>JAAGKN010000522.1_pt1 | contig 51566 bp, 47 predicted proteins | sample 6206371 | NCBI WGS metagenome assembly JAAGKN01 (sample SAMN11533720, study PRJNA540317) | gut metagenome | isolation source: fecal pellets from male and female animal of same cohort | host: Peromyscus leucopus | place: USA:CA | collected 2017
AAGATAAAGGTTTAAAGGAAAAGAGTTGTCGCGAGACAACTCTTTTTTATTTTATGCTAAATTACTGTTTTAGTGAGCCTGTATGTGATTTTTGTCCATAGCTTGGGATGTGGCGGAATTTGCGATGTGACTGTAAGATTTGTACAGGGGCAATAAATTGTGTATCTTTGCGTTATAAAATAGCATGAATATGTGTGCGGCAATCGTTGTGCTAAATGTTGCGCGTCGTGTTTCTTGAATATTGATATCAATGGTTTTGGATTGAAATATTTATGCGCGCATAGATGGTTGCCCAACAGCATTTTAACGATAACTTTCTCCTGAACAAAAAATACTAATTATCACAAAAGTGAACAGATTCCGTTACCTTATAAATAAAACAATCAGAAACATTGGCATACGCACACTGTCTGTATCGCTGTCCATCGCAGCAACAGCAATTCAAGCTTTAGGATTTGATGTCTCGACATACACCACAACCTCGGTTCTATCAACCGGGCATTGGGTGAAGGTGTCTGTGCCGTCCACGGGGCTATATAGATTGTCGCCTGCTGCCCTGCGGTCCATGGGATTCAGCAATCCTTCGAAAGTGCGTGTTTACGGCTATGGCGGAGCTATGGGCGCGGATCGTCTGGCATTGTCGAGCTATGTTGACGATTTGCCGCCGGTGCAGACCTTGACGGCAAAGAACGGAAACATATACTTCTATGCGCAAGGTCCCGATACGTGGAAAATCAATAGCTCCGGACATGGGTCGAAAAGTTTTAACCTGTACACCACCACCGGAACTTATTTTATAACACAGGTGGCAGACAATGACAGCATAGAGTCACCTGAAATCGTAACGATAGGCTTTCCGGAAGCCGAATCGCCGGCCACAACCGTTAAAAACCGCCTGCATCACGAACAAAACCTCATTAGCCCCGGAGAAGCCGGAGCAATGCTTGTGGGCGAAGACTTCCGCTACACCCCCAAGCGCACATTCAATTTCAATCTTCCCGGACGTGTGGAAGGCACCAGGGTTGGTCTTGAACTGTCGTTTGTGGCCAAAACATACACGCGCATGTCCTCGGTGTTGATAAATGTCAATGGAAAAGATCTCCCCGGAGGCTTGTCGGTGGGGTCTACAGTTAATGAATCGTACTATCACGGAGCGGAAGCCCAGGGGTATTTCTCGTTTGACATGGATGGCGAAAAACTTGCAGTAGCCCTAACCCACAAATCAACAGTAACTGTCAACGGCGCATGGCTCAACTTCATGTCAATAAACTATACGAGACACCTGAGGATGCCCTCGTCAGGAGCGCTGCCGTTCTGGACAAACGAATATGCTCTTAAACTTGCAAGCGACAAAGAACTTCCCGACCTTGAGGTGTGGGATGTTACATCGCCCACAAACGTAGAACGGCTCAATATCTCTAAATACACAAATGGCGGTTATGTCTGGCGCACGCCATACAACGGCACCAGAAGCTATGTTGCTTTCCGCACGGACAACTCCATACCCGAACCCACGGTGGAGGGAGTGGTAGCCAATCAGAATCTTCACGGCATAGAGCAGGCCGATATGGTTATAGTGACATTGCCGGCATGGCGCTCGCAGGCCGAAAGACTTGCCCAGCTGCATCGCATGGAAAGCCAGGGTGCGCTTACTGTAGCTGTTGCAGATGCCCAGCAGGTGTATAACGAATTTGGTTCGGGAGAACCCGATGTGGCCGCTTTGCGCCGCTTTTTTAAAATGCTTTACGACCGTGGCGCTGCAGCCGGACGTCCGCTGCAGTTTGCCCTGCTCATGGGACGCACCACCTACGACAACACAGCCTCTACCGATGCTTTCAAATCCCTTGGCATAAAAACATTGCCAACCTGGTACAGCAACACCCCACAGTCTTCGCTCAACGATAAGGTGGGCTTTGGCTGTGATGATATCCTGGCTATGCTTGCCGACAATTCGGGCTACAACATGTCGGCCGACAAGATTGACATAGCGCTTGGCCGCATGCCGGTGCGCACACTAGCCGAAGCCACATCGGCTGTCGACAAGATATATGACTATGTGAACCGTTCCAAACGCACCCCGTGGAAAAACCAGGTGATGATTCTGGCCGATGACCAGGACAATGGTGTGCACATGACACAGGCCGAGTCCGTGTCCAGGATACTTAACCCCGAAGAAAGCCCAAACTTTGTTATCAACAAGGTTTATATGGATGCCTTTACTCGTCAGGGAGCAAGTTATCCCGATGCGCGCAATGCCATGTTCCGCCTGCTCAACGAAGGTACCATGCTGTGGATTTATCTTGGTCACGCAAACAACCACACATGGACACATGACGGACAACTTACGTTCAACGACATAAATTCGCTGTATCTCAAGCATCTGCCTGCGCTTTTTGCCGGCACGTGCGACTTTTTGCGCTGGGACTCGAACACGCTGAGCGGCGGTGAAATATTCTTTCACGAAAGAAACGGCGGCACAATATCAATGATAAGCGCCACTCGCCCGGTTTACATCACAGACAACGGAATGTTTGCCGATGCATTGGCCCGAGCCTTGGCAAAACGTGCTGATGACGGCTCGATGATGAGCTATGGCGAATATTACCGTCAGGCCAAGAACGACCTGAGGGACTCCAAAGGAAATCCGGTGTCGAATTCAAACCGCCTAAGATATGTTTTCATGGGCGACCCGGCGCTACGTCTCACCATGCCGCAGAACTATGTGCGCATCGACAGCATAAACTCTGTAGATGTCTCGGCGCAGGCACTTGCACAGGGTGGGGAACAAGCCATAATCCAGGCCCTGGGACGTCCGGTGTTTGCCGGCGCGGTTACAGATGCACAGGGCAATGTGCTCAAAACGTTTAACGGCATTGTCTATGTGGACATATATGATGCCGAATATTCAACAACATCCAACGGATATGGTTCGGAAGGGGCCAAAGTCTCGTTCCAGCAACATGGATCAAAACTATACTCCGGAGTACTCCCGGTGAAAGACGGATACTTTAGCGGCGCTATAGCCATGCCGGCGGAAATCACAGATAATTTCACCCCGGCGTTCCTGAGCATGTATGCCGTTGAGGACAATAACGCCACAGAAGCCGTGGGTGTCTCAAACGCTTTCTATGTCTACGGACAAGACACACAGGCCGCCACGGATACCATTCCGCCCACAATAGACAAGATTTATCTAAACCACGAATCGTTCACCAACGGCGCAATTGTAAATCTCACGCCAACACTTGTGGCAGAGGTGAGCGACAACGTTGGCATCAACATCTCGTCGGCCGGAGTGGGGCACCAGATGACAATGGTCATCGACGAGAAAAAATCAATATCAGACGTCGCGCTATACTATCAACCATCGGCCGACGGTTCGCCATCCGGAAAAATAGTATATCCCATAGAGACACTCACAGAAGGTGCGCACACACTCACCCTGCGCGTGTGGGACACTACAGGCAACTCGGCGTCGAGCACCATAGACTTCAACGTCTCGGGTAATGCCACAGCCAAGATATACAATATATACACCGACAGCAATCCGGCTTCCACACAAGCCAATTTCTATATAACATCGGACCGTCCCGAGCAGATGGTTACCGTGAACGTGACAGTATATAACCTTCTGGGGCATCCGCTGTGGAACAGAACCGTCACCGGAATAAACGACATGTTCACCTCAACCCCCGTAGTCTGGGACCTCACCGACTCGGCCGGCCGCAGGGTGCCTCGCGGAATATACCTCTACCGTGCCACCATCACAGACAACGGAGAGACATTCGACACCGGCTCGCAGCGCATTGCCGTGACTGCGTATTAATGCCAACAATAACAATCATACATCTTGAGTAAAAAATAATTTGTAAATTTGCGTCCGCAATGAGTTCACACACTAATACCGGAACACAACCCTCGCAACACCAGCAGCTGCCCGAGCCCACACTCAGGAGGCTGCCGTGGTATCTGGCCTTTGTGACAACGCTCAAGCGTGAGAACCAGCAATACGTGTCGTCCACGCGGATTGCCGCGGCCGTTGGCGTGGATGCCTCGCAAATTGCCAAAGACCTGTCGTTCCTTAACATACGTGGAAAAACAAGGATAGGCTATTCCGTGTCGCAGCTTGAGAAAGAATTGCGGTCGTTCCTTGGCTTCTCGCATCATCACAATGCCGTTATTGTTGGTGCCGGATCGCTTGGCTCGGCACTGATGCGCGACAGCGGATTGCACAGATATGGACTTAATATCGTTGCCGCATTTGATATAGACCCCCAGATTGTGGGAGGCGAAATCTGCGGCATACCCATATATCATACAGACCGCATGGCCGATATCTGCACCGATATGGAAGCATCGATAGCCGCAGTCACCGTACCGGTGGACTCGGCACAGGCCGTTGCCGATGCCATTATTGACGCCGGCATACGCGCCATCTGGAACTTCACGCCCTGCAGAATAAGAGTCCGCGACAATGTGGTGGTGCAGAATACATCCATTTATTCGCACCTGGCGGTAATGTATAACAGACTTCAGCTTTTTGACCGCAACGATAAATGAAAATATTCACAATAGAGCTATCACACACTCCCTTGCAAGCCCGGTTGAGCGTAGACTCGTCGCTTGTGCTGAGAGGCAACCCATGGTTTCTACCCTATGACGGTGGCTGGCAGGCATCGTTGTTCCTTGCAGTGCGCATAAGCCGTCTGGGGATGAACATCGCCCAAAAATTCGCACCGCGATACTATAATGCCATCTGCCTTATGGCGCATCCCCACGAGTGTGCAGATGCGGAAACACACTTTGAATGGACGCGCGACGGTGCCTTGATAAAAGGTAACGACATGGAACAGCTGCCGGAAGACAACGTGACGGTGAGTGTCAGCGTCGAGAACAACAACGGTGACAACAATGCTGCGCCCCGGACAAATGTGCAATCGCCCGTAGACATCATTGCCACGGATTTCTACAAGGAGATAAACAAGGCAATAGAGGCGATAAGCGCATACCATACATTAAAAACCGGCGACCTTATTGCACTGCAGATAAATGCAGAACCATTGAAACTAATAGAAAACGTAGACTATAAACTGTCAATAAACAACACCCATGCACTCACCGTAAAAGTGAGATGATGCGTAAAATAACACAAAAATAATCTCTGCTCAAATACACCACCAATCATCAAAAAATGTTTCTTGATAAAATTATAAGACAAATTAGAACAAGGGCTCTGCTGTGTGTGGCCTTTGCGGCAACATCGTTGTGTGCGGCAGCCTTGCCCACGGGATATTATGCCAAATCGTCGATACTTTCATCCGGCCACTGGGTGAAAGTGCGTGTTGACCAGGAGGGAATATACCGCCTGAGTTACGACCAGCTGCGCCAGTGGGGATTCGCCGATCCCTCGAAAGTATCGGTGTACGGATATGGAGGCGCCATGCTCCATCATCATTCATACACTACAAACGACGCCGACGACCTTACACGCGCCTATACATATCATCATCAGTCCACAGGACAGATGTATTTTTATGGCGAAGGCCCGGACCGCAAAGTCTCTCGCACAAAAAAACGCATTGAAAGACAACGTAACTATTATCACGACTATGGATACTATTTTCTGTCGGATTGCGAAGCCCTTCCCCAACCGGAAACCGTGGCAAGCAGAGTGGACCCGTATCGCCCGGTGCTTACAAACCACCTTTGCGTACAAATCATAGACAAGGACGAGCAAAATCCGGTGGGCGCCGGTGTTTACTTCCACGAGAAACCCATGGCCCAGAAACAGACAAACTCATATACCTTTGAAATATATGATTTTGACGCCAACGACACACAATGGAATCAGCCGCTTTACTTCAACTACTCTTATGGCGCGCGTGGATATTCGTCGACAGAGCTCCATATCAACATCCCCTCGCAGATGATGTGCACAGAAGTAGAGGCCGGATCGTGCTACTCGATGAACTCCGACACACAGCGCTATCGTCCGGCAAAAGGAGGCATGGTTATGGTACCGACTAATTCCGATGGCGTTATCACCGATGGTGAATACACGTTTGATGTTATAAACGATGCGGCCGACGACCAGAAATACTGCGCAATAGACAGAATTGGATTCGCATACCGGCGCTCCAACCGTCTGCCCGACGATGGCAGTCCGCTGATTATGCAGATTGTGGACTACGACACACGATACGACTTTGAGATACAGAACGCTTCGCCCTCGACAGTGGTTCTCAATGTCTCTCGTCCTGACAATGTATATCGCCACAGCATAGAATATTTCCCGGACATAATCAGTGTGCGCGGATCGCTTGACCGTGAGTACCTTGAAGGCAAAACATATATTTGCCGCCTTGCCGCCTTCGACCCCGAAAAACCAATGTCGCAGGTTAGAACTCCGGAATTTGTTGAACAGGTTGAGAATCAGGATATACACTCAATGGCAACGCCACAGATGCTTATAATCACCACAAAAACGCTTGAACCGGCTGCGCGCGAGCTTGCCCGGATTCACAAAACACACGATGGCCTTGATGTGCTGGTGGTTACGCAGGACCAGGTTTTCAACGAATTCTCATCGGGAACTCCGGAGATTTTCGCATACTCACGTGTGGCAAAAATGTTCTATGACAGAGACCCCAAGCGTTTCAAATATCTGTTGCTGTATGGAGCCGGATCGTGGGATAACCGCAGCATCACCATTCCCCAGACCGACCGTCTGCTCACATATCAGTGCGACAACGAGACATACGCCTCGGAAGTAACCAAAGCTTATTCGCACGATGGTTTCTGTGCAATGCTGGAGGACGATTTCCCTCAGGCACGCATGATGCTCACAAGACACTCGATTGCTGTGGGCCGCATCCCGGCAAATGATTTGTCGATAGCACGCCAGGCCAACAGAAAAATAGAGGAATACCTCATGAATCCGCCCACGCACACGGCTTACAACAACATAATAGCCCTGAGCGACGACGGCAACGGACACACTCACCTGAGACACTCGGAAGAGGTTATCCTTAAAATGTCACAGATAATGCCGGCGGCCACATTTGTGCGCGCACACAACCTTGTCTACGATTGGGTAAGAGGCGAGGCTAAGATTGCCAGAGACGTAATCATTAGTCAGCTTAAGGCCGGAGCCGGATATTTCACATACTCTGGACACGGTGGCCCTGACGGCTTCACTGCCGAAAAACTTTGGACACGAAGCTACGTGAATTCAACAGATTATAACCAGTATCCGCTGGCAGTGCTTTCGACATGCGACTCATATTCGTTTGATATTGAGAGCGGAGGCATAGCCGAGACAATGCTTTTCAAGGAACACGGTGGAATGATTGGCGTTATTGGCGCGGGACGCTCTGTGTATATGGAACTTAACCAACAGGTTAACCTTGCAATGGCTCTGGAATATGCCAATGCCCAAGACGGGACAACCATTGGCGACATATACCGCAACGGGCACAATGCAATTATGGATCGTCCCACCGTTCACATAGACGACGGCGCAAATACCAAGTGCTATAACCTATGCGGAGACCCGGCGCTCCCGGTAATGGCTCCGTCGCACAAGGTGTCGCTCAAAACAGTCGACGGTTATGATATATCGCGTCTCGACCCCATGTATATGAACGGCGGAAAGCCGTTGAGCACAATCCAGCCCCGTAAACCCTTTGAAATAGAAGGCACTATAACTCACTCGGGCGGTTTGGTTGACAGAAATTTCACAGGACAAGTGACAGTGACCATATATCAGTCGCCGGACACAGTGCGTACAACGGTTAAAAATCCCAACGACAAGTACGAGAGCACACAAGGCATATACATGGACCAGGACATTATGGCACGCGCCTATGCCACTGTTACAAAAGGTGTGTTTAAAATGAAAATGACAGCTCCGGCTCCCGTATCGCCCGGCTATACAAACCGAATAGTTTTCACGGCTGAGAACCAGGATAACACAAGCAGGGCTTCCGGAATATACCGTCTTGGACAAATAGCCGATGCCGACACACAGGCCGAACCTTCGCCCGAATCGGCTCCCGAGATTACACAGATGTATCTTGACACACCGTCGTTCACCGATGGCGGGATGGTGGGCAAACAAACCACAATGTATGCACAGATACAGGTGAATGAAGCCGGACTCAACATGTCTACCTCGTTGGGCAACGGCCCATCGCTGGTGCTCGACGGTAACCGTCCGGTTGACAACGCCGCAGCTTATTTCAGGGCAGACCCGGAGAATCCGGAGATTGTGAACGTGTCCGTGCCACTTACAGAACTCACCAACGGAGCACACTCATTGTCCATGACTGTGGGCGACAACCTTGGACAACGTGTAAGACGCACACTCTCTTTTGTTGTGGGAACAAACGAAACGGCAACCCTCGCCATTGTGCCCACCGACAGCGAAACCGCACGCCGTCAGGTTACCATTGACTTTGAAAATGAGAAACCACAGGCCTCTCATCTGCGTCTTATAATAGAAGATGCCCTTGGAAACAACATCCTCACAAAAGTGAACCCCACGTTCCCGTATACCTGGGATTTCAAAGACAACAAGGAAAACATTGTTGCCGACGGCCACTACAAGGCATATATAATTGCCATAGACGCACATGCAAACACATCGTCGCCAAGCCTTGAAATACCGGTGGTGAAATAAACCTGCAAAATAAAATAAATAAAAACTTACTTATTAACATAAAACGCCCTCACGGTAAACAATATTCCGGGGGGCGTTGACGTTAATATAAAACACAATTACGGCTACAATCATTACAATACAAATAGACCATCAACAGCCAATGATCAAATTCAAAAATAAAATACTTGCCGCATCCCTGGCAATAATGGCAGTCTTGGCGCCGGCCACGGCAAATGCCGAGAATCCCAAGGACCAATTCAACCCCATAACCACCGGTGTTACATCATTGAGCATTGCACCCGACGCACGTGGTGCATCAATGGGCGACCTTGGCGCGGCAACAGAACCGGATGCAAACTCGCAATTCTGGAACCCGTCGAAATATGCTTTCGCCTATTCGCAGGCCGCCGTGTCTCTTAACTATACGCCGTGGTTGCGCAAACTTGTCAATGACATTTTCCTTGCAAACCTCTCGGCATACTACAAGATAGGTTCAGGCGACAACCAGGCAATATCGGCATCGTTGCGTTATTTCTCGCTTGGAGAAGTGAACACTTCGGGCCCAACAGGCGATGCCGGTCAGAGCCTCAACCCCTACGAGCTGTCGTTTGACGTGGGTTACTCGCGCAAACTTTCAGAAAAATTTTCTATGGGCGTTGTGTTCCGCTATATCTACTCGGACCTTGGATTCTCCGAGTCGTACTCGGGCGACCAGACAACCGGTGCGTCGGCATTTTCCGCCGACATCTCGGGATACTTCAACACCTATCCCATAATAGGCCGAAACGAATGTCAATGGGCATGGGGTTGGAACATATCCAACATTGGTTCAAAAGTGTCTTACGACAACGGAAACTCACCGGCGTTCCTGCCCACGAACCTGCGTTTGGGAACATCGTTCACCTTTCCGTTGGCCGACTATCACAATCTGTCGCTGAACCTTGACCTCAACAAACTCCTTGTTCCGGCGCGTCCGCGCGAAAGCGACTATGATACGGAGACAACCGAAGGACAGCAGCAGTATCTCGATGCACTTGAGGACTGGGAAAACATGTCGCCTATAACCGGTATATTCAAGTCGTTCAGCGACGCTCCCGGCGGCTTCAAGGAGGAGTTGCGCGAGATCACATGGTCGTTTGGTGCCGAATATAACTACAATCAGCAGTTCTTTGTGCGTGCCGGATATTTCTACGAGAACCAGTATAAAGGTAACCGCCAGTATTTTGGTTTTGGTGCCGGTTTCTCGCTAAATGTTGTGCGCCTTGATGCATCTTACATGCTTGCCACAGCACAGACTTCGCCACTGGACCAGACATTACGTTTCTCCTTGACTTTCGACCTTGACGGGCTGCGCGACCTTATTGGACGTCGCAAACGATAAATACATGTTTTTGAAAATTCACCGGCTACCGTTCTTCCCCACTTTGCAAGGCAAGGGATATCGGTAGCCGTTTTGTTAATTTACAAAATAAAGTTATGGCAATGGATTTTAGAATAGGGAATGGTTTTGATGTGCACAAACTTGTTGCCGACCGTGAGCTTGTGATATGTGGAGTGACAATACCGCATACACACGGCTTGTTGGGCCACTCGGATGCCGATGTGGCCATACATGCGTTGGCCGATGCATTGCTTGGAGCCGCGGCTCTTGGCGACATAGGACACCATTTTCCCGACACAGACCCAAAGTATGCCGGTGCGGATTCAAGGGTCTTGTTGCGAGAAGTGGTGAGTTTGCTCAAAAGGCATGGTTATGTGATTTCCAATGCCGATATTACAATAATGGCGCAGGCGCCCAAGATGGCTCCGTTTATATGCGACATGCGGCGGAACATGGCTCAGGACATGGAAATTCCTGTTGACAGAGTTTCGGTAAAGGCCACAACAACAGAGAATCTTGGGTTCACCGGACGTCGCGAGGGTATAGCCGCGCAAGCTTCGGCATTGATTTATAAGAGTTGTTGAGTCTGTAGACTTTCTCCCTTCCTCCCCCGGGGGGACTGCATTGTGAATGTAAGGGAGGAGAGAGTCCGGGAGATAGAGGAGGCCTTGAGATATGTGGGTCGGCAGGATGGAAGGAGGCTCTTAGCGGCGGATTGTTGCAGAGTTGCCCGACGACTGCTGGCGGTTGCCGCCGATGCCGGGGATGGAGAATTTGTTGCTGTTGCCGCGTTTGGTTCCGTTGAGGGGTTCGCCCCATTCGTCAAGTTCCTCGTCATTGTCGGTGGGGGCTTTTTCCCCTTTCTTGAGTTTGGGACGGTTTTTCTTTATCTCATAAGGTTTTTGCATGTCGATTGCCGTTGCATAGACATCCCAGCTGAGCTCGTTGTCCCAGTTTGCCCTTAAATCAATTTTCTTGGGATAGTATGCCACATCTTCCGGTTGGAGAGCTGCGGCAACGTTTCCCGTGTCCCATTCACCGTTGTTGTTGCGGTCGAATACCACACGGGCATAATATGTGCCGGGTGTTACAAGTTTGAACTCGGCAATGTTCTCACTGTCAACGGGCGATTTGCGTCGCACATTGTCGCCGGGGTCGAGTAATTCAACAAACATTGCCGAAGTATCCGAAGCTGCCGTTACGGTGAACTTGAGATTGGCATAATCCTCGGTTTTTTTCACCAGGAATTCATGGGCGAGTTTTGCCGACGGGGTGTTGTAAATTGTGTAAACAGCAGCCGAGTCGGCCGATAATCTGTATTTGGCACCCGGTTCCCAGGGATAATCTATTATCATTTCTGTGAGCGGTGCCGTTGGTGATGGTTTTATCAGAGGCATTTTAATTGGAGTCCAAAGTGTGTCAACCATCATCTCAAGGCTGAACAAAGTGGTGTCGATCCGTTCAATAGGCTCTGTAAGGCGCAGCATCACCGGTGTCTCAAGTTCATGCGATGTTGTGGACAGCACCTGGAAGGTTAGCGGTTGCACCTGAGGCACTGTGTCGTTGTCTTTTTTCTTTTTGTCTTCTTTTTTTTGTTTTGGGGCGCGGTAAACAAAATTTATGGTATCTGTTTTCCATGAGAGTTGCGAGAGCGAATCTGTTGCAAGATGCTCTATGGACAGCGCCAATGTGTCTCTATCAAGGACATCGGTACTTTTCAGCCAATATGTAAGAGAGTCGCGCGTGGGATTGGCGGCGAGCAAAGCAAGGTCGTTGAGGTTTTTGCCATTGGCCTTACCACCAACCACTTTAACTGTTGGCAGAGTGTCGGATTTGGCCGCGAAGTTAATTATAATGCGTCGGCGGTCCGGGCGTTGGTGGTCTTTAATGTATTGAGAGCGGAAGTCCTCGTTGAACCATGTGAGCAGAAGATCGTCGGGGAGAAAATGTGTGGCATCGCGCACCACAATAGAGTCGGACTGGTCTGTGGCGCGCAGAGTGTCGGTAACCGTCGCGGCATGAGCCGATGGAGAAACCACCGTGCTATAGAACGCAATGTCTTCCGATCTGTCCCACAAGCGGTCTCGGTTCACATCGTTCACGGCATAAACGCGGTAATTGCCGGGTTTGAGATTGCGCACGGTGAATTGACCCAGCTGGTTTGTGCGTGCTATGCGCACAAACGGCACTTTGGTAAAAGCAGTGTCGCTGAGGTCGGTGGTTACGGCAACAGTCATGCCTTGAGCCGGTTCAAGGTTCCGGGCTTCGAAAACCATGCCGGAGATTTTGAGAGTATCGATGGTGGGCCCGGTGGAGAAGTCAATGGCGAGTCCGTCAAGAACGTTGCCTTCGTTAAGGTCTTTTATGGCGTCGGCAAAGTCAATGGTGTATGTTGTGGCGGCCTGTAGTGTGTCGCGGAATTCCACGGTTACCTTGCGGCCCAGAGACCTCACCACGGGAGTGTTCTTGGTTGTGGGAGATACAACAACTTTGTTGAAAGCGTCGTCGAGCTGGACATTTTCGTCGAAATATAATTCTATACGTTGAGGAGTTACGTTCAGCGAACCGGGCTGTGGAGTGGAGCGGACCATTATTGGCGGACGGTAGTCTCGCGGACCTCCTTCCGGATGTCCCATTGAGGCGCACGCCGCGAACACCACGGCAATGATGGCTACTGTAAGCCATTTTATAGAGGATGATATATGACGGAATGTTTGATTCACGGGTTGATGCTTTTGTTGACGTTTGTTTTATTGTGGCAATATGTTTTGAAAATGCTGCGGGATATTTGCCATCGTTGCATGCGCAGTTTGTGTGGAAGGCCGGGGAGTGTATGGTTTTAGTGCAGCTTTGTCAGGGCAGCGCTTTGAGAGCACTGTTCACCGATGTTCCGCGGTAAATTTGTGTGCCGGTTGAATCCACAACAATGAAATAAGGCAAGGAGGGTATTCCCAGCCGTTCAACAGCTGCGGCAGCAAGAGAGCCTGCGGCCCAGCCATATACCAGAATATCTGTTTTTTTTGTGCGTGGCAATGGCGGTTTTTGTCCAAGTTTCAACGTTTTATCCGGTTTTACCGAAAGAGTATCCTCGCGTAGAAGCCTGTGCCATGCTAAAGTGTCGCTTGCCAGAGAAAAGTCAACGACACGTAGCTGTTGAGAGCTTGTTGCCTTGCGTGCGGCATTGTGTATGGCATCGCGCACGGAGTCGACGTTTCGGGAGCGCTCGTTGGTGAAAACCAGCATGGCGTTGCGTTGTTGCGAGGGGTTGAAGGTGGCTAGAGAGTCTGCCGCATCGATAAATGAGAATGGTGTAACACGGGCTTCCACGGCGGTTTTTGCAACGCGCCCGAGAGTGAGTGTGTATCCTTCGACAAGGTATTCCGGTCTTGCCTGCGGTTTTATTGTTGCAAGGAGTTTTTCGGCGCCCACCGGGTTTATAGAGGCGTTGTATGATGTGATTACAAGTAGCGTAGATACCAGATCGTCAGGATTTGCTTTCACATACTTCTCAATTAGGGTGTTAATAGCCAAGGCATCCATTGAGTCGAATGTCCCGGCGTTTTTGTTAAGGAACTTTGCCCATCGTTCCGAGACTTCGTTTCCTTCAATTTGAATTTTCGCCGGAGATTTGGGGTTTGCTTTGATTTTGATTTTGTCGCCGGCTTGGGCATAGAATCTCCCCAGCAGTTTATAATCGTTGGTTAGAAGTTCAACCACAACACCTTTGGTTGCGTTGCCTTTGAAAGTGAATTTTCCTTTGTCGGTGGGGAAAATTGCATTCTGGAGGGTTGAGTTGTCGTAGTATATGGCGCGCATGTTAATGGTTGCGCCGTTGGTGAGTTCGCCTTCGACGCTGAATGTATCGTCTTTTTTGCAACTGGCCAGAATCACGGACATTATAAGTAGGATATATCCGCAAACGTTCAAGGGCAATTTTTTTTGTTTTGAAATATGCATTATAGTTGAAAGCTGTTGATGTGCGGTTGAGTGAGAATAGGCAATGTTATTGAAGCATGGCGGCCACACGTGTGAGATTGTTGACAAACGTGTCAACTTCGCCGAATGTGTTGTATACGGCAAAAGATGCGCGCACAGTTCCGGTGATGCCCAGCGCCTGCATAAGCGGTTGGGCGCAGTGGTGCCCGGTGCGTACGGCCACTCCCAGTTGGTCGAGCAGCATACCCGTGTCGTAGTGGTGGGCATTGCCTGTCAGGAAAGAGATTACAGGGCTTTTGCCGGCGGTGGTGCCAAAGATGTGTAGCTCCGGAATTGCATGCGTCATTTTTTCCGTGGCGTATGAGCACAGGCTGTTTTCATGGGCTTCAATTGCGTCAAGCCCAATATTGCCAATGAAATCCAGAGCCGAGCCAAATGCCGCGATAGCAGTGAAATCCGGGGTGCCGGCTTCAAATTTGAATGGAAGATCGGCGAATGTTGTGTTTTCAAATGAAACATGAGCTATCATTTCTCCGCCACCCTGATATGGAGGCATTTTTTCAAGAATCTCACGGCGTCCGTAAAGGATGCCCACACCGGTAGGGCCATACATTTTGTGTGAGGAGAATGTGTAGAAATCGCAGCCAAGTTCCTGTACGTCTATCTTGAGATGCGGCGAGGCCTGTGCTCCGTCAACAAGGACAACGGCACCGGCGCGGTGGGCTATATCCACTATGCGGCGCACGGGGTTAACGGTGCCCAGCACATTGGATACGTGAGTGAACGCCACCACACGGGTGCGGTTGGTGATGCAAGCTTTTAGCGATTCAATGTCAAGAGAACCGTCGGGGAGTATTCCGGCGACTTTTATAACCAGATTTGCACGGCGAGCTGCAATTTGCCAAGGAACAATGTTTGAATGATGTTCCATTACTGTGAGCACAATCTCGTCGCCCGGCTCAAGCAGTTGGCAATAACTGCTTGCCACAAGGTTTATGGCCTCGGTGGTGCCGCGAGTGAAAATAACCGATTCGTGTGATGGGGCATTGATGTAATCTGTGATTCGCCTACGCACATTTTCCATGGAATCCGTGGCTTCTTGAGACAGACAGTGGACTCCGCGGTGAACGTTGGCGTGATGGTCTGTGTACATATCCGTGAGTTTATCAATAACACAACGAGGAGTCTGTGATGTTGCCGTGTTGTCGAGATAAATCAGCGGCCGGCCGTGGATCTGTCGGTCAAGGGCGGGGAACTGTTTACGTATTTCAAGAATGTCCTGATCTGTCAATGGCATGATGTGTAGTTCTCAACAGTTGGTGTTTTGTTAAATTGTAGATGAGAGGAGGCGATGTATCAGCAGGCGCGGCATTTATCGCAGAGCGCGTCAGCGTCGGCCGATGTTTCAAGACCGTCGCCAAGGCGTCGTTCCACAAGTTGTCGCAGGCGTTGTTTCAATGGCTCAATTGCAATGTTGTCAAGCACATCGGCCATGAAGGCCTGCATAAGCATGTTTCGGGCAAGGGAGCGAGGTATTCCGCGGCTTTGCATATAAAACAGAGCGCGCTCGTCAAGGCTTCCGGTTGCGGCGCCGTGGCTGCATTTGACGTCGTCGCAATAAATTTCAAGTTGAGGCTGTGTGTGTATGCGAGCCAGCGGAGATGCCACGATGTTGCGGTTTGACTGGGCGGCCTCGGTATGGTGAGCTCCGTCAAAGACTTTAATGAGTCCCTCGAAGGCTGCCCGGGATTCGCCGTCGGCAACATATTTCACAAGTTGGTTTGATGTGCAGTGGTGTGTGTGGTGCAGCACCGTGGACGACATGTCGGCAATCTGGGAATCGGAAGTGATGGCCATTCCGTGTAGAGAGCAGTGTGCATCCGGTGCGTTGAGCGAGGTGACAATGTCGTTGCGAGTTTTGCCGCAAGTTAGGGTAACCGGAGCCAGATGCAGATTTGCAGCGGCGTCTATGTTTGCGGCTATCATATATTGCCGTGAAGTCTGGGCTGCAGATTCTTCGAGGTCGCAAAGATTTAGATTTGCGCCGGGAGCGAGGTCTATCTCTACAACGGTTGACGATGTTGATGGTGCGCATTGAGGGTGTGTATGGTCGCAGAGCACAAGGTCGAGGGATGCATCGGCTTCCAGCACCACAAGTACGCGGCGCACAGCAAGTATGGGTTGAGTTGCCGACAGCAGGTGCACAATCTGCACCGGTCGCGACGCTTTTGTGCCGCGTGCCACATGCACAAGCACTCCGTCCTGCACAAGCAATGTGTTCAGTGCAACAGCAGTGTTGGCGCAACATTCAGCTACATTTCCGTAGAAACGGTCAAGCACGCCTGGGCATTTTTCGTTGGCCATGGCGAATGGGCACACGGTTACGCCCTGAGGCATGCGGTCGAGTGCCGGCTGCCCGGGGTCGAAGAAATCGTTGGTGACAATAATGGGTGCGGCGGTAACAGAGGGCACATCGTGCCGGAATGCCGCGGCAGTGTCTCCGGCAAAATTTATGCGCGTGATGTTTATGCCAAGGTCCGGGGCAAACATGTCGCTGAGCGAGGTGTAATGGTATCCTTCGTCGCCGCGCTGTGGCAGTACGGCACCTTCGAGACAGCTCATGGCACACTCGCGTAAGTTGTTGAGGGCTTGTGGCGAGTGTGTGTTTATGGTGTCGCGATGGTTGCGGTACAGGGATGTATATTGGTCCAGTGGATTCATAATATCATTTGTTGTCGACTTGTTCTTTGATCCAGTCGTAGCCTTTTTCTTCGAGGGTGAGAGCGAGTTCCGGACCTCCGGAGTAAACGATACGTCCGTTGTACAGGATGTGCACGAAGTCGGGTTTAATGTAATCGAGCAGGCGTTGGTAGTGAGTGATTACAATAGTTGCGTTTTCGTTTGTTTTGAGTTTGTTGACACCGGAAGCGACTATTCGCAGGGCATCGATGTCGAGGCCCGAGTCGGTTTCGTCGAGGATGGAGACGCGAGGTTCAAGCACAGCCATCTGGAATATCTCGTTGCGCTTCTTCTCGCCGCCCGAGAAACCCTCGTTGACCGAGCGCGACGCAAGCTTGTTGTCAAGTTCGACAACAGCGCGCTTCTGGCGCATGAGTTTCAGGAACTCGCTTGCCGACATTGGGTCGAGGTTGAAGTATTTGCGCTTTGCGTTGACGGCGGCACGCATGAAGTTGACCATTGAAACTCCGGGAATTTCAACGGGGTATTGGAACGAGAGGAACAGTCCTTCGTGGCTGCGGTCTTCCGGCGACAGGGCCAGGAGGTCTGTGTTGCCCAGTGTTGCTTTGCCGGCGGTGACAGTGAATCTGGGGTCGCCGGCGAGGACTCCTGACAATGTGCTTTTTCCGGAACCGTTAGGTCCCATGATGGCGTGGACTTCGCCGGGATTTATGTTGAGGTCTATGCCTTTGAGTATTTCTTTTTCGCCAATCGAGGCATGAAGCCCGGTGACTTTTAGCAATGGTGTCATGGTGTTTTGAGTCTATGCTAATTATTTTGAAGTTGAGTATCTATGTTAAACAAAGTGCCGGAATATGCATGTTAGCCCACGGAGTTTTCCAGAGTGATAGCCAGGAGTTTCTGCGCTTCCACGGCAAATTCCATGGGGAGTTTGTTCATAACCTCTTTCGCGTATCCGTTAACAATTAGAGCCACAGCTTCTTCGGTGGGGATACCGCGTTGGTTGCAGTAGAAAATCTGGTCTTCCGATATTTTTGAAGTGGTGGCTTCGTGTTCAATGACAGCAGTGTCGTTGTCCACCTGATTGTATGGGAATGTGTGGGCGCCGCAGGTGTCGCTCAGCAGCAGAGAGTCGCACTGGGTGTAATTGCGGGAGTTTGTGGCTCCCGGGGCCACTTTCACCAATCCTCTGTAAGAGTTTTGGCTCACACCGGCCGATATGCCTTTAGACACGATCGTGGAGCGTGTGTTTCGGCCCAGATGTATCATCTTTGTGCCGGTGTCGGCCTGCTGGTGGTTGTTGGTCACGGCCACAGAGTAGAATTCGCCCACAGAGTTGTCGCCCATAAGCACGCATCCCGGATATTTCCATGTGATGGCCGAGCCAGTCTCCACCTGTGTCCAGGAGATTTTGGAGCTCTCGCCGCGGCACAGCCCGCGCTTGGTCACGAAGTTGTACACTCCGCCTTTGCCGTCTTTGTCTCCGGCATACCAGTTTTGCACGGTTGAGTATTTCACCTCGGCGCGCTCCTCGACAATAATCTCCACAATGGCGGCATGCAGCTGGTTCTCGTCGCGCATCGGGGCGGTGCATCCCTCGAGATAGCTCACGTATGCGTCGTCGTCGGCAACAATGAGCGTGCGTTCGAACTGGCCGGTTCCGGCTGCGTTGATGCGGAAGTAGGTTGACAGCTCCATGGGGCATCGCACGCCCTTGGGGATGTATACAAACGAGCCGTCGGAGAATACCGCCGAGTTGAGGGCGGCGTAGAAGTTGTCGGTGTACGGGACCACCTTGCCAAGATATTTTTTCACCAGGTCGGGATAGTCCTTGACGGCTTCTGAGAATGAGCAGAATATAATGCCCAGCTCGGCAAGTTTCTCGCGGTGGGTTGTTTTTACCGATACCGAGTCCATGACGGCATCCACGGCCATGCCCGAAAGGGCTTTTTGTTCGGCCAACGGGATTCCCAGCCGGTTGAATGTGTCGAGTAGCTGAGGGTCAACTTCGTCGAGGCTTTTTGGAGCGGTGGCCGCTTTTGGAGCGGCATAGTAGCTGAGGTCCTGGAAGTCGATATCCGGAATGTCCAGGTGTGCCCAATGCGGAGGGGTTAGTGTCTGCCAATGGCGGAACGCGCGCAGACGGAAGTCAAGCAGCCACTGCGGTTCTCCTTTTTTTTGGGAGATGAGGCGTACGATGTCCTCGTTCAGTCCCCGTGGAATAACCTCGGTGTCTATATCCGATACGAAACCATATTTGTATTCGGCTCCAACGGCTTCACGCGCGGCGGCGTCGTCCATTGGTTTTGCCTGATTTCCGGCATCGTTGTTTTTTTTATTTGAGTTGTCGGGTTTGTTTTTTGACATATTTACTGACTCGATTGTTAACGTTTACCTTTTTTGCATCATTATTTTTTGTGATGCACCGGTTTGGCATTGTTCTTTGTCGCGGAGTTGTGCCGCGTGTTTTTTTCCGGCTGTTTTTTTAGTGGTGCGGTGACGCGCTCCACCACAATCTCCTCAACGTCCCGCGATACGGAAGTTGAGTCGCTGCCGTTGTCCTTGAGGTTTTGCGAAGCGCGGTCTGTGGCGGCCATTATATCGCGTGCGGTGTCGGACCCCAGAACGTTAGGTGCAAGATTAAGCACCGCCGATGTAAGGTACGATTTTGATGAGCGGATGTCGCTGTCGGGCATAATCAGCAGCCACAGGTTAAGAGCTATGGAATAGAACAAAGTCCATTCCAGGACATTGAAAACGGCTCCGGCAATGCGGTCGAGCGGCCGCAGGTGCAGCGTGCGCACGGCAGCGCGGAAAAAGTTTGCCAACATACGTGAGCCCACATATGAGGCTATGAACACAAGTGCATAGGACATTACCGTGTGCAGGAGTCTTGTCTGGGCGGAATCGCCCGGGGAGTTGAATTTTGCAGCGAGAGTGGAGGCAAAAGCCTGGCAAAGTATTATGCCGGCTACAACACCCACAAGCGAGCCAATGTTGGCGATGAGACCCTTGCGGTATCCCAGGTAGGCGCCTCCTGCAACAAGAACCAGAAGAAAAAGGTCGAATAGTGTCATATTTATGTAATTACAAAGAGGAGATTTAATTTGTTCAATCACCCGGCGGACAATGGTGTTTGTTTGTGAGGGTGAATCAGATGCAAAGTTACAAAACCTTATGTTGACAACCAAAACAATAGTGTCTATTCAGTGCCTATTCAGTTGTTGTGCGGGCGGTGATGTGCAGTATTGTTTTTGCGCTGCCGGGTGCGGATGTGCTTGTGTGTAGGTGTACTCAGGCCGTTGTCACGGGAATACCGGTTGCCTTTGTGATGCGTGCGGCAATTTCCCGGAGCTTTTCGGCCGGGATTTTTGTGAGCGATTTTTCGGGGGTGGCGCGGTCTATGGAGTATATCATAATCTGAGATGGTTTTATTCTGCGGTATGCATCAATCAGAGCATCGATTTCCGCGTCGGTTGTATTGTCGATGTGCTGTCCGCAGTGAGAGCCGCAAGTGAACATGGTCTGTACAATGCATTTTCCGTTGAAAGAGGCCAGGGTGTGGATTGTTTTCTCAACGTCAAAAGCCGGTGATGTGGGACGGTCGAGCAGTTGCACTGTGCTGTTGAAGGCGGAGTCGAGTTTCACAATGTTGTTGTCCACGGCGTTGAGTGCCGCAGCCACGTTGTCGATGTGGGCGCGTGTTGAGTTTGTGAGGACAGAGATTTTCACGTTTGGGAAGTATTTGTCGCGCAGTGCTATTGTGTCGCTGACAATATCGGCGAACCGGGGGTGTATGGTGGGCTCGCCGTTCCCGGAGAAAGTTATAACGTCGAGTTCCCGGCCATTGTCGCGCATGTTTTTTAGTTTCTGTTCAAGGAGTGTGGCAACGGTTTCTCGCGATGGGATTCCCGAGGTGCCCGGCCCCTGTGCGTTGAAGCCGGCTTCGCAGTACAGACAGTCGAATGTACATGTTTTGCCATCGGTTGGCGAGAGGTTTACGCCGAGAGATGTTCCCAGTCGCCGGCTGTGTATGGGTCCGAATATAGTTTCGTGGAATAATACTCTTTGCATTTTGTGCGTGATTGTTGAGTGTAAACGGGGTGTTATGATTGGGTGTTTAAATGGTTTTGCTATGGTGGGGAGGAGAGGTGTCAGCGTGTGCGCACAAAAAGGCGTGTGCATTGCGAGGCCAGCAACCCGGTAAGGGTAACGGCAACAGCCACGGCAATGAGGTCCATGGGGTTGAAGGTCACGGGATACGCTTCAATAGCAAGTTGCGAGGTGTTGGCCGAGAGCTTGATTATTTTACCATACTGTTGTATGAAAGTGAGAATCACGCCCAATACCATGCCTATGGCACCGCCAAGCAGGGTTATGAGCCATCCTTCGAGAGTGAAAATACGTCGCACAAGCGATGGTGTGGCTCCCAGATGCAGGAGGGTCTCCATGTTTGAGCGTTTTTCAATTACAAGCAGAGATAAAGTGCTGATGATGTTGAAAAGAGCAATTACAAGGATAAAAACGAGCATCATGAAGGTTATCCATTTTTCAAGAGAAATCATGCGAAAAGCCTCGGCGTGCTGGGCCAGGCGGTCTTTTACGGAAAAATCCGTGCCGAGCATGTTGTTTATCTGTGCCGATAATTCATCCGGGTTGACAGTGGGGTTAAGATATATTTCCAGAGCGTGGGCCTGGGTGTCGTACTCCAGGAGCTCACGGGCGGCATCGATGGGGATAATAATGTAGTCGTTGTCGTAGTCCGGTTGCTCCACGCTAAACACACCGCTGACAGCCACGGGGTGAGAGTTGAAAGCTGCCGATGGGTTGGCCGGGTTGATTCGACCTTCCCGTCTTGGGACATATATGTTTAGTTGAGTTTGCGCATCCGGGGCTTGTTTGAGGGCGTTTGCAACACCCACGGAAATTGTAATGGGGGCTGTTGTATTGGCCTGCGAATTCATTGAAGTGGCGAACATGCCGTCGATAATGGCTGAGTCTATGTGGGAGAACATATGGTAGCGGTTTGTAACGCCACGGAACCGCACCGGAGTCTGTGTTGTTTCCGAGACAAGGAGCGCCCTTGATTCAATAGAGGGCAGGACGGCTCTGACGCCATTGATTTTTTCTATGGCGGCGGCAAGTGAGTCGGCATTGTCGAATGAGCGTAAGTCGGTGCGCTCGGCCTTGAGATCCGGATCGAGCCGCGACAGATGCGACTCGGCAAGAGAGGCGAAGCCGTTGAATATAGACATCACAACCACCATTGCCATAGTGGCTACGGCAATGCCGGCTATGGAAATGATGGTGATGATGTTGACTGCGTTATGGGATTTTTTTGCGCGGAGATAGCGCCAGGCGATTTTTAAGGCGAGCATTAAAGGTGCTATTTAGCCAACAGGTGGTCAATGTTTTCTATATAGTCCAGCGAGTCGTCCAGGAAGAAAGAGAGTTCCGGGGTTTTGCGCAGTTGGTATCTCACACGCTGTGCCAGTTCGTAGCGTATGGTCTTGGCGCTTTTGTTGATGCTTTCGAGAACATCCTGAGCTTTATCCGAGGGGAACACAGAGAGGTATGCGCGCGCCAGGGAAAGGTCGGGGGTTACACGCACGGTTGATACGGAAACCAGTGTGCCGTGTGTTTTTGCTGTTTGTTGTCTAAAGATTTCGCTGAGTTCCTTTTGGAGCAGTCGTGCTATCTTGGCTTGTCGTGTTGATTGCATTTTTTTGTGTTTTTATGTTAAAAAAATATGGACATCTGGTGCCGGGAGGCAGTAGTAAAGGAGTGAGCATGTCTTGTTGCTGCGTGCCGACAAATAGATAACGTCTGAGTCCGTTGCAGTGTTTATCGGGTGCGCCGCATAATGGTCATTCCGTCGCGCACGGGGAGAATGATTTTTTCCACACGGCTGTCGGCTGCTATTGTGTCGTTGAACTGTGCAATTGCCAGGGATTGGGAATCGGAAGGCACGGAGTTGAATATTTTACCGTCCCACAGAGTGTTGTCGGCGATTATAAATCCGCCCGGACGCACGTGTTCCAGCACCAGATTGAAGTATTGTGTATAGTGGCGTTTGTTGGCGTCGATGAAAACGAGGTCGAAAACCAGATCGTCGGCAAAGGTGGGGATAATGTCCAGTGCGTCTCCCACGATAAGTTCAATGTCAATGCCTTGCGGCGCGAGAGAGGAAAACGTATGGGTTAGCTCGTCGGCCATTTCGTCGTCAATTTCAACGGTGATTATACGTCCCGGGGGAGTCATGCCCTCGGCAATGCAGAGGGTTGAATATCCGGTGTATGTGCCAAGTTCAAGAACATTACCGGGGTTTATCATAGCGGCCAGCATTTTCAGCAGTCGGCCCTGGACATGTCCGGAGCACATCCGGGGGTACAGGTGCTTGAGGTGAGTCTGCCGGAAAAGGCGGTGAAGGTGCTCCGGTTCCGGTGAGATGTGTGCGGCTATGTATTTTTCGGCATCTGAATTAATATTCATTGTTGCTGAGTGTTATCTGAGTGGCGTTAATGTGTTTGCCCGTGAAAATAGCGGCATGGTTGTTGAAGTGGGAGGCTTGTGCGGTTGTGAGGTAAGTGGTGTTTGCGCCGCGGCTTATGCGGCAGTCCATCTCCGGGTGTCGTTGAAGGTAGTTTACAAGAGATTTAGCCACAATATCGCCTTGCGCAAGGATGTTTATGTGCTGCGGTACGGCCCGACGGACGCTGTCGATTAGCAGAGGGTAGTGTGTGCATCCCAGTATAAGTGTGTCAATCTCGTGGTCCATCTCCAGAAGCCGGGCGCAGTCGTCCATTACAATTTTATTTGCCAGTGGAGTTGATGCCTGACCTTGTTCCACGAGGTCTACCCACCGTGGGCAGGCCATTGAAGATACGGTGAATTCCGGGGCAAGTTTCCGGATTTCAAGATTGTAGCTGTTGGATGCTACGGTTCCGGAGGTTGCTACAATTCCAATGTGTCCGCCATTGGAGTGTTCGGCAACGAATTCGGCAGTGGGGCGGATTACCCCAAGTACGCGCCGTGATGGGTCGGCCGATGCCGGGAGGTTGTTCTGCTGTATGGTGCGCAGAGCCTTGGCCGATGCGGTGTTGCATGCTAAAATCACCAGAGGGCATCCCATGCGGAACAGGTTGTTGACGGCTTGCAGAGTGAAGCGGTATACGGTGTTGAAGTCGCGCACACCGTAAGGTGCGCGAGCGTTGTCGCCAAGGTATATGAAACTGCATTGGGGCAGATGATTCTGCAGGCTGTTTAACACAGTTAGCCCCCCGAAGCCCGAGTCGAAAACTCCTATCGGGCCTTGGAGGGATACTGAAGATGTTGCTTTTGAAATCACTTTTCGAGACGCTCTTTGATTGCTTGTGTCTGAGCTTCGTAGCCCGGTTTTTCAAGCAGGGCGAACATGTTGCGCTTGTAGTCTTCGACACCGGGCTGGTTGAATGGATTTACACCGAGAATATATCCGCTGATGCCGCAGGCTTTTTCAAAGAAGTAGATGAGTTGTCCCAGATAGAATTCGTTGAGTTCGGGTACGAGAATCTGGATGTTTGGTACTCCACCGTCAACGTGGGCGATGCGTGTTCCCAGCTCGGCCATCTTGTTAACCTGGTCAACACGCTTTCCGGCAATGTAGTTTAGGCCGTCGAGGTTGGCTTCGTCGGCCGGGATAACAACGGTGTTGTGGACGTTTTCCACAGAGATTACGGTTTCGAAGATTGTGCGTTCGCCATCCTGAATCCACTGGCCCATTGAGTGGAGGTCGGTAGAGTTGTCTACGGCAGCGGGGAAGATGCCTTTGTGGTCTTTCCCTTCGCTTTCGCCATAGAGCTGTTTCCACCATTCGGCGAAGAAGTGGAGCGTGGGTTGTAGTTGACGAGGATTTCGATTTTCTTGCCGGCCTGATAGAGGGCGTTGCGGGTTGCGGCGTATGTTGCAGCAAGGTTTGTGGCGTTGGCGTTTACGGTGTTTGATTGCATTTGTGCGGCACCTTCCATGAGGGCCTTGATATCGAAGCCGGCAACGGCGATGGGCAGCAGGCCGACGGGCGACAGAACCGAGAAACGTCCGCCGACGTTGTCCTCAATGACGTATGTTTTGAAACCTTCTTCGGTGGCGAGCTGGCGCAGAGCACCGCGACGTGCGTCGGTGATGGCTACGGTGAGTTGTGCGGCACGTTCTTTTCCAACGGAATTTTCGAGTTGTTCGCGCAGCAGGCGGAAAGCTATGGCCGGTTCTGTTGTGGTTCCGGATTTAGAGATTACGATAATGCCGAAGCGTTTTCCTTTGAGGAAGTTCTGCAGGTCGTAGAGGTAGTCTTCGCCAATGTTTTGTCCTGCAAAAACAACTTTGGGGCCTTGTGTTGAGTATGCTGCGAAAGAGTCGCTGAGGGCTTCGATAACAGCTTTTGCGCCGAGGTACGAGCCGCCGATTCCCACGCAAACGACAACGTCACATTCCTCGCGGAGTTTTTGTGCGGTTTCAACGATGTCGTCCATCAGGGCCTGCGGTGTGCGTGTGGCCAGGTCGAGCCAGCCCAGGAAGTCGTTTCCGGCACCTGTTCCGTTGTGAAGTTTAGAGAGGGCGTCGGCCACTGCAGGCTGCAAGGCATCAACGTCGGCTTTAGATATTACAGTTAGTGCGTTTTTGATGTTAACCTGAATTTCTTTCATAATCTATAAAGGAATTTTTTTTGATGATTCTTGGATTAGCAGTGGCTGTCAGCTGAAAGTCTCGCGCATTTTGCTCAGTGCTTTAACCGGTGATATGCGTCGGTATAGGATGTCGTATACACCGTCGAGGATTGGCATGGCCACTTCGTATTTTTTGTTTATGTCATGTATGCATTTAGTTCCGTAGTATCCTTCGGCAGTCTGTTCCATTTCCATTTTTGCGGCGGCTACGGAGTATCCTTTGCCAATCATGGCTCCGAAGTTGTGGTTTCTTGAGAACCGTGAGTATGCTGTAACCAGAAGGTCGCCCAGATATACTGAGTCGCAGATTTGCCGTGGGCGCGGATAAACGGCGTCGATGAATCGTTCCATTTCGCGTATGGCGTTTGAGACAAGCATGGCCAGGAGGTTGTCGCCCATTTTAGAACCGTGTACAACGCCGGCGGCAATTGCGTAGACGTTTTTGAGTACAGCAGCATATTCTATGCCTTCGACATCGGATGATGTTATGGCCTTTGTGTTTTTTGAGACCAATATGTTTGAGAACGCTTGAGCCCGTTCAATGTTGTGGCATCCGATGGTGAGGAATGATGGTCGTGACAGTGCCACTTCCTCGGCATGACAAGGGCCTGAGATCACAAGCATGTTGTCTGTTTTTACATCAAACCGGTGCATGAGATAGTCTGTGACAAGTTCGTTGTCGTCGGGGACTATGCCTTTTACAGCTGAGACCACGCATTTGTTCGCCAGAGAGACTTCGATTTTGTCCATGTGCGATTTGAAGTATGGCGATGGGACGGCAACGAGCAGGGTGTCACATTCCTGACAAACCTGGTTGATGTCCGAGGAGAAGTATATCCTGCGCACGTCAAAGTCCACGTCGGTGAGGTATGCCGGGTTATGTCCAAGGCGCATGAAATCGGCAATCCGGTCGTCGCGTCTCATGTACCAGTGGATGGTCTCGCAGTTGTTCAGCAGCAGTTTTGCCAGTGCAGTGGCCCAGGAGCCGCCGCCGAGAATGGCGATTTTTCCGGGAAAAACAATGTTATCCATATTATTTGCGAGTAGGCTCATTGTTGAGAGTTGGCCATAGCGGCTGCATCTATCCATGCCTGCACTGTGTCGACCTTCTCGTTTGTGAGGTTGAGTTTGTATTTTTTGTTTACGCCGCAAATGTCCTGATGCAGTTTCTGGGCGGTTGCGCCGGCAAGGGCGGCAATTGTGTTGATAGAAGCTTTGTATAGTACCGGGACCCAGGGCTGGGGGATTCCCAGGGCGGTGAAGGCCTCCTCGCGGTCGCGGTGTTCTGTTTTTTCGGGGCGCATCTGGGGGAAGAAGAGCACTTCCTGGATTGTGGTCTGGCCGGTCATGAGCATCACCAGGCGGTCCATGCCGATGCCCATGCCCGATGTGGGAGGCATGCCGTATTCGAGAGCGCGGATAAAGTCGTTGTCGATGATCATGGCCTCGTCGTCGCCTTTCTCGCCAAGGCGCATCTGCTCGACAAAGCGCTCGTACTGGTCGATGGGGTCGTTGAGCTCGGAGTAAGCGTTGCACAGCTCCTTGCCGTTGACCATGAGCTCGAAGCGCTCGGTGAGCTCGGGGTTGTTGCGGTGGCGTTTTGTCAGGGGCGACATCTCGATGGGATAGTCGGTGATGAATGTGGGCTGGATGTATTTGCCTTCGCAACTTTCGCCGAAGATTTCGTCGATGAGTTTGCCTTTGCCCATTGCCGGGTCAACTTCCACGCCGAGATCGCTGCATGCCTTGCGCAGAGCGTTTTCGTCCATGCCGGTGATGTCGACGCCGGTGTGTTCGAGGATGGCTTGTGTCATGGTGACGCGGCGGAAAGGAGCTTTGAAGCTGATGGTGTTGTCGCCCACCTTCACATCGGTGGTGCCGTTCACCTCAAGACATATGCGCTCGAGCATTTTTCGGTGAAGTCCATCATCCAGTTGTAGTCCTTGTAGGAGACATAAATCTCCATGCAGGTGAACTCCGGGTTGTGGGTGCGGTCCATACCCTCGTTGCGGAAGTTCTTGGAGAACTCATACACGCCTTCGAAACCGCCCACAATGAGGCGTTTGAGGTAAAGCTCGTCGGCGATACGCAGGTAGAGGGGTATGTCGAGCGCGTTGTGGTGCGTGATGAACGGACGCGCCGCGGCGCCGCCGGGAATCGACTGGAGGATGGGAGTCTCCACTTCCATGTATCCGTGCTCGTTGAAATAGTTGCGCATGGAGTTGTAAACTTTGGTGCGCTTGATAAAAATATCCTTCACGCCTTCGTTTACCACCAGGTCTACATATCTACGTCTGTAGCGGAGCTCGGGGTCTTCGAATCCGTCGTATGTTATACCGTCTTTTACTTTTACAATGGGCAGAGGCCGTAGCGATTTGGAGAGGACGGTGAGAGTCTGGGCGTGAATGGTTATCTCGCCGGTTTGTGTGCGGAACACGTATCCGGTAATGCCCACAATGTCGCCGATGTCAAGGAGCTTTTTGAACACGGTGTTGTACAGCTCTTTATCCTCGCCGGGGCAAAGCTCGTCGCGAGAGATATACACCTGGATGCGTCCTTTTGAGTCCATAAGCTCCACAAAAGAGGCTTTGCCCATGATGCGGCGGCTCATGATGCGTCCGGCAACAGAAACTTCGCGTTTTGGTTCCAGGTTGTCATCAAAGTTGTCACGGATGTCTTGAGTGCTTGCCGTCACTGTGTATTCGGCGGCAGGATAAGGTTCGATACCCATCTGGCGCATTGCGTCGAGCGAATTGCGACGCACAATCTCTTGTTCGCTGAGTTCAAGAATGTTCATGTATGTAGTAAATATGATTTTAAGATCTTGGAGGGTTGTATAAAGTTCATGTACGGACACACGTAATGTGCCATGTCTCAAATGGCACACGACAGGCGTCAGTTATTCAATTTTGCAAAGTTAATTCATTTTGTTGTTATTTGCAATATCCGGTGGAATTTAGGATTGCTTTTAGGGCTGCTCCACGGCGTGTGATAACGGTATGCGGTGTGCGGAGTGGATTGATTTTGGTTTGGATTAACATTTATTACAGATTTATTATGGTGTTGTGGCCGGGGATGTCGTGAAAATTGCGTAATTTTGTGGGTTAAGACATGGCAGAGTCTGCGCCAATGTTGAATCAGGGCATCCGGTGCGGCTTATGTTGGAACAATGGGAGGCTTTAATGCGCTGTTTGCGTGCATTTTGCAAGCCCATTCCGGCCGGTGGCCATGGTTTTGTTTTAAATAAACTGGAATGTCAACGCAAAACAATACATCAAAATCTGTTTACCGCCGTGGTGCCGAGGATGGCCTTGTCCTGGGCATATACCTGTCGGTGCTGTTGCTGGCGTCGATGCTCACGGTGTCATATCCGATGCTTTCGGTTGTGGCTCTTGTTATGATGGCCGGTGTGCCTGTTGTTGTCTACCGCATGCTCAGCCGCGGAATTGCATCCGGCGCCGCCGTAAGCCGTTTTTCGGCAACGTGGATGCATGGCATTTCGGTGTTTTTTTTCGGCGCCTTGCTCATGGGTGTCACCATGTATGTCTATCTGCGCTTTATAGATCCGCAATATATAATTACAAACATTCGTCAAACCATTCATGTTCTCACCCTTGACGGTGGGGAGCAAAGTCTGGATATGGCGCGCAGGCTGGCTTATATGATTGACCATCACAAGATTCCATCGGCCATACAGTGTGTGTTTGCATTGATGTGGGCCGTGGTGTTCTCGGGTACCATGCTGTCGATGATTCTGACGGCCATAGCCACTGCCATGGCAGGCAGGCGAGAGCGTAGCCGAAAACCGGAAAACTCCGGCGGCAATGTTGTGAGTTGATTGCCGGTGCCGGTTGCCGGGAAGCGATTGCTCCGCCCGGTGTATTGGAGGTGTGAGTGTTAGAAGCCAACAGACAGAATAAAAAAACATCCTGACAAAAATATAGAAATGGACATATCAGTTGTAGTCCCTCTGTTTAATGAAGCAGAATCATTGCCCGAGCTTGAGGCATGGATACGCCGTGTAATGGAAGAAAACGGCTTTACTTACGAGATTTTATTTATCAACGATGGTTCAACGGATAATTCCTGGGAAGTTATTGAACAATTGCGTGAACATAACGAGTGTGTCAAAGGCGTGTCGTTCCGTCGCAATTATGGCAAGTCCCCGGCGCTGAACACCGGTTTCGCGCGTGCCCAGGGCGATGTGGTGATTACGATGGATGCCGATTTGCAGGACAGCCCCGATGAAATACCCGAGTTGTACCGCATGATAAAACAGGATGGCTACGACCTGGTGTCGGGTTATAAGAAAAAACGCTATGACCCGTTGTCAAAAACCATACCCACAAAACTTTTCAACGCCACAGCCCGCAAGGTTAGCGGCATAAAGAATCTGCACGATTTCAACTGCGGACTTAAGGCATACCGCAAGGCTGTGGTGAAGCATATCGAGGTATATGGCGATATGCACCGCTATATCCCCTATCTGGCAAAAAATGCCGGATTCAAGCAAGATCGGAGAGAAGGTTGTGCAGCATCAGGCGCGTAAATATGGTAAGACAAAGTTTGGCCTTGACCGCTTTGTGAACGGTTATCTTGATTTGGCAACGTTGTGGTTCACGGGAAAATTTGGCGCCAAGCCCATGCATTTCTTCGGGCTTATGGGTTCGCTGATGTTTTTGCTGGGCTTCCTTGCCGTGATTGTTGTAGGAGCCGTGAAGCTATATAATATGTATCACGGCAATCACTATATACTTGTGACAGACTCGCCGTATTTTTATATATCGCTGGTGCTGATGATACTGGGCTCGCAACTTTTCCTCGCCGGTTTTGTGGGCGAACTTGTGGTGCGTAACTCATCGCGCCGCAACAGCTATGAAATTGAAACAGAACTTGGAATAAATAAAAACTGACAGCAATGCAAACATATCCCGAATTCATGGATCTGGTTCGCGGCCGCTATTCATGCCGCAGTTTTGAGACCACGCCATTGTCCGACGACCTTGTTATGGCCGTTCTTGAAAGCGCGCACCTTGCCCCCTCGGCATGCAATCTGCAGCCCTGGACATTTGTTGTTGTGCGTGATGCGGAGACCCGCAGCCGCATATTGGCCAAGTCGAGACCGGCGTTTATGGATGCGCCTGCTGTTATTGTGGCATGCGGCCATCACAGTCAGGCCTGGCATCGTGGTTGCGATAACAAAGACCATACAGACATTGATGTTGCCATTGCCGTGGAGCACCTATGTTTGGCGGCAACATCGTTGGGGCTTGGCACTTGCTGGGTGTGCAGTTTCGATGTCGAGGCCACACGCCGCTGTCTGCAATTGCCCGACGATGTTGAGCCTGTGGCATTGTTGCCAATCGGATATATCAAAGGCGATAATCCTATGGAGATAAAAAAACGTAAACCACTCGACGAGATTGTCCGATGGGAAAAATATTGAATATCGTAGCGGCGTTTATAGCCTGCTGTCTGGCTGTGAGCTGCAACACGTCGGGGTGTACGGATAACCGCTCGTCGATACCGCTGGCCGGTTTCTATTCATCGGGCACAGGCCGTGAAATTACACTGGACTCGCTTGAGGTCTACGGCATAGGTGCTCCGGACAGCGCATATATGCTTGTGGCAGGCGAAAAAGCATCGTCGGTTTATTTGCCAATGCGGTCGGACAATAACACCACTTCCTGGTGTTTCCATTACTGCTGGAAAGAACTGGACAATGAGTTGCTGAACGACACCATTACATTCACATACGATTCAGAGCCATGGTTTGCAACGGACGATTGCGGCGCTATGTACAGATACCGCCTGCGCACTGTTTCGCATACTGCACATTTGATAGACTCACTTACGGTTACAGATTCGCTTGTCACCAATATAGACCGTGCATGCATGAATATATATTTCCGCACAGTCGAGGCTGAGCCACAAAAAGGAACACGTTTCATAAAGCAACAACATCAACCATGAAACATGTATTAAAACACGCATTGCTCATGGCAACGATAGCCATAATGGCAACATCCGGTGTTTTTGCGCAACGGCGCATAACTCCGGTGACACCTCCGGCGTCACAGACAACCCCGGTTGACTCGGTGGCACTTCTAAAACGTCAGCTGGAGGATCGCAGGGCGCGCTCTGTGCACTTCCACGATGCGCAAGGCCGCACGGTGATGGTGGATACGGTGACAAATACCGAATGGGTTGACTCAACGCTGCTGCCGCCACCGCCCAAGATGATATATCCGCTGTTCCAGGATGTTACGGTGAGTGTTAATGTGTTTGATCCGCTGATGCGTGTTTTCGGGCAGCATTACGGGGGTGCTGATGCCGCCGTGCAGCTTGGCATGCACAACCGCTATTTCCCAACCTTTGAATTTGGTTTGGGAATGGCAAACAACACACCTTCCGACAATAATTTCACTTATAAATCGCCCACGGCACCATATTTCAAGATTGGTGCGGATTATAATTTTCTATATAATTCCAGTCCGGACTATAGGTTTTTTGCCGGAGTGCGTTATGGCTTTTCGGCGTTTAAGTTCTCTGTTACGGACATAACGCTCGACAACGATTACTGGCAGAGCGCCACGCAGATGTCAATACCTCAGGTATCGGTTACGGCCGGATGGTTTGAGGTGGCACTGGGGCTGCGTGTGAAACTATGGGGACCCTTGTCGGCAGGATGGCAGGTGAAGTATCACACTTTGTTGCACCGTTCACATCCGGCAACAGGCGATGCTTGGTATATTCCCGGATACGGGACGGCGACATCCAGTCTGGCTGCTTCATTTTCTTTTTCGTGGACATTCTCGCTGAACAAAGCCAAGCCGGCTTCCGTTAATACTCAGGAAACTCCACGGAGCACAGCTGCACCGGAATCCCGGGAATAATGTCGCAGACACTCTTTCGCGGCACGCCTTGCCCGGAACGGAGTGAGTTTATTAATCCGGAATGGAGTGTTATTTAAATATGTTGCCAAGTTGCTATGAAAAAGATTGTTATAATTGGAGCATCGTCGGGCCTGGGCCTTATCATGGCTGCCGATTTTGCGCGGATGGGTTGGCGTGTGGGTATGGCTGCGCGCCGCATGGAACCTATGCTTGCTCTCAAGCAACAGTATCCGCAGAACATAGCGTGTGCCGAGCTTGATGTCACAGCCGGTGACGCTGTTGAGCGTTTTTATAATTTGATAGAGACTATAGACGGGATGGATGTGCTTTTGTATTGCGCCGGCTGCGGATTCAATAACCCGGACCTTGACGTGGCAATGGATACACGCACGGTTATGACAAATGTCGTGGGGTTCACACACATTATCAATGCCGCCTACAAATATTTCAAGGAAACGGCCAATGTCACCACCGGACAAATCGCAGCTATAACATCGGTGGCCGGCACCAAGGGGATGGGTATCGCCGCCACTTACAGCGCGTCGAAACGATATCAGAGCACATATCTTCAGGCTATAGACCAGCTTGCCCATCAGCAGCATGTTAATGTGAAGATTACGGACATACGCCCCGGCTTTGTTGACACTCCGCTTCTGGATACCAAGAATCACACATATCCTATGCTTATGAGCGCACCGCAGGCCGCAGTACGCATTGAACGTGCTGTGATTCGCGGCCGTCGTGTAGCCGTGATTGATTCACGCTGGAATATTGTAACAGGATTGTGGCGTCTTATTCCTAACAGGCTGTGGAGGCACATTGGCCTTAATAACTGATTATGACAGTACGGGGCAGAGAAAACCTCGGGAAAAATTGCATGCGGCATTGCGGCGTGTCATTGCATCGAGCCCAGGCATTTGAGCAGCAGGTGCGTGAACTGATAGTTCTTTATGTTCCAGCGTGGATAAATTAGCATGCCCGGTGGCGATTGGGATATGAAACGTTCTATGGCTATATCCGGGCGCAATGTTCTTACAATGCCGGCGCAGAATTCCACATAGCTCTCCAAAGAAAATTCATGCATGCCGCAAGCCTTGGTTCCGCCGTTTTCAAACATACGGGCCAGAGGAGTGTTGGATATAACCTGCAACTGATGGAATTTAACCGTGTCTACAGGCAAGGTGTTTATGCGCTCAATGGTTTGCATCATCATCTGGGGAGTTTCACCCGGCAGTCCCAGAATGAAATGTAATCCCGTGTCGATGCCGGCATTGTGCGTGCGGTTGACAGCATCTACAGTTTGCTCCCAGGTGTGGCACCTGTTTATAGTTTCAAGAGTGCTGTTATGTGAAGTCTCGGCACCATATTCTATAATAACCCGTGCGCGCGTGCGAGAAATATCGGCCAGGGCTTCAAGCAGGCTCTGCGGCATACAGTCGGGGCGCGTGCCAATAACAAGACCCACAATGTTGTCTATGTCAAGCGCACGGTTAAAAATATCAAGAAGAAACGATTCGTTCCCGTGAGTGGAGGTATAGGCCTGGAAATATGCCAGATATCTCATTTGCGGGTATTTATGGGCGAAAAAGTTTTTTCCTTGTGATATTTGTTGTTCCACGCTCAGCGAACCCGAAGCGAAAGAAGGCGAAAAAGAACTGTTGTTACAGTATATGCACCCTCCACGCCCTATAGTACCATCGCGGTTGGGACATCCAAGCCCGAGATTTACTGTTATTTTCTGGACTTTCCCCGGGCCGAAGCAGCAGGAAAGATAGTTGGCGTAATCACGGAAAGGCTTATTCATAGTCTGGCGCATCTGTTCATTAGCAAAGCGTCGAAAATTGTCATTGCGGCCATAGCCTCGACAATGGGGACGGCTCTTGGCACAACGCATGGGTCGTGGCGTCCGCGGGCTTGAAGCTGTACCTGGCGGTGATGGGTGTCAACAGTATCTATAGGTTTGAGCAGAGTTGCCACAGGTTTGAAGGCTACGGAAAAAACAATGGGCTCGCCATTTGAGATTCCACCTTGTATGCCGCCCGAGTGATTTGTTGCGGCGTGCATGCCGCGAGAGTCGTGGGGGTCGGCAATCCAACGGTCGGCCATTTCGGAGCCGCGGTGTGCGGCACCTTCAAACCCCATGCCATATTCAAACCCTTTGGCGGCATTTATGCTCATCATAGCAAAAGCCAGGCGAGCGTGGAGTTTGTCGAAAACCGGATCTCCCAGTCCGGCAGGCATACCGGTTATTATGCAAGTGACAACACCGCCCACTGTGTCGCCTTGAGTTTTGATATCTTCTATGAGGGCTGTCATTTTTCCGGCAGCTGTTTTATCCGGGCACCGCACGTGCGATGCTTCCACCATTTCGGCGGTTACAGAGGCCGGGTCTATGTTGGTGGACACAGCACCCATGGCCGATGTGTAGGCCGTGATTGTGATACCCTGCATTTCAAGGGCGCGACGGGCAATGGCTCCGGCAACAACACGGCTTATGGTCTCGCGTGCCGATGATCTTCCGCCGCCGCGATGGTCGCGTACTTTGTATTTGGCGTGGTATGTGAAGTCGGCATGCGAGGGGCGGTATGTTTCGCGCAGATTGTCATAGTCTTTGGAATGTTGCGAGGTGTTGCGCACGATAAAGCCTATGGGCATACCTGTTGACACACCTTCGAAAACACCGGAGAGAATTTCAATGCTGTCGGCCTCGTTGCGAGGGGTTACTATATTTGATTGGCCGGGACGACGGCGGTTGAGTTGCTGCTGAATGTATGCCGTGTCAACAGGTATTCCGGCAGGTACGCCGTCAATAACTCCTCCAACGGCAGGTCCGTGGCTTTCGCCAAACGAGGTTAAGGTGTATATGTTGCCAAAAGAATTCATGGGAGACTGTGTGTGGAAATAAAAGAAAAGATTATTTGGCGAGGTCTGTAACCAGAGCTCCGGTGTAGGCTATAATATCGGCGGGACTTATTTCCAGCTGCAGTCCGCGCACTCCGGCGCTTATGAAAATGGTGTCGTGGTCCAGGACCGTTGAGTGGAAAAAAGTGGGAAAAGGTTTCTTCATGCCAATTGGCGAGCAACCGCCGCGTATATATCCGGTTAACGGGAGCAGTTCCTTCATGGCAATGAGGTCGGCTTTTTTAGCGCCGGCTGCCTTGGCTGCCTTTTTCAAGTCAACCTCAGTGTTGCCCGGGACAACGCAAACGAAGTGGCCGGATTTATCGCCATTGAGAACCAATGTCTTGAATACACGGTTTATGTCCTCACCAAGAGATTCGGCCACATGGTTTGCGTCAAGGTTATCAGGGTCAACCGTGTATGGAATGAGACTATATTGGATGCCGGCCTTGTCGAGCAGGCGTGCAGCGTTTGTTTTAGTTATCTTTGATGACATGGATGTGGTGTCTATGGGTGGTGTTATGCCCTTACTTTATGCAAAAGTAGCAATTATTCAGAAATTATTGACTAAATTTGTACACATAAAAATGGATGCGCGCCGGCATCTGAAAGTATTAGTCATTAAAATAATCAAGCCAATGAAATATGTGTCATGGAACGTCAATGGACTCAGGGCGGTGATGCGCAAGGGTTTTGACGAGATATTCAAAAGTTTCGATGCCGATTGCGTGTGTCTTCAGGAGACAAAAATCTCGGAAGGTCAGTTCAATGAGGTTTTTGACGGCTACGAGGCTTACTATAATTATGCCGACAAACGCGGATATAGCGGAACTGCAGTTTTCACACGCCGTAAACCCATGGACGTGAGGTACGGTATAGGTATTGACGAGCATGACCATGAGGGCCGTGTGCTCACACTCGAATTCGAGACGCATTATCTGGTTAATGTCTATACGCCAAATTCGCAGACCGAGCTTGCACGCCTTGCTTACAGGATGAAGTGGGAGCAGGATTTTGGGAATTACGTGCAGGAGCTTGACAGGCACAAGCCGGTGATAATATGCGGCGACCTTAATGTGGCGCACTGTGAGATAGACCTCAAGAATCCCAAGTCAAACCGCAACAACCCGGGATTCACCGATGATGAGCGCAACGCCATGGGGCGTTTGCTTGATGCCGGATTTGTTGATACATTCCGCTATCTGCACCCCGATGCCGTGGAATATTCATGGTGGAGCTATAGGTTTAATTCGCGTGCAAAAAACATAGGGTGGCGTATAGACTACTTCCTCATTTCGCAGCGTATGGCTCCGCAGCTTGTGTCGGCAGCCATACATCAGGATATAATGGGTAGTGACCATTGTCCGGTGTCTATAGAATTTAATTGAGATAATGGGGTGAATCCCCTCCAGGCATTGGAAAGGCAGAAGGGGCTTTAACAAAATCATTTGTTCAGGTGTTTAGAAGAAAAGCACACGTTGTGTTTACGTGCGCTGTGCTCTAACACGTTTCAAATATCATGGACAAAAGATTTTTAGCGTCTGTGCGACAAGGTTTTATCGACTATTTTTCCTTGTCGCAATACATAGAGAAGCAGAACGATATAGAGGCCGACATACGAACCGGCATCTCGTTCCGCGGCACAAATATATTGATTCTTATAATGGCCATCTTTGTGGCCTCGCTGGGGCTCAATACCAACTCCACGGCTGTGATTATTGGCGCCATGCTCATATCTCCGCTTATGGGCCCCATAATAGGGCTTGGCCTTGGTATTGGTATACAGGATTTTAACCTGCTGAAAAAGTCGCTTAAAAACCTGGCAATGGCAACGGTGATTTCCATAGCGACATCAACCATGTTTTTTATCATATCGCCGGTGGGCGAGGGGCATAGCGAGCTGCTTGCGCGCACCTCCCCTACAATCTACGATGTGCTGATTGCGTTTTTTGGCGGTGCTGCCGGTATTGTTGGCCTTGCCTCGCGCAATAAAGGGAATGTAATACCCGGTGTTGCCATTGCCACGGCACTGATGCCTCCATTATGCACCGTGGGCTATGGTTTGGCGACAATGCAGGCGCATTATTTTATAGGCGCCATATATCTTTTTTTGATAAACTCCATATTCATAGCGTTGGCAACATTTATAGGCGTCAAACTTTTGAAGTTCAAGGTTGTGAAGGCGGCCGATGTGCAACGTGCCAAAAAGGTGAGACGTATAGTGTATACGGTGTCGGTAATTGCGCTGTTGCCAAGCATATACCTCACGTACACGATGTGGCTTAATTCGCGCTATGAGCTTGATGTGCAGAGGTTTGTTGCCGATGAATGTGTTTTTGACGCCACACAGGTGGTGAGCCAGCGCGCAACAATTGTCGACGGACACAAGGTTATAGATATTACCTTGATTGGAAAACTTATGCCGGAGGACTCGTTGCGCGCGGCTTTGACACAGCGGCTTAAGTATTATAACCTGGAAGGCGCCCGGCTTAATATCTATCAGGGTGATATGCCGGTGACGGCGGCAAAATCGGCAGAAGGTCAGTCGGCATCCGATTTATATCTTGCTGCACAGAGCGTTATCTCCCGTCAGCAACATGCAATAGATTCGCTGCAGACGCTTACTGCCAATGGTTCGGCCACAGATACAATGGCTCAAATGCTTGCACCGGAGCTTAAGGTGCTGTTTCCGCAGGTGAGGCGCATAGCAGTGACGCATGTATGTCTTGCCAATGTTGAAAATGCCAAGGAGGCTACAGATACAACAACCGTGGCCCTTGTGCAATATGCTCAAAAACCATCGGCAGAGCAGTCGAAACGCCTTATGGAATATCTCAGGGTGCGTCTTGGGAACAAGGGTCTGCGCGTCGTTGACTACTGACACCGTGTGAAATGAAATAAAAAATGTGCATAAAAAGCGGATAATGTGGGAAAAGACCAAAAAAAATGCTAATTTTGTAGCTTAGAAAAGAAGTGGCATTTGTGCTGCTCAACCACAAACAGTTACTAAAAATGGCTAAGCTGCAACTTTATATTACAAAATCGACATCAGGATTTAAGTCGGTATATAATATCAACCCGTCGGAAGATGTGCGCTCGCTTATTGGTGATGTGCGCTCGGCGGTGTCGCAAATAGATTACGATTCGTCAGAAAAAAACATATTTTACATGCTCAAGCCAACAGCCGAAGGCGTCTTTGTTGGTATTCTGCGCACAATTCCACCCCGAGCCGGCGACCATCTTGCCGCCTGGATATATGTCCCCGGCAATATAGTTGTAGGTGCCGACGACCTTGAGCGTGTTGTGCGGCTTACAACACGCAAGGTGTCGGGCTCGGAGGTGACAAACGACGATATCGTTGCCTTGCGCGAAGCCTTTTCCGCAGATTATGTTACCGATTACAACCAACCGCTGCTCACCGGATCCAATCCAGCCGGCGGATATGCCTGGAGATTATATGGCGGCGATGAGGCTCCATCGCTTCACGAATTCATGGGACGCGGTCTTTGGCAACAGGACTATCTTCCCTTTGCCGGCGTGCTGCTCATTGACGAGGAACTTGGTGTAACCGCCACAGGCGAAGACCTCACCGATAAACCGCTTTTGCCTGCAGCTGCCATCTTGCCGCCGGAAGATGCCGACGACGGCTTTAAGCCATATGTGTTCGGGCGTTTGCTTGACAGACCCATCCGTGCCGGGCTTGGTGGAGAAATCACTGTTGTGTGGAAACGCTCGGGATTTGAGGATGTGAGCCGCACACAAAAAGTTAGCTCTCCCGAATTTGTGCCGGCATCCGTGTCAACCGGAGACTCGCGTAAAATAATAACACCGCAATCGTTCAGCATAACATCGCAATTCTCACACCAGGCTGTGAACGACTGCCAGATACGGGTAAACGGTTACGAAATTCCGGCCGAGGGACGCTCGTTCACACGCTCGGAGCTGGCATCGGCATCGGTAGTTGTCACTGCCGACGGCTATTTTCCATATTCAGGCCACATAGACCTTGCCTCGACAACACGCGCTCTGATACAGATGCAGGAACGTCGCAAAATCTATATTTTTGAACTACCGGTGAAATCGAGCGAGCTGGGTGCCCCCATAAAATTTGAGATACATTCAAAACGAGCCCTCACCGACAGTCCGCTTGAAGGCTATCGACTGCTTGACGACATAGTGGAAGGCTCAACACGTGTCAACCACCTGGGATTCGTGGGTTCACCGTTGGGCTCGCTTGCCCAGCGTGCGATATATGTAGCCGCCGGACTTGTTGTTGGTGTGCTTTTGTGTTTGTGTTTCACCAAATGCGGCGGATCTTCACCGTCAACCGCTACCACCGGTGCCGTAACCACCGATTCGGCGCAAGTCACCGACGCACAGGCTGCGGAAATACCTGTGGCCGATGCCCCGGAATCTGCACCCGTCACACAACCGGCAACCGTGAATACATCGCTTACCACAGCCGATGCCATAAAATATCTTGACGGCTCAAAAAAATGGAACCGCACGGATATGGAGAAAAACGCCAATCTCACCGGATTGTTTGATGATATGAACAACTTCCGCATAGAGCGTCTCATAAACTACTGGGGACCAAAACTCAGCGGCTCTAAAAACTTTGCCTACGTGCTTGACCACGCCGTGAAATCTCAGTCGAAAAAGGTTGCATTGTCAGGCAAATACAATAAAAAAGCCGACGACACGGTAATATCGGTCGTGGGATATGTTAACCGCATTGACCCATGATTGCGTCAACCTGCATGTACACACACACATCATAACCATTTGCCAACAGAAAAAACACAATGACTAAGACATTTGGATTCCTATTCTCGCTTGCGCTGGCCACTATGCCGGCAGCGGCATCCGCACAAAACACAATATCGCTCACAACATCCGGTGGGCGCACAGTTACGGTGACAGCTCTCACCAACGATATTCTCAAAGTCACAAACGTGGCACAAGGCGAAACTCCGCGCAGTTCAGGAGCATCGGTCCTCGACAACAAACCGTCGCAATCGCAGGTGACCATAACCGGCACATCGCTAACCACAGCAAGCGGACTCACAGCGTCTATCGCTGCCGACGGCACACTCACCATAAACGGTGACAGCCAACAGAAAAAAGTGGTTGACCCTGGACTGCGCACAACAGAAAACTCACAGCGCCGTCTGGCGCTTGAAACCTCAGGCAACGGCTCGTTCTATGGAGCCGGCGAAAGAGGCCACCGGTTGAACATGCGCGGAGACACACTGGTGATGTATAACCGTCAGAATTACGGCTACACCGGTTCGGACCCCCGAATCTCGCAGATGAACATAACCATGCCGCTGTTTGTATCCACAAACGGCTATGCCATAGTCTTTGATGATCATGCGGCAGCACGCATGGTGCTGTCAAATCCAATTGTCTATCTGTCCGAGACAACAGCCCCCGTGAGCTATTATTACGTAAATTCCACGGGCTCACTTGCCTCGCTAACCACAAATCTCACTCAACTCACAGGCCGTCAGGAGCTTCCGCCGTTGTGGTCGTTGGGCTACATAACATCCAAATATGGATATAAAGACCAGGACGATGCCCTGGATGCCGTGGATTCGCTAAAAGCCCTGGGATATCCGCTGGACGGAATAGTGCTTGACCTTTACTGGTATGGTAAAGAGCAAGACATGGGCCGGTTGGCTTGGGACAAGAAACAATGGCCCGACCCACAGTGGTTTATGGAGTATCTCAAACGCAAAGGCGTGAAACTCGTGGCCATAACACAACCCTACATTCTGCGCAACGGCCGAGGCCTTGATAACTACAACACACTTGCGCCGCAAGGCATGCTGGTTAAAGATAAGGAGACCGGAAAACCGCTTGATGTAACCATCTGGGTGGGAGAAGGCGGCATGTTCGACGTGTCTAATCCCAACACACGTCAATGGCTTGCCAACAGATACGATTCACTCACACAAACCGGAATCACCGGCTGGTGGGGTGACCTGGGCGAACCGGAAGTGCATCCGGAGAACGGTTTGCACGCCAACGGATTGACAACACGCGAGTACCACAACAAATACGGCAACGATTGGTCGCAGATTGTTTATGACCTGTTTAAAGAACGATACCCGGACCGCCGTCTGCTATCGATGATGCGTGGTGGAACCACCGGATTGCAGCGCTATGATGTATTTCCATGGTCAACCGATGTGTCGCGCTCGTGGGGCGGCCTTGAACCACAAGTGCGTATAATGTTGAACTCAGGCCTTTCAGGTCTTGGATACATGGCGCATGATGTTGGCGGTTTCGCTATTGACGAAGCAAACCCATACGACCCGGAACTATATGTGCGCTGGCTGCAGCTTGGATTATTCTCGCCAATGTTGAGGACACATGCACAAAAAACTGCCGAACCATACCACTATCCACAGCAACAGTCAATAATTAAACCATTGATTGCAGAACGATACCGCTGGTTGCCGTATAACTATACCCTTGCTTGGGAAAATGCCACGAAAGGCTGGCCTCTGGTGCGTCCGCTAAACTTTCATGACAACAATCCGTCAGGGAAATACGACAATATTTCCGACCAGTTCCTCTGGGGCCGCGACATATTGGCCGCTCCGGTCATGACACAAGGTGCCACGGAACGTACAGTAGTGTTCCCCGACGGCAGCAACTGGATTGATATCAAGAATCCGCGTACAATATATAATGGTGGCACACAGTCAATTTATCCGGCACCTCTTGACGTATTGCCGCTTTTTGCACGCGAGGGAGCATTTGTGCCTAAAGCCAACTACGTTATGCGTTCAACCGATAACTATCGTGTAAACAACTATCATATAGATTTCTATCCCGGTAAAAAATTCTTTGGCTCGGGGCATTTGTTTGAAGATGACCTCAAAACCCCATCATCGGCATCAATGAACACCGGACGCCTAATCACATTCAAGGCCGAACCTGTTGAAAACGGAAAATTCATTGATGTGACACTTGAGGCGCAGGGCACATACAAAGGTGCTGCGGCCGATAAAACCATATCATTCGCGTTCAACGGCCTTGAAAAAGAACCGGCATGGATAGAAGTTGACGGGAAAAATGCCCGAGTCACATGGAACAAGGCCACAGGAACAGCGCAAGTTGGATTTGTGTGGCATGTTGATCGCCCGTTGGTGATTAGACTCAAAAGATAAAAACAACACAAGTATCACCACACACACATCAAATATAAACAAAAATGTTTTCAGGAATAGTAGAAGCCACAGCAACAGTTGTGGCACTCCAACGCAACGATTCAAACCTTGATATAACATTGAGATGTTCATTTGCCGATGAACTGAAAATAGACCAGTCGGTGGCACACAACGGTGTGTGTCTCACTGTAGTGGCAATAGACGGTGACACATACACTGTTACAGCCATTGCCGAGACCCTGCATCGTTCAAATCTGGGCTTTCTGCAGGTTGGCGACCGTGTGAACCTTGAACGTTCCATGAAACTTGACGGACGTCTTGACGGACACATTGTGCAGGGACACGTCGACACCACAGCTGTATGCACCGAAATAACCGATGCCGACGGGTCGCGCTACTTGAAATTCAACTATGAAATAGACGATGCCGAGGTTGCAAAAGGATATATGACCGTAGAGAAAGGCTCTGTTACAGTAAACGGTGTCAGCCTCACTGTATGCGACTCACAGCCGCGGTCGTTCCGCGTGGCCATTATCCCCTACACATCGGAGCACACCAACCTGGGCGATTTGACAGAAGGGTCGCGTGTGAATATAGAATTTGACATACTTGGGAAATACCTTGCACGGCTCACTCAGCTAACACGTTGATACAGCCGCATACTGCGACTTTTACGCTCTTTGATTGTTTATACTGTGACTGCTCCTTCTCACAGGCGGCAGTCACGAGTTTTTTTACAATCATCACTTTCCCGTGAAAAACCGGCAGTTGCCGGAATGGAGCCTGCCAAAAGGCCTTCGAGCGGGAATACAAATAAATAATACATAAAATACATGAGCGAACTTACATTTGAACAACTTGGCGTGCGTGACGACCTGCTCCGCGCCATCAACGATATGGGTTTTGTAAGCCCTATGCCGGTACAGGAAAAAGTTATCCCTGTGCTGCTGGACAGCGATCACGATGTCGTTGCCCTTGCCCAGACGGGTACCGGAAAAACAGCTGCTTTTGGCCTGCCATTGATACAGCGTGTTGACACTTCGCGTAACAGCGTACAGGCACTTGTGCTTGCCCCGACAAGAGAACTTTGCCTGCAAATAGCATCGGACCTTGCCGATTTCTCCAAATACACACCATCGCTGATTGTGCTGCCGGTATATGGCGGCTCCTCGATTGAAAGCCAGATCAGGGCTGTGCGTAAAGGAGCCCAGATTATAGTGGCCACTCCGGGACGCCTGATAGACCTCATTAACCGTGGCGTGGTGAAACTGGAACATGTGCACACAGTGGTATTGGACGAGGCCGACGAGATGCTTAACATGGGCTTTGTCGATTCTATCAACGATATTCTGTCGCACGTGCCCGAGGAACGCAAAATGCTCCTGTTCTCTGCAACAATGCCAAAAGAAGTTGAACGCATTGCACGGAACTATATGCACAATCCGCAGGAGATTGTCGTAGGCTCGCGCAACGAAGGGGCCGCCAACGTACGCCACATATATTATATGGTCAACGCACGCGACAAATATCTGGCGCTGAAGCGCATGGCCGACGATACTCCCAGCATATACGCCATCGTGTTCTGCCGCACACGCCGCGACACGCAGGAGATTGCCGACAAACTAATTCAGCGACGGTTATAATGCCGACGCGCTTCACGGCGATCTGTCGCAACAGCAACGCGACATTGTGATGAAAAAGTTCCGCGACAGAGTGCTGTCTATTCTTGTGGCTACGGATGTGGCCGCACGTGGACTGGATGTGGATGACCTCACGCACGTGATAAACTATGGGTTGCCTGACGATACGGCTGTTTACACCCACAGAAGCGGACGCACCGGACGCGCCGGAAAACGTGGAATCTCTGTGGCGATAATCCACTCGCGCGAGAAAGGACGTTTGCGTGAGATTGAACGCATAATCGGGAAGAAATTTGAACGCAAGGAAGTTCCAACCCCTCAGCATATCATTGAGAAACAATTGTATAACTTGGCCGACAAGCTTGAAAAAGTTGCGGTTAACGAGGACGAGATTGGAAAATATTTCCAAGGTGTGTCACGTAAACTTTCATGGCTGTCGGAAGACGATTTGCTAAAACGCATACTCTCGCTTGAATTCAACCGCCTGCTTGATTACTATAAGGATGCTCCCGCGATTGACCTTATTGATGAAAAACCGTCGCGTGGCGACCGTAAAGCTGACCGTAAAGCCGACCGTAAGAAAGCATCGCCCCGTAAAGATACCGATAAAGACCGCCGTACGGCCGAGGACGGAATGGCACGTATCTATGTGAACGCCGGAAAGGCCGATGGCTTTTATGCCGGAAATCTCATTGATATCATAAATAAAAATGTTCCGGGACGTCGTGTTGATGTGGGACGTATTGACCTTATGCCGGGATATTCGTTGTTCGATGTCCCAAAAGCCGACGGACAGCGTGTTGTGGGTGCGCTTAAAGGCAGTGATTTCATGGGCAAGAGACTTTACTCCGAAATAGCTCTTGAAAACAAAGATTATGCACATTCATCTACCCGGAAGTCGCCACATCGCGGCGATTTTGAGGATGAGAGACGGCCGGCGCGCAAATCTTCAAGGAAATCCTCAAAACGATAAGTGTTCTTCTCCCAAAGACTCAACTGCGGGATGCTTTTTCATCTTTTTTTGCATCAGCATCTAAAATGCAGGCAAAGCCTGCGGTTAATGTGAGTTTACCGGCTGACGGACAGATGTTCAATCAAAAAAAAACGCAGCTTTGACATAGTTACTTATTGATTATTGTTCTTAAACAAAATAAACCCTATTATGAAAAGAATCTTAGTCTCGGCGCTTCTTATCGCTTTCATGGCAATGGCTCAGACTGTGTGTGCCTTCGATGCGCTCACCGATACTAAAGTCGATGCCAAATCAATTCATAAAAAAAATGTCGCCGATTACTTTGGCGTGTCGGCTGCCGATGATGTTTTTTTGCTGACTCCGCTTGTGGCAAGACTTGACATGATAGACTATTTTAAGTCGGGGATGAACAATACTGTGGATAATCGTGCCGGCGGAAAATCTCATTTGATATCACTCACAGACACCATACTGTCCATGAAATATAATTCGGAGATAACCGTGGATGTGGTTCTGTTGCCCGGGAAAAATCCTGTGCTCATGACCATTGAAACACTTCCGCTTCCCCAGCACGACTCACGCATTAAATTCTACGACGCATCCTGGAAACCTCTTGGCGACAAAGTATTCCAGGCCCCGGGGCTCGACCGGTGGCTCACGCCGCAGGGGCGCGCTCATCGCAAGGATGTTGAGCAGGCAATCCCGTTTATGCTGTATACGGCATCGTATGATGCAGTTACACAGACGCTTACTGTGAAATCGAACATCGAATCGTATTTTGCGGTTGAAAAGCCGGCGGAATTGGAATATTTATTGCCGAGTCTCAGTTACAAGTGGGATGGCCGGCGCTTCAAACCCATGAACAAATGATGGCATCAACATCACCCTCGTCGCAACAGATGCAAGGCTCCGGTGTGCCCGGAGCTGTGAGTCTTTTACAGCTGGGACAGATGATTCAGCGCTCTGTCGCCGCAAATCCGCAACTGCAGAATGTGTGGGTTGCCGGCGAAACCTCGGATTTACGTCTCAGTGGCGGCCATTGCTATCTGGAACTTGTGGAAAAAGACCGCGAAGGACGAGCCGTGGCCCGGGCGCGCGCCAACATCTGGGCCTCGCTGTGGCCGCGTTTGTCGGCATATTTCTACAATCAAACCGGAGTGCAGCTAAGCTCCGGAATAAAAGTCCTTGTTAGAGTGTCGGCAAATTACCATCCGGCCTATGGAATGTCTTTGACAGTAACCTCAATAGACCCATCCTATACTATGGGCGATGCCGTGCGGCGACGTAACGAGATTCTTGCGCGTCTGCGCACCGAAGGTATCATAGACCTTAACAGAACTTTGCAATGGGCGCGGCCGGCGTTGAAAATAGCCGTAATCTCAGCACCCGGAGCTGCCGGATACGGCGACTTCATAAACCAGCTGTACAACTCACGCCGGAACATACGCTTTACCACAAAGCTTTTCCCGGCGGTGATGCAAGGTGAACGGACATCGGCGGCTGTTATAGATGCCCTTGAATCTGTGGCTTTCGATTCCGTGCCATGGGATGCAGTGGTGATTATTCGTGGGGGTGGGGCAACAAGTGATCTTGCGTCCTTCGACGACTATGATCTTGCCGCTCACATTGCAAATTTTCCCGTGCCCGTGGTTGTTGGCATAGGACATGAACGCGACATCACGGTGCTTGACTATGTTGCCAATATGAGGGTGAAAACACCCACAGCCGCTGCCGAATGGCTTATAGGTAGAGCCGAGGCCGAGCTTGACACCATAGAACGTCTGGGAAATGAGATTTATCGCATAGTCTCGGAGAGAATAAGCGGAAACGCACGCCAGCTCGCCTATCTTTCGGCCCTGATTCCGGGAGCTGTGGGTACAGCATTGGAGCGTAACCGCTCACGGTTGCAGCGTGCATCCATGGCAGTGGTGTCGGCGGCGCCGCGTGTCATAGCTCCGGCGCTTACGCATCTCAACCATATTGCCGCCGCTCTTGTATCGTTGCCCGACACACGGATTAAGACCGAGTCGGCTCGTCTGCTGGCATTGCAGACTCTGGTGGATGCATTGTCTCCAGAAGCTGTGCTTGCGCGAGGCTTCTCTATGACCACAACTGCCGATGGGAAAATTGTCCGCGACAATACACCGCTGGCAAATGGCGATGTTATTATCACACGCATGGCCAACACCACAATAGAATCACGTGTTTTAAAACTCTCTGATAATTCAACCAAACACAAACAATAGTAATATCCATGGCTACATATACCGAACAGCTTGCCGAACTCGAAAAGATAGTTGCCACTCTGCAAAGTGATAACTGCGACATAGACTCAATGGTGACTCTTTCCCGACGTGCCACTGAACTCATTGCCCAGTTGCGACAGCGTCTCACAACAACCGACAAGGAATTGCGGGAGATTCTTGCAAAGCTTCAGGAGCAATAACAGCGCCGCGAATCTTTGGCTGTCTCCACCTTGTCCGTAAGGTTAAATCTTCGGCCATTACTGAAAAAATGTTATAATCGATTTGTTTGAAAGGATTTTTGTTATGTGGGTTGTTATTGCATTAGATTGCACATAATGGCATCTGATAATCTTCTAACCTTATATAAATAATTAAAACATGAAATTTCTTACAGATGATAAACTTGTGATTGTTGGCGCAGCCGGCATGATTGGTTCAAACATGGCCCAGACGGCAATGATGATGATGCTTACTCCCAACATCTGTCTCTACGACCCATACGAAAAAGGTCTGGAGGGTGTTGCCGAGGAGTTGCGTCACTGTGGTTTCGAGGGCGTAAACCTCACATACACGTCAAACATTGCCGATGCTCTCAAGGATGCAAAATATATTGTTAACTCTGGTGGCGCCGCACGCAAGGCCGGCATGACACGCGAGGATTTGCTTAAGGGCAACGCCGCTATCGCCGAGGAATTTGGAAAAAACGTGCGTGAATATTGCCCGGATGTAAAACACATCACAGTGATTTTCAATCCTGCCGACATAACCGGTCTCATAACATTGCTTTACTCCGGTTTGAAACCTGAGCAGGTGACAACTCTGGCCGCGCTTGATTCAACACGTCTGCGCTCTGAGCTTGCCAAGTACTTCAACATCCCTGCCGATGAAATTAAAAATGCACGCACATATGGCGGTCATGGCGAGCAGATGGCTGTTTTTGCCTCAACAACAACAATCAACGGCAAACCTCTCAACGAAATAATAGGCACTGAACAATTCCCGGATCAGGCATGGGAACAGATGAGACAGAGAGTTGTGCAGGGGGGCAAAAATATTATTGACCTTCGCGGAAGATCGTCGTTCCAAAGCCCGGCCTATCTGTCTATAAGAATGATAGCGGCGGCAATGGGTGGCGAACCATTCACCTGGCCGGCCGGCCGTTATGTGAACAACAAGGAGTTCAGTCATATCATGATGGCCACCGAGACAGAAATCACAGCCGATGGCGTTGTGTGCAAACCTTTTGCCGGAACCACGGCCGAGATGGACGAGCTCCGCGAAAGCTACAAGCACTTGTGCGCACTGCGCGACGAAGTCATTGGTATGGGTGTGATGCCGCCTATTGACAAATGGAAAGAGATTAACCCATATCTTGATTTGCCCACATGTTAAAAGTCCCGGGCACCAGAACTTTTCCGGGACTGATTTTGTTATCTTTATTAAAACAGAAATATAATAACAACATAACAACACTATAATATATCATGGACGAATTCAATGATCTGATTAAACAGGATAAACCCACTTTGGTTGACTTTTTTGCAACATGGTGCGGACCCTGCCGCATGCAGGCTCCCATTCTCGAAGATGTGAAAAACCGTGTTGGCGACAAGGCAAACATCATTAAAGTGGATATTGACAAAAATCAGGCTCTTGCTGCAAGATATCGGGTGCAATCGGTGCCCACGTTGATAATGTTTAAAAATGGCGAAGCCGTCTGGCGCACCGTGGGTGTGCAACAAGCCGACTTGCTTGAGGCTAAGATTTCTGAGCATCAGGAAACCAAGAGCGATGAACGCTGACCCATCTTTATCAATCCCGATATAGGGAGTTTCCCCTGTAATTTCCGGGGTATACTCCCAACAAAAAATGTGCGGAACAAGTCAATGTCCCGCACATTTTTTTAGCTGTGGCTGTAAAGTGGCTTTTAGCATAGTCTGTCAGGCAGTTTTTATCTATGGCTATCAAGTTGTCGTGCCGGGGGGCTGTCCCTCGATAGAGAATCCGTGTCAGATTGTTGAGATGCGCACTTTTTTGCCTTTGAGTTTTGACGTGCGCGCCGCCGCTATTACACGTTGCGCGGCTTGAGCCGATGCCACAGCCACAAGCGCATAGTCTGTGCCAATGGTAATCTTGCCAACCTGTGCAGGTTCAATCCCGGCGCTTTTCATTACAAAGCCGGCAATGTCGCCGCGAGAAATTTTTTCACGCTTGCCGGCATCTATGTACAGGAGAACAGTGTCCGAATCTACCGTGCTGCTGTCCGAAGTATCGGGATAATACTCGCGGTCTGTCACAACATAGTCCGGAGCATATTCGTCCGGCCCTGTTATAACATAAATCTGTCCAGAGGCACCGGCACGGGCGGTGCGTCCGTTACGGTGTGTCCATGTTTTCTCGTCAACGGGCAGATGATAGTGCACAACAGCTCCAAGGTTGTCGATGTCAAGCCCTCTGCCGGCAAGATCTGTGGCAACCATCACCGGCGATGCCCCCGAGGCCAGGGCGGCCACGGCAATCTCTCGCTGCCGTTGGTCAAGGCCGCCATGATACAACATTGCGGCCACACCGTGTTTCCGGAGCCAATTTACAACTCTTTCGGCGCTTTGCCGGTGATTTACAAATACCATTGACGGACGCTCTGTGCTAATGGCTCGGAGCAAAGCCCCAAGGGTTTCAAGTTTATCGGCGGTGGGCGATGGTACGGTTATGATCTCAACATTGCCGGATGTGCCGTTGCCGGTGAAGTCAAGGATTTCCGCTCCGGCGGCATCTATGAACGGCGGCATGCTGTCAAGAGCGGTTGCCGATGTTAGCATTGAAAAGGAGCGTTGTCCCAACCGACGCACAATTTTCGACATCTGTTCCTGAAAACCAAGTTCAAGGGCTTTGTCGTATTCGTCGATGACAAGCAACCTCACCTGCGTGATGTTTAGCGTGTGCCGTTCAAGGTGATCAAGCAGACGTCCCGGAGTGGCTACTACAATATCTGCAGGCACGGATGCCAGTGATGTTATTTCCGCTTCCATGGAATGACCGCCATAGAGAGCCACGGTTTTGAATCCTCGGGCAACAGGGCGCATCACCTCGTAGACCTGGAGTGTGAGTTCACGCGATGGTGTGAGCACCACGGCGCGTGTGCCCCTGCCGGCGTGTGCCGGGTTCATGCGCTCAAGCAAAGCCATGACAAATGCCAGGGTTTTGCCACTGCCTGTGGGCGAAAGCAGGATGATGTCGTTTGCCTCTGAGGCAACAACAGCCTCCTGCATGGCGTTGAGGTGCGCTATGCCGGCATATTCGGCCACTTGGGTTATTATCTGCTTGATATCCATTTTAAAGCAGTGATTCTACGGCTTTTTTAAATTGGTCTGCATCCATGGCTCCGGAAACAAGCTGTGGTTCTTCGCCCGGTTTGTAGAACAGTAATGTGGGTACGGCGCTGATGCCTAATTTATTTTTGATGGTGGGACATTGATCTATGTCCACGGCGTAGAATTCAACGCGGTCCTGATATTCTTTGGCGGTGCTGTCAAATACGGGACGGAAATTCTTGCATGGAACGCACCATGTGGCGCTGAAATCTATGACAACAGGTTTTGATACCATGTTGGAGGCCAGATAGTCCATGAGAGGCTTGTCGTTTTCAACAATCCAAACACCGTTTTCGTCACATTCGCCAATTATTGCGGCATCAATTTCCATGTTTTCTTTCTCGGTGATGTCAACAACAGCAATGTTTGCAGTGTCGCCCTTGGTTTCTGTTTTGCTGTCGTTATCATCGTCGTCACTTGACTTCGAGGATTTGCATGATGTTAGCGACATGGATGTTGCAATCATTGCAATAGCCGCCATAGAAAGGTATTGTTTAATTTTCATAGACATGAGATATATTTGATTATAAACTTATTTTTTTATTGGAAAGTGGCCCGGAAAAATGAGCTTATTCCGGAAGGGCGCGGTTATGCGCCTGAACTCTGCCAACAGATATAACATCGGGGGGTTGGAGTCAGTTCATTTAAATAGCCGACGCCTTCCCCCCGGATGCTTATGCTGTGGGTGTGTATTTACATTAAATCACAGTTCATTAAAGAGCTGTTGCAAGAGCTTCGTTTGTTTTGTGAACGGCGGCAGCGCTCTTTTCGAAGAGGGCTTTTTCGTCAGCGGTGAGGTCGAATTCAACGATTTTTTCGATACCGTTTTTGCCGAGGACACAGGGAACGCCGATGCAGAGGTCTTTTTGACCGTATTCGCCGTCGAGCAGAGCCGAGCAAGAAATCATGCGTTTTTGGTCGTGCAGAACGGCAGCAACAACTTGAGCTCCGGCAGCACCGGGAGCATACCATGCCGA
>JAAGKN010000502.1_pt1 | contig 51510 bp, 44 predicted proteins | sample 6206371 | NCBI WGS metagenome assembly JAAGKN01 (sample SAMN11533720, study PRJNA540317) | gut metagenome | isolation source: fecal pellets from male and female animal of same cohort | host: Peromyscus leucopus | place: USA:CA | collected 2017
CTTTCAAACGCAATTGAATAATAACTCGCTCTTCAAATGATAAATGCTTGCCTTTAACGTGCTGGTTCATGGTAGAATGTAAAGAGTCCATTTTGACCTCCAATAGAAAGTTTTTGTGGTTATTAACATTCTATCAAACAGGTCCGAATGGACTTTTTATTTTTTATCAAGTGTTCAATTTAATTTTACAATCAGCGAAAATAATTCTTTATTAAAGAAGCTCGGTTTGACTGATCAGGAAATAGAAAATAGAAGTTTAAGGTCTAATAAATTTAAGGAATTAATAATAAAAAAAGCTAATTTGAAATTTACGGATAGTGATACTAATGAAAATATAGCATTATTACTATTAAACTCACTTTTTAGTATTTTTGAAGATGACGAGTATTTAATGAATTTGGTACTTAAAAATACAATAAAAAATATGCATGATCTAGATGTCCTTAGAAAAAGTACTATAAATAGCTGAAGATATATTTAAAGGAAAAAAGTGATATAATATCAGGTAAGAGGTAAGACGTTTTGCGTAAGATGAAAGGAATGTGAATATGGATAATTTGTATACTGGAAAAGTATCTCAAAAAGGTCAGTTGGTAATACCTGCAGCCATTCGAAAAGTTTTAGGCTTAGAAAAAGGGGCTAAAGTCTCTTTTGAATTAAAGAACGACGAAATTGTTGTTAAAAAGCTGCCCACAGCATTAGATTGGGCAAACTTGATTTCTGAATTGCCAGAAGAAAAAGTAGAAATTGATAAAAATGGAAATTATGATCCTAAAGAATCTCCTAATTTTCATGATTGGATGGTCAATGGTTAATGAGACCTATGGATATCTATGTGGCAGCTGTGCCATTTGATGATAAAGATACTTCTAAATTACGCCCTGCTTTAGTAGTTAAGGTTAGTAATAGTCGTGTTAACGTTTTTAAAATAACTACAAAATATAAAAAGAAGTCTAAAAAAATCAAAAAATTTTATTATCCTATAAAAGAATGGACAGAAGCAGGATTAAGAGAACAGTCTTATGTTGATGTGCATAGAACGTATAATATATCTCAAAGAGTTATCTTTAGTAAGAAACCTATTGGAAAATTAACTAGTTTAGATATACTAGAATTATTTAAATTTATTCAAGACATTCAAAAGAAAAACTAACTGTCAGTGCTTAGTGCAGTAGGGCATAAAGTTAGAAAAGAGGTAGTTGAGATATGAATGTAAACACCAACTTATCAACCGAAGATTGGTCTGCTTGGAAAAATAATTTCAAAAAACAAAACGTAGAAAATTATATGAGATTACGAAATGATTTTGATTTTCAAAAATCTATGGCTGTTTTAATTTTAACTGGGAAATTGATAGATAAAAAATCACATATTCTTAAAAATGCTTTAGAAGCTATACAGAAAAGAAAAAATGAGGCATGGGTAAAAGAAATGATTAAACTCATTTGTACTGATCCCGAATTAGTAATTATGTTTTAATTAAAACATAATTACATCTCATATTCGAGGATAAAAATAAAAAGTCTTGGCGTTCGTAAGATAATCCAAGACTTTTTTAGAACTCCAAAATAAAATCTAAACCTCATACATGAAATTGTACTATCTGCGCATAATGTATCTTATGTAAAGTAAAATATATAAAAAGAAACTGCCTAGCAAATGCTAAGCAGTTCTCAAACAAGCTAAACCATGCGTAACTTCGACTTATCTATGGATACAGAAATGAAATAATCACTTCCATCACAAGTAAATAACTCTGTACCATCATCAACGCTACAGTAGGGACATTGTTCTTTACTCATCTTTGAACAACTCTTTCCTAAAAAAGCTTATGCGTAAAGCATAAGCTCTTAGTTTAGAACCTAACTCCTACGGCCTCTAAACTTGATCCACTATTATTTTAACACTAATCACTAAGTTTTAATTTTCTGCAAGATAGTAATGGTGATTAGTTTTTGCAATTTAAAGATGATGAATTATAATTTGTCTTTAACTTTAGTAGATTGCTTGAATATATAAGATATTTTCTTTCTAAGATTACAACTTACTACTGCTTTTTAGCTTATCGCTAATTAATTCAGTCAAAAGAATTAGTTGCTTTTTACTAGCTACTTCTTCAATAAAGTCCTTAGTTTTCTTAAATAATTTTTCTTTATCAGCATGTTTTTTTCTATATTCACGCATATATAGACGTTTTTTTTCTTTTTCTTTTTCTATTTGCTCTTGAGCTTTAATATCTCCATTTGCTGCTGCAATTTTTTTAGCTTTACGTTTTTTTCTTTTATAATTACGTTGATATTCGGTTCTATCTTTAGTCAATGGTTCTAATCCTCTTTAGTCTTCTATTATTCATACTATTACTTGTTTTTTTATTTATAATAACGGTATAATTAATATGATCTTTAGTGTGATGACTAAAGATACATTTTTCTTTAAATTGAAGGAAAATGATGATTGGTTAGGGTTCAACTTAGGTTGAATCCTTTTTATATACAAAAACGCCTTGATATATCAAGGCGTTTTTTGTTTAATCAAATAACAGTTTTCTTACTTTTGCTGATCCACAGCTAAGACCAAATACAAAAAAAATTAAAGCTATGAATATAATATCGAATGTCATAATAATTTCTCCTTAAATATAAAAATGATGATTGGTTTGTAAGTTATCCTTTAACTTACATATACTATTGTATACTTACATAATTGGTGTGTCAACAATTTTTGCATAAAAAAAGGAAGCACTATACGTAGTGCTTCCTGGTGTATATCTACTTAGATCATTATTTTGTATGAATGGAGAATCTATTAATTTTTGGTAAAAACAAACACTACTTTAAGTGCCTGTTTACATATCTAAATCTTGATTAGACGACATATTTTTAAAAGACTTAGATACCTTTTGGTGTCTAATATTAGATGTCTTTTTACCGTAATTACTAATGTATTCTGAGTTGAATTCAGGATTTTTAAAAATAGTATTTTCTTCTAAATAAGCTGCTTTTGCACTCGTGTCTTTTTGAGGTTTAGTAGGATTTGACTTATTCCATGCCTGGTTATATTCTCTATTCCAAGCAAGATTTTTAGCCACGCTAGAAATATTTTTTTGACTATCTTCCAATCCGTTCTCTTTTAGAAATTCTTTAGCATAAATTCTATTTAATTCATTCTCAGTTTGAGGTGTGTTAGTTATTCCTTTTAGATTGCTATTTTTATCCTTACCAGCATTCTCGTTAGCTATTTCAAAATCTTCGCGAGAAGGATTCATATAAATATTATGATTTTTCAAGTACATTTCGTATTCTTGAGGATTTACTCTCTTATTTTCTTTTATAGATATATCATTTTTAATTTGGTCATTGTCTAATTTGAATTTTAAATCTTGTAAATCATTAGCAATTAATTTCGGCTTTTTATTTTGGTTAGGATCATAAGTATAAAAATCAATCATTTGAGTTTGAGCAGTCAAATTGTCTACATAGGAACGTTTTACTAACCCCCATCTTCCTTCAGTAATATCACTGTAGGCATTGAAGTTATCTGAAATATCATTTGTGATTTCCTCTTCAATACTTTCTAGTGAGGTTCCAGAATTAATTGCATATTTTAGTTCATTTTTTGTCATTAGATTGATTGGCCTATCATCGATTGGAAAATGAGCATTTTTTTGAGAATTACTATCCTCTAAAATTTTTTGAGATGATTTTTGAAAGGCTTCTTTAGTGTAAACATCTTTCGCTTTATCACTTGTGGCATAAACTGGTGTACTTGAATCGAGTTTGTCCAAACTATTTATATCTTTTAAAGCATATCCCCACTCTCCTTCAATTTGCCCATTTAAGCCCTGTCGAGCAGGATGAATTTCCCATTTGCCATCATTATTTTGAACAGCATAACTACCATTTACACCTTCTAAATATTTTTTTAAATTAATTGATTGCTGGCCAAAGTATTGTTTATCATTTGCTATCTTGTTAACACTATCAGCATAGTCTACGAATTGCTTTTTAATTTCACTTTCATTCGGTATATTTCCACTTTCTGTAAGAGATATAGGTAATGTAGTAACCCTGTTACCGTCTAAGTTTCCGTTAGTAGTAATTGAATCGATAATATCACTTAAACTACTTCCTAATTTGATTGGATTCATACCTTTTCTAATAAGGTAGATTGAATCTGAATTTTCACGATTAATATTTTTAATTTCGCTACCTTTAACAATTGACATATTTAATTCGTTAGCACGATCTTTTAATTTCATTAAATATGCAGAATCATTTTCACTAGCATATTCATCAACAATAACTGGATAGTTTTCAACTTTTTCTTTTAAATTATCGATATTATTCATTTGTTTTTCTCCTTTAGCTAAATTTAATTTTTGTTTTCTTTTTAATTGTTTACCTAGGTCATCAGCATATTTTTTCATTCCAATAAGCATTTCTGTAGTGATTGCCATATTGTCTAAGGTATCTATATTTAATGAGATAGGTTCAATGTGGATACCATTAGGAATTTTTCTCTCTCGAAAGACACCTAAGATAGTATTTTTAGGAATCTCAGCATACTCTTTATTACTAGAAATGTTTAAAAGAGATTTTGGTTGATAAAATTCCGGTTGAAAGTTTTTTAGGGCTAAAAGTAGATCATTGTCCTTATTATTTAAGGCCTTTGAAAAATTGATTCGTTTAACCTGCTCTATTTGTTGTAATTGTGTCAGAACCGTAGAATTTGATTTCAATAAATCTGGTATTTTATGGAGCACTTTTAATTTATCGATGGTGTGATTATTTCTTTCAATTATTATTGGTGTAGTATTATTACCATTTCTTAAAAGATTAAATTTTTCCTGGGCGTTTTTAAAGGCAAGGTTGATTCCGGTCAAATGAGAAAAATTACTTTTTTTGTATTTTACCGGTAAAACACTAATAGTCCCATTTTCTTGAAAAACATAATCTATTTTGTCATTACTAAGATTTTCATCATAGAAATTAGCTACTGATTGAATTATGGAAGAATATTGATTAATAATGTCAATATCTTCTGGGGTAGCAATTTTATAGGTCTGTGGATAATCTATTAAAATTCTTTTAGTCGGTTTAATGTATTTAAAATACGATTCTTGCATTTTGTTACAATATCCTTTCGGTTTATGCTAGAATATTTATTAGGAATAGCAGTAAAAATTAAGGATCATTACTTGATCAGGTAGCCCACTGTCCTTAGCGATATGCTAGCTAAAAGAAGGCACACAACCCATGCAAAGATCCCTTATGGGACGGCATATACGGAAAGCGGTACATGCTTCTCAAAAAGACCCTACTTCATATTTTTGAAGTAGGGTCTTTTTTGCTATTCCTTGTTTTATATATTGTTAAATTGGTGGAGATTTGTTTTTATATTTCATTGTAAAAGAAAACACCTAACCTTTCGGTTAAGTGCTACCTATATTTAAAATTGTTCATGTTCTAATTTAATGTTTTTTGAGTTATATCAACTCTGTTTCCATTAGTTGGATCTTCGGTAAAAATCTTAAAGTCTTGGGCATTACTTGTGTTGAAGCGAGCTACAGTATAGGTTTTACCATTTGGAAAGAAAAACTCAACAGAGTTTTTATCAGTTAATACTTTTAAATTAATCGATTTTTGATTTTTAACTCCTGAGTCAGCAAGATATCCATTGCCTCTGCCAAACAGTCCATCAAAGTAATAACTTGAGGAAATTTGACCGTTTCTACCTTTATCCAGCTCACCAGAACGTGTTTTAACGTTATATTTACCGTTGCTTGGATCATAGTTAAATCTTACATAGTCCTTTCCTTGCCAGATATCAATATATATGCGACCCTTATAGTTCCCTTTATTGTTATAGAAATGAAGATTGTATTCTTTATTTGCGGTTAAATTTGGCACGTCTAGAAGATTATGTATTTCACCGTTAGTATCGCGACCAATGGTAAACGGGTGGTTTAAACTTGCATTTTTTCCATTAATTGGATGATCTTTAGATACGTCATTATAGTGCTTAACGTCATATCCTTGACCAGTAATTGGCGTTGACTGAATAGTCATATTGTTATCTAGTTCAATGTTTCTAGCTATTGAATATGATCCCAGACGTTTTGTGAATTCAGAATTTGCGGATTCATCATTATGTATACCATTGGCTGTATAAGCCCAGTTACCAATCCAGCCCATGGACTTAATTGTTTTTGTTGCTTTACCTAAGTCTGCATTGCCTGAGAAGTTAGCACCGTAATAATCAGATCCTTGATCTAAACGCTTAGCATCAGTTTCAGGTGCAAAAAGTCCATTGTTATCTAAATGACCCACAATATAATAAGTTCCAGTAGTCTGACCTTCGCTAGGAGCTTTTGCTCCATAGAATAAAACTTGTTTAGTTTGGCCGTTAGGCATTTTCATAGTGCGTAATGCAGGGCATTCTACTGGTGTTGAGTCCTTTGTATTAAGTCCTCTCATATACGTACCGGGGCCCACTTTAGAAGCACCCTTTGGATCAGCTTTGGTCCATTTTATACCATCTTTAGACTGATATACGCCAATTTCATTTCCTTCAGCGACATACATTAGCATCTTTCCGTGCCAGTAGACAACAGCAGGATCGCGTTCATCTACACGATTCTGACTAGTCCAGCCCCAGCTATGATCAATTACTGGTGAAGCGTTATTTAGAACGTGTGAGAAAGTTTTGCCGCCATCACCTGACCAGGCAGCCCAAATATTTTGACTACCACCATCATGTTTTTCTAGGCCACTAAAGTAAGCAATTTTTGCACCTTTAGGTACACCTTTAATTTGGCCTTCATTTGTTAGTACTGTGCCAGTCCAAGCAGAAGTCCAAGTATAGGGTGCTTCAGGACCATCTGCTCTAATAGCTTCATTTTGAGGTGTAAATTTGATGAAATCCTTTGTGGTGGTATGATACCAATTCTGGTTTCCCGCCTCATTAGGGTCATCAGCAGTTTTAGAATGTAAGAAATATATATCATAATACTTTCCTTGTTCATTCCACACAATACTTTGTAAGTCATTAGACCATCCATCTTTTGTTGTTAAATGATAAATGCTTTCATGTGCAGTCGAAGTAATGCTATCTGCATATACAGAAGGGCTAATTAACATGTTGGTACCGACTGCAAATAAAATACCGGCTGATAACATATATTTATTGATTTTTTTCATATTGAACTCCTTATTAATATTTAATATTTTTAAAATTTAGTAAAAGATGTATTAGGAGGAGATCTATTGTTATACTTCATTAGCAAAATAAAAATACCTAAATCTTTAGTTAAGTATTGTCCATCTTTCTTAAAATCTATTATTATTTATCTATTGTTTTCACGTTATAGGTCTAAATTTTGATCTAATAATGTTTGATTAATAGTTGCATTTTTAGTGTGTTTTTTAGATGATTTTTGATAGTTACTTCTTGTTGCCGGATCACTTAATTTTTCTTTCTCAATCTTATATGCAGCTTCTACGCTTGAGTCCCTATTTTGTTTTTTGTTATTAGCCCTATTTTTAGCTATATTTTGAGAAACCTGCTGAATATTTTCTTTACTCAATGCAAAATTATTTTCCTTTAAAAATTTCCTTGCATACACCCTATTTAATTGTTCATCAGCTTTAGATAAAACCTTTTCATCATTTTGAGTATGGAGGTTATCTTTTTTTACTAAAAAAGGCTGTCGACGAATTTCTCTTTCAGGTGATTTGTCGATAGCCTTTTCTACATCTTGTTGTTTACTTAGTTGGAAAATCTGATTTATAGTTTCTTTTGTAAACTTACTCTCTCTTCCATATTTTGAATTTGGATTATTAAGATCGCGTGTCTTTTGGTAATAATTTTCTAGTTTAGCAATTTGTTTATCACTTAGTTGGAGCTGTTTCTCTAATTTAGTAAGCTTCTCTTGTTCAACATATTGTTCTTTTTTTCCGTCAAAAAGACGCCAAAGGTTATCGCTATCCTCGTTATAAGCCAGATTTCGTTGGAGATACCATTTAGCATTTTGCGGACTAGCCGTAAAGAGCTTCTGAGCTTCTTTAACTATAGGAGCATTATTTTGATCAAACTTACTCTCATCTTCGATTTTTTGTTCAATTTCTTCTGGAAGTAAGCTATGTTCTCCATTCATATCATGGACTTTTTCATATAATTTTGAAAACTCAGAAATTTGCTCGGAAGTTAACTTTCTTGATATTTTTCCGTATTTCTTAGATTCTTTATGAGAACGTTGATTTTCCCAATCGGCGTACATATTGTCGAGAGATTCACTAATCGCTTTTTTGTTTTGAACCCACCATTGAGCAGCTAGTGGATTAGTTGTAAAAGTTTGTTCTACTTGCTTAAAAAGTTGATTATTTTGTTCATTGTTATTCATGTTTGGCGTTTTATTGATTTTGTTCATTTTAAAACTCTTTCTGGTAATATAACCTAATATTTTGCCTTCTTTTTGAGCATTTGAATTTATTCCGGAGCTAGCTGCATTATCTATATTTTTGCTATGGGCTTTACCTGGCATGTCAAATGCATTTAGTGCTTTTTTACCTTCATCAAATGATGAAAAAGTATCTTCAAATGCATTTGGATCAAAGCTTGTAAAATCGCCTAGATTGATCGTAGTATCTGGAGCATTCGGTGCTAATTGAGCCATCTCTTTTGCTACTGATTTATATACTGGGTCAAATTCATAGTCTTTTAAATTACTTAAAGTGTTGAGTTCTTTTTTAGAAATATTATGAATAGCGACACTATCAGTATCGATAAACATAACACCATATTTGGATCCACCTTTTAGCGTTGACTGTAGCTTATTTCTATCATAATCATCAATACTATAACTCGTTAAAAACTCTTCATTTTTTGATAATTTTTCTAAGTTAATAAATTTAATTCCGTCACTTAATTGAGGGTGATTGTTTAGATAATGATTAATAGCTGATTTTTGTTGGTTAGCGATAGTAGTATTTTTATTCATAATTTTTCCTTCCTTCCTTTCTTTCTAACAAAAAAGACCCTCAAATTAAATTTGAAGGTCTAAATAAAAATATCTATATTATTTTGTATTTGTTGGTTTAAGTTGACTCTGTGCCAAACTATAAATAACCGAGTTCATATAATTTTTTCGTATTTCTTTAAGAGTGGATTTAGGAATTTTTTTCCATTTTCTTAAAATTTCTTCTATATCTTTTGTGGTAGGAACATACCCTAAATTTGAATTTATTAAAAGAGCATTAAGAAGCTCTTCATAAACTAGGTGATCACTAATTGGCACGCCTTGAATAGTTTGATCAACTGGACTAACTAAAAGACCATTGTATCGTTCTTTTCCAAGTAGCCAATCTAAAAATTCACCAGGTGTCTTATTAAGAGTATTAGCTAACTTAATAATATTTTCTGCTTTCCAACTAGAGATAGTCTTCCTACCTTCTTTTGCTAGCTGTTGATCGTAGCGAACTAAAGTACGTAGTGGAACTCCCGATACTCTAGCTAACTCTTGAAATCCACTTAATCCGAGCTGTCGAATTAATGTGCCTAAAATAGTTTCTTTTTCCATGTGAATGATCCCTAACCTTTCATAAGTAATTATACTTCAAATTAGGCACTTTGGCTAAGTTTAGTAACGTTTTATGCCACTTTAGTTAAACTTGGGCTTGAATTCTACAAACTTGTTCCCCTTAAAAGTTTTATACCCGAGTTTTCCGGTAACAGTATATTTATATGTTTTACCATTTTTCTTGGAGATTCCATCAAATGTAATTTTTTTATCGGCCAATAAATCAGATTGCTCCTGTTTAGTAAAAATGTGGGAACCACACCGATTGAAAACTCGTACTTTTTTCTTTTTCCATATTCCTACAAAGTGATTTTCATCAGCTTTTATTTCTTGAGGCAGTAATGCGAATCCAACAAATTTTATTTGGGTTTTACGGCCATTCTTTATAACAGACGCGGTCTGATTATATAGCTTACCTTTAGCAATGTAAAAAGTACCATCTTTTTTTTCAGCCTTAAAAGTTGTAACTTTATCGGCAAAAAGATCAGCTAATTCTTGGTCGGAAAACTCATGCTTTCTCCAGCTTTTAGAAACTTTGACTTTTTTACCGAGCCAAATTCCTTCAGCTTTTTCTTTCTTTTCATACTTAGGATTAGCTGCAGCAGCTAATTTTTGTAATTCAGAATCATCATTTAATGCCAAAGAGTTTTTCTGAATAATGGGCATGTCGTGAGCAACGATCTTATTCATTAATGGAGGAATCTGTTTCCAATCTAGTTTTTGATCACGTACTTGCTGAATTAATTCTTGAAGACGATAGGTGACTTTTACACTAGCTATGTAAGCTTTTTTCGTTAATAATGCTGATAATGTACCGTTGTAATTAAGTACATATCCATCTTTTTTGGTTAATCGCATTGTAGATTTGTTACCTTCACCTAAAGTCTTAAATACTGCTATTCGTGTAGCACCAGTACCTAGATTATGTTTCTTTAAGAAATTATTTAAGAAACTCTTGGTAGGTTTAGCAGGTTTAGGATTTGCTCCTTCATAAATGTACGGAGCTGCCTCTTCACTAAAATTAGATTGATCATTTTCATCGGTTTTAGTGGAATCATTTAGTGCTTTTTCATCAAATATCTTTTTGTAGTTTAGCTGAATAGGTTTATTGATAGTTGATTGAAAAGTCGGATAATCCTGTAGACATGCCTTTTCCTGCTCATAAACGTAATCTTCGCATAGAATCGAAAGATAAGATTGAACGATATGAGTATATATACTTACTCCTACTTTTCCAAATTTTTTCTCTATTTCGGCTAAACTATTCGGTACTTTAATTCCTGGTCTGTTGGCACCATGGTCGTCATGAGCTATTTTGTGTTTTGCTCTAAGTGTGCGATGGGTTAAGAGAGACTTATCGATACCAACTACATCAGCCATTTTATCAACAAAGGGTAAAAGCTCATCAAAATCTCCTTGAGTTATTTTTGTATCTTCTGTTCTAGGGTAAGATACTATTTCATTTTGATACATTGATTCATAAGTACTATCAAATGCAGTGTCGCTAAAGCCATCTTTACTTACTAGAACGTTTAAATCACTTAAGCTGAGTAAAGCTGGTGGTTGCTATCGCTTAGTTTCCTTACTTAGAATTTTAATTTGAGAATTGTGATAATTGTTTTTCTCGGCTTCTGCCGAGGATTTGTCATTAAATCTAAATACAGAATCTTCTGTGTATTCACGTTTAAAAACATGATTATTATTATCTTTGAAACGTACTTCAAAAAAAGGTCTCTTTATGTAATTTTTTCGTAAGTGATTTTGATACCAAACAACCATATTGATAACTGATTTAAGTCGCCCAAGTCGTAAGGCGTCAGTAGAGTAGTGTTCTCTAGCTACAATTGTTGCATATGGAGAAAGTTCTTGAGAAATATAATCAAACCGTTGTCTTGCAAGGCCAGCATGATATAAAGCTTGATCGTCTCCTTCACGTGCATTAGTCATTTTGGTAAAGGCTTTTAAAATATCTTCTTTTGATTCTGACTTGAAGTGTAGTCGATATACTTGTCCCTTCCAACCTATATAATTAATTATTTCCCAAGCTAATACGTCGCCTTCTCCACTTGGGTCATTATCTGTAGCAATTATAATGGCGTCTTGTCCTATTGAGGTTGATTTAATAGTTTTTAATAGTTTCTTTGAATGCTCTATTGTAGGTGGTTTACCTGATGGGTTAATCTCGTACTCCCATTTAAATAGGCTCGTGTCCCATGGGTAAGAACTTAAGTTTTCCCAATCATTAAATTGCTTTGCATAACTTTCAGGAACATTGTCTTGTGGTTTTTTATATTTTAATAAATGGCCAGAAGCATGGACGATGTCATAGCTATCACCACTTTTTAAAAATCCACTTTTTCCACCTAGAAAATTAGCAAACTTTTCGGCTTGTTTTCCTTTTTCATTTAAGATCATAAATTTCATAATTATTTTTTTACCTTACATTTCTCTATTTACTATGGTTTGCTGATTTACATAGCTTTTTTTGAAGCTATTTTTTATTGACTTATGATTAGATAGCTTTTGGTTAAAAAGTTGAAAAATTTTATCATCATTTTCCGCAAGTACAGTAGGATTAATATTAATTGCAAAGCTTTTCTTAGCGTTTTCTTTTTTAAGGTAACCAGTTAATAGATAATGATTCTCTTCATTTTTAATATTTAAGCTACTTGTTGAACGATTTAGTAATTTATCTTGTTTTTTTAAAATGTGATGTATTTTTGAGAAAACCGGTGATTGTTCAAATTGTTCTACTTCTTTAGCTTTTTTTATAAAGTATGAGCGTGAGTTAATAACTTGTTCTCGAACTTCCTTTTGATTCATGCTTAAGTTGGCACGAGTAGCGCCAATTTTGGGCTTATATAGGCCTGTAGTTAAGTTCTTGGCCACTACATAGTTAATAGTCTTGTCTAGCAGTTCCTGCTGATCTATATGCTTATTAATAGCCTTATATTGATTAGCCCGATCTTTGGCAATTATAGTAGTAGCGTTCAAAAGATCCTGGGTATCGAGTTGAATTAGTCCAAGAATTTCAGGTGCATGCGGATTGCTATAGATGGTATTAATCTTATTATTTGAAACGTAAACTTTAGAATTTTGACTGGTTAGGTTATAGTCATCAAGTAAATGTTCCATTTGAGTTACAGCATGATTAGTTGCATAAGCTGGTGTTAATTCGAATTGTTTTTTTTTAAAACTTAGCGTTTTTGAATGGTAAGATGACTTTGACTTTCTCTGTAACACCTCATTCCAGTCTTTCCCTTCAGTAGATGATGGAGAAATACGGTTGATAGGAACCATTTCTCCCTGACTATTAACAAGATGTTTGTAGGTCCCATCATCTTCTTGGAAAGTTTCCATAAATTGGGTACCAGCCGCATCGTTATCTACCCCGAAGTTAATCGTTTTAACTCCACTTTGTATTTGTGATAGCTGATTATCGGCTAATTTAAAATAGTTAGCGAATACAGTCTTTTTAAGCCCGTCCATAGCAATGAATTGAGAATTATGTAATTTTGGATGTAAGCAATAATAGCTCATGGCATCAATTGGTGCTTCAAAAAAATACAGGTTTTCAGGTTTACCTACAGAAAAAGAAAAACCAAATCCTTTAGTAGAATTTGGTTCAATCTTCTTTAAAGTGCCACGTTTACCGTATTTTTCGTGATTGATTTTAGTCCCTTGTATAGATGCACCTTTAATTTTTCTGGTAGTAGGATCACGCCATAAAAAAAGAGCATTACCATATTGGTTCTGCTCAATTAATCCTGCTTCATGTAATTGCTTAACTAATTTAGGATTTATTTTTCTTGTTTTGGTTAAATATGCGTAAGCTTGATTGAATTGTTTAGATAATTGATTTTTGTTAAAAGCAAATGGATGGAGGTCTTCTTTGTGTGGTATAAATTGTCCTGCACTTGATTTCAAGACCAGTTCCATACCTTTTTGGAATTTTTCACCTTCCTCTAAATTGCTATCTGCTAAAAGGTATTTGGTAGCAAAATCTAGCGCTCCCACTCCACCCGTTGACATGGAGTTCCAATAGAAGCTATTTTTGGATGGTGTAATGACTAAGCTATCATGTTCTACGCCTTTATATGAATCATGACCTACTCTTCTTAACTGAACACCACTATCTTGAATAAAATCTAGTAAATTTGCATTATTTGCAGCTTTAACTTGATCGTGAGTATAATGTTGCTTATTTTCTTTTTCTTGCTGCATGATATTTGTTCCTTTCTATAAATCTAATCCATTAAATAATTGGGTGTTTAAATTGATTCTTTGTTGGTCTTTTCCCTTATTTGAGTTAAATATTTGCTTATTTACAAATTTAGAACTAATGGCTTTTCCTTTAGCTCTAAATGCTGAGTTTATTTGTAGATTAAAAGAAGTATTGTTTGACAAAGCATTTAAGGTTTGTAGAGCATTTTTTGAAGTAATAGAAATAGTATTATCTTTAGCTTTTATTGTTGAATTAGGAATTTTTACATGATTAAATACTTTTTCCATATTATCTTTCTTTGTTCCCGCTAGGAAGATCAATGTATCATCTTTAGTTAACTCATTTTTTGGCAGAAGTATGAGTTCCCGTTTCTGTGAATCAATTTTATCGTACCAGTTGATACCAATACCCTTATCATGCCTGTTTCCATTTAAAATAATTTTTTCAAATTTATTTATGGCTTTATCTGTATCGGACAGTCCTATATGGTGCATAGTAACGTTATAGCTAAGATCAGTTCGCGCTTCACCTAACTTATTTAAATTTCGAGCAAGTTGAGGAAATTGACTATCAAAATAATTTAAAATTCTTAAACGCGTAGTTTCATCAAAACATTTGAATTTTTCATTTTTAGAATCATTATATTCTTTAGGGTCTTTAATTAACGAATTATTTAATCCTTTATCTGACATATATAACTCAAAACTTCTGGCAAAAACTTCTGTTGGAGTTGATAAATAGGTCTTTTCTTTGCTAGAAAGAACACTTTCTTTTATGTTCATTTGTGTAGCATTTAAGATTGGCTTGAATTGATCGCTGAGAGATAAAAGAGTATCGCTCGTTGTAAAGTCTAAGTTATGCCCAAACTCATGAATAAAACTTTGGAGTCCTGTTTGTTGTCCCTCTTTTCTAAAATCAATTGCTAAAGTATTATTTAATGGTGTGTATAAGCCTAGTGCTTTATGGTTTTTTAGCTTGCGAAATCTAAGAATAGGTTTTTTATCCGTTTTTGGTAAAATTTGACTTGTTTTTTCTAAATCTGGGACTAATTTATCTAGTTTTTTTAAGTCAACATCATTATCTATTTCTACTCCTTTAAATGTATTACTCAATAAAGAAGAAAGACGCGACATTTCTTGTCGCGTCTCTTGTTTGATATATTTCTTTTCTTGATAAAATTTAGCATGTTTACTAGGTTCTAAATTCGTTTCATATTCTTGTTGTAAGGTTAAATTATAGGTGTCTTCTAAATAATTATTTAAAAAGATTAATGCTTGGTTTTTGTAGTGGGCTCTATCTATTACTTTAACCGAATTAATGAATTCATGTCCTGATTGATCTATGTACTTATACTTATTTGTATTTGGAATCTTTTTTCCTTGTTTGTATATTAATTCGGCCAGTGGGTCGGGTCTATAATAATCATCTGAAATTTTATGTTTAAGTTGGAGTTTCGGTATTATTTTTTCAAGACTTTCAATAGTAGCTGAATCTAAAGCTTGATACTGTGGAGATTGTCGTAAATCTTTAAATATCTTATTATAGCCGATTAATAAATTAGAATTATAAATATGCCATCCATGTAGTTTAGTTGTTAGCCAATCATCTACTTTATTCTGAGATTTAAAGGAAGGTGACCATTGTGCTCCTGTATCATGATTATTTAATTTTGTATTATGAGGATCAATGATTATGAGCTTCTTTTCTAAAGCAGAATTGATGGATCCTTCAGGTTCAAAATGGTGAATTGTATCCGCCAAATAACTATGATCAAGCCATGTGTTTGTATCTTTTGCAGAAGAAGGATTGGTGTGGATATCTTTAAAATGATAGGCAGTATATAAAGTCTCAATTTCTTTAGCATTGAAGTTATTTCTATCTAGCTTAGAAATACTTTTAATCGTGTGATTGTCCCCTAAATCATTACCTAAGTTTGCTTTTATTGCTTCAATATCATCTTTAAAGGATAGATCACCATTTGCGTAAGCATTTTGATATAAATATTTTGCTAATTTTCGATAGGCTGAAAATAAGTCATCTTTAGTAGTTATATTTAAGTGTTTTGATACTTTTGAAATACCGTATTTTTCTCGTAGTAAATCTGTAATTTTTCCAGTCTCGGTCATTTTTATTCATCGCCCTCTTCATAGTGATTACCTGAAAAGGCTGCACTAACCCTTTGTAATGCATCCAAATATCCTTGGTTATATTCTGTTTTTTCTCGATCGGAGTAGTCATCGATTAACTTAACAAGTTCAAGGCCAAATTGGTATTCATTAAATTCTGTCATAAAGTATCCTCTTTTCTATTAATCATCAAGTATTTTTTTGAATAAATATCTAATGTTTAAAAATATAAACAAAACAAGTAAAAATTTTGTTAACCCTCCTAGACCGTTAAACCAGTTTATAGAGGGCTTAAAAATAAAAATATTTGCAGCAATGATTAGAATAACGATTAAACCAATTATTGATAGTCCTAAAATAAGGTTATATATCAATTCTTCTTTCCAGTTCATAATTAATACCTGATTTCTTTAAAAGTCTCTTTTGATTTAATCCTAACATTTTTATTATTTAAGTCAACTATTGTGGCGTGATTTAGTTAAAAACAATGCCACTTTGCCGATTACCTATCTAATCCTTCGATTGCATAAAATCCTTCTATAGGTTGCATTGTGGTCATCTTTTTTCTGGTTTTAATTACATTTTTTGTTTTAGTTCTTTGATTATATATTTTATTGGTTGCAATATCGGCTAAGTTATATGCCTCTGATAGTAGCTGATGAGCGGTATCTTTAGATAAATTAGATAGAGCATTTTTTTCTTCTTTGCTAAATTTGAAATTGTAGTTAGCTAGGCCTAATGCTTTGTAACTTAAATAGCGTGCAACTTTATTTTGAGCTGATTTAATTGCTGAAGAACTCCATTCTGGCTTTTTAATGTTTAAAGCCTTAAAGGCAGCTAATGCTCTTTTTTCTCGTGTTTCCGATGTCTCCTTATAAAAGGGTGAATTAGTTTTAGTAAAAGGAATTGCTTTTTCTCTAAATTCCTTGGGGTACTTTTTCTCTAATCGATCTGCAGAGATTAAAGCTACTGACCCATGATTTTTTCCGTAAACTAAAACATCATTAGAAGTATTTAAATGATCAATATTACTAATTAGGTTTGAATTACCTAATTGCTTTGTTAAAGAGTCGGCTGTTTCAATATTTTCACCTTTAAATTCACTCTTTAAAATTATATTTCGGGTGATAGGATCGAACTTCATATACTTACCACGCTCTGAAATTTGTTGTTCAATGTTTGCGATATTATTTTCTGATAACTGGTTAGGGTTACTAAAACTTAATTTTTTATCCTTATAATTTTGTTTCTGAACTTTTGGACTATTATCCTTTTTCTTTTTTGAAATATAGTGAAATTTTCTTGCACTGTCCATAATTGAAGGAAGTGTTTGAGTTAGACTTATTTGGATGCCACTGTGATTTACTGGTTTAAATTGATCTTTTACTTTTAATTTCGGAATATTGTCCATTTTTGATTGATTTCTTTTAACAACATAGTTTTTTGTTGTAAAAGAAGTTGGCAATTTTAAGGATAAGTCAATTTTTCCTGGATATGGATTAGGCTTATTGAATAATTTTTTAAATTTTTCTCTCTGCTTATTGAAATACTTTTTAATATCATTAATTTTAAAAATTTCTTGATATAGTTCTCTAGTCGTTAACCAGTTGTCATCTACATAAATATGATCAACATTATTAGTATTATTCATTCTGTTCCTTTCTATAATGTTTATTGATACTTATTGTTCAAGTTGATTATGTTCAATTGATTGATTTAACTGCTCGTATTCAAGTAAGGCTTGTTGTTTATCCTTTGATGTCATCTCCTTGTCAAATACGGCTTGCATTCTACTATATAGTTGATTGGCGGTTGCTTTGCGTATGATGGGACGGATTGCATTCTTTTTTAATTTCTTCTCTTCCTTGTATTTATCTTTCTTCTTTTTTATCCTATGTTCTTGTATCCTACGCCATTCGTCATGTTTTTCTTGATAGTGTTTTCTAGATATATAGCCTAATGGTCTATGTTTAGAAAACACTTTTTTCTTTTTTCTATTATCCAGTTGTAGGCTTCTAACAACTTCTTCACAAAAATTATCTGCATTCTTAGAATGAATATTAATTTTTTCACGATAATATTCTGCTCGTTTATCCATTCGTCTTAAATCAGAAAGTAAGGCATTACCAACTCGTGAACGCATATCAAGCCATTTTTTGTAGGCAATATTTTTTTTATTATTTTTCGAATGCCCGTATAGCGATTCATAATAGTCTCTATATGTAGTAAAAAGCTTGGTCCAATTACCATATTCAGGATCGTCAAGCATAACGTGATCAACTAATTTGTACAAATCTTTTTTTTGTTTTTGATTAAGACTACCGACGCGCCAGTTTTTTCGCTCATTTGGTAGGCATTGCACAAATTTATTAAGTTCGTTTTGAAAACTGGGCTGAGTAATAGATTCTTCGAACGATGCAGTTACCGACTTTGTAAGATGTTGACGTGCTTCATTTAAATCTCTTAAAAGATTGGTTGTTCTAAAAAAAGAGTTAGCAAAAGTACTTTTCATACCATCTAGCGTTGACTGCTTAAATTTTCCTCGTGGTTCTTCTATGCCTTTATATTTTTGCAATTTTCTAGAATTAGCTTGTTCAACTAATGCATAATGAATGTGAATGTTGTCCGTATTACGATGAATTGCTGCCGTCCAATATATTGGATTTAAGCCTTCCCTTTTTTCTAGGTAGTTCATCATTTTATGAGAAGCTTTTCGTAAGCCAGCTTCATCTAAGTATCCTGTTGTGGGATCATAAACTTTCATTTCTTTTAAGAAATTATTGTCGAAAGATATGATTGGCTGCCACATGATCGAACCAGACATTGCACACTCTCTTATTTTTTTTCGAATGTCCGCCTTATCTTCATTTCTTATAATTTCTTTTTCGCTAGTAAAGTATCCTGGAAGTACTTTGTCGTCTTGAACTGTAGGTATGTCATATTTGTTTAGGTAACCATTTATCAAAGCTAACTCGTTCTTTTCACTATTAGATAATTGTGAATTTGAATTAGCTTCAATTGCATTTTTTCTACTCATATAGTCTTGGTACTTAGCAAATTCATCTGCGTTCATTTCTGCTATTGATTTAATTTCTAAGGCTTTGTTAGTTACTTGATCTAATTTTGATCGCCCTTGAAAACGTGGAGAAAATGAATCAATTAATTCTAACTTTTTATCAACTTTCGACAATTGATTATTGATGTAAGCTAGTTCATTTTGTTCATCTGAAGATAAATATTTTTTACTTTCTAGTGCCTGTTTTCTTCCCATATAATCCACAGCATAGTTGCCGAAATCCTGTGAATTGTTATCCGATGGAGCGTATGCAGAAAATTTAACTTTAAGTATTATTTTGGGAGTTGACATAATCAATCACCTACTCTTTTTTGATCTTTTAATAAATAAATCAGACCTACTATTTCGAAAATTATAAGTAAGAGTAAGGATAAATTAGACAGCTTTTTTGAGTATTTAAAATTGTGTAGGAAAAACTTTGTAATTACATAATACGTTCCAAAATAAAAAAGACCAGCCATTGTAAGCAGTCTTTTTATCCACCAAAAGGTACCTTTTTTCTCAGTCTTTTTATTCAAATAAATCATCATATTCACCAGATTTTCTAGTTCTAATTTTAACGGAATTCGTTGCCACTTTTTCTTGTGCGTTTTTGATTTGCTTATCAACTAGTTGATCAAATCCCAGTCGATAATCTTCTAGTTTTTGTTCCGGAAAGCTCCGGGTTCCGACACCTTGTAAATCCAGTAAGACTCCAATTTCATTCTCAATTCTGGATAATTGTTTTGATTGTGCTTTCAGTCTAATATTTTCTTTTTGCGCATCTTTAAGTTCTTTTTGAATATTGAAAAACTGTTTTTTTAGTTCATCAAAATTGTTTGAGCTTGTAATAATATAGGATACTGCTTGAGAGATAGTATTTATTTTTTCGTGACTTTTGACAATCTCATTAAGGTATTGTAGATCAGTTTTATGAATTGTAATATGCTTTCTTATTATTTCTGAATTTCTCATTATTTCAATCCCTTATTTCTTATTAACTACCTTCATTTGCTACCTTATCTAATAGATTCATTGCTTCTGGTAGTTCACCATTTGTCATTAAATATAAGATTTTATTGAGCGTTTTAAAGGTCTCACCTTGTAACTCTAAAAGACGCTTGATCATGAGTTCATACTGAGTCTTTTCATAATTTTCAAGTTCTTTTTTCGCATCATTATTGATTAACATTCGAATGTATTTACTACGATTCCATCGTCCTTTTGGATCTGTTTCTTGCAATTTTTTTACCTTATAATCGATGGATTTAAGATCAGATTCAGTTACGTTTCTTACAAAAACATTTGCCATTTTCGAACCTCTTTTCATGATTTTTGCTACAGGAGTCTAGTATTTATTAAAGAGCATAAGGAGTTTCTGCTAGCTCTTTTCTCTGAAAAGTAGCTAGGTTGGCGGTGCCAACCAAAACTCAAGCCGTGATAGGGGATATACACGGACACCATCATAGGCCACTAGCGTGTCCGTCCGTAAAGCTTGATAGAACAGCATTTGGCCACTAGTGTGTCCACCCCATGGCCTTTTTATGGCCACGATATTTTTAAGTGGCCACGAAAGAGGCCACTAATAAAGCTTGATATAGCAGCATTTGGCCACTAGCGTGTCCACCCTGATTTTTAGTTATCATCAACATTATTATCTTGAACATTGCTAATTCGTTCTTCATATCTTTTTATTTTGTGTTTTGATTGGGAGATTAATTGGTTCTGTTCATGGATATCAGTTTTAGTTTCATCGATCTGACTTTGTAAATCTTCTTGATCTGATGGAACGGCTGCTTCTAATTTTGTTTGTAGCTTTTCAATTAATTTTTTATCAGCTTTCTTTGCTTTTTTAGCTGAATTAATGTCTTTACTTAGTTCATTAATTGCGTGTTGGTATTTATGAACTACAAAAGAAGTATAGTCAACTCGATACATATCTTTTGAAGCTGGAAGTAATGCTGGAGCTTTCTTTACATCTTTTTCATTAACGTAAAAGTTAATAGTATTGTGAGCATTATACGATGTACTTAAGGTTTTATTGATCTTTTTTGGAGTTATATCATATCTAAAAACTAGAAATCCAGGTTCAACATTATGAGTTTCTAGTGCAAAGTAATGATCATTTATTCGAATCAATCTAGTTTTTAAATGCTTATAATCACCTTTAACTGACTTGTATTTTACGGAATATTTTAGATTGGTTAAGTTAGAATCATCACTTACATCTCCTACTTTTTTAGGATTGCCAATATAAAACTGACTTACCATTAGGCCACTTTTAGGATTATATTTAGTACTTATTTTTTGCATTTTAGATGTTGAAGTAACTGCTGGATTAGAATTATTTTGATATGCGACAGTTGTTTTAGTACTTAACCGTGCATAAATAAAAAGACTAGCTATTACACCTAAAAAAGTTCCAACTAGTCTTAAATAATGAGTACGGGCAGAGTATTTTTTCTTTCTTTTATGCTTGAAATGAGTACCAAAAGTTTCATTAAAAAAAGTAATTATTGAATTATACATTTATTTAACATCTCATTTCATTTCTTTAACTTGATCAATTAGTTTTTGAATTTTCGACATATCTGATCCAACATATCGTTCTGTTTCTTTACCGTCTTTGTTTAATAATACAAAAGATGGTACTGCTGATATTAAGTATTCTCCTTTGTATCTATCATGATTATATTTACTATTTAAGTTAACCAGCTGAATGTTAACTTTATTCATTTCTTTTTCAGCTAGTATGTTAATAAAAATTTTATTGCAATATTTACAGTCATCTTTATAGAAGAAAATAAGTGAAGGCTTTTTCTGAATAAAAACAGCTCTCTTGCTATTTTCTACTGAATTTACATGATGAATTACTCCCCCATAACCTGCTAATAGTAATAAAAAAAGACCTGCAATAATTGCAAGTCTCTTAATTAAATTTCTATTTTTAATAGCTTTATCTATTTTTTTTGTTTGATTATTTTGTAAAACAACCGATCTATTTTTTTTAAACATTGAATACCTCTCTTGCACCTCTTTTGCAAATTAATACTTTGAATCTCTAACAATTCCAAGTAGAGTAAGGCTGGTGAACTTATGGTCTTTTAATGAATACTTATATAAGTAAGCTTGTTCCTGCTGCTCAGGATTATCTTGTTGATTAGAAGTTTGACGATAATTAACTAAGATAATACCTTCTAGTGCGTCCTTATCAGTAGTTAAGCCGCTACTAAAAGATGCATTTAAAAAGGTTTGTTTTAAATCATACATACGATTTATTCCTTGAGATTTATAGTTTGAACCAGCACCATTTAATGCATCTTTAGTTGCTAATTTTAAAAGTTTAGCATTTCTTTCAGACCACTCTTTTTGAGTTCCATCAGAGTTGATTGTATACATCAACTGCATTAATTCGGTACCTTTATCTTTTAATTCTGTAGAATTTTTAACCCTTTTCAAATTACTTGAGTCTGGATTAGCTTCTTCTAATTTCTTTTGAACTTCATTCGGAATTGCCTTTAATTCCTTCTTCTTTTTCCGAAGTTCTGTTTTAGCAACTTTTGTTTGGTTATCAATTTTTTGCTGTTGATTATTAAAAATAAAGATTATAAATGCGGAAGAAATAATAAGAAGACTTGAAATAATAATTTCTATTTTTGATTTTTTAGTCATATTCTTATACCTCATCTTATTGATTAATACCTTGATAGAATTGAGTTAATTGACCGTCAATAACTTTTTGATTAGTTAAATCGTATCTTAACTCTGCCAAACATAATCGATCATATTGGACTTTACTTGAATTTCCATCCGTGACTTGATACTTAACAATTGCTAAAACTTTTGCGTTATGAATATTTGTTACTTTTTCAAAAGCAGTGTAAACAATTGTATTTTTACTTAAAATAAACTTAAATGATTTTCCTTTAGGTAAATCATAGACATAATCAGGATATCCATTCATTTTGTACATTTTATTTGCTAAGTTTTGTCCAACTAATGAAGCTATCTCTTCCTTATGAGCGTTATAGTCTTTAGTATTTTTGAGACCTCCTAACCCCATTTTGATACCCTTATTAACTTTATCTTGAACATTACCCTCTGCCTCTACTAAGTTAAAATTACTGTTATTGTTTAAAGGTGAGGCACTTTTTGCGCTAGCTTTAGCATCTTGTATTTCAGTATTAGTTGCCGTTATTTGGCTTTTAACACCGTTTAATTCATTAGTCTTAGGAACTTTCAAAAAGACCAATATTACACCTAGAATAGCTATAACAATCAGTGTAATGCGAGTTACTTTTAAATTATTGCTTTCAGAGTTCATATATTTACCCCTTTTTTATTGAACCTTACCACCAATTATTTTGTTCCCAGTGTGATTTAGCACCCTGCCAGGTATGGTATCTACTCTTCATATATTGTTCAGCAACATAGTCTTGATTGCTTTCACTTAGACTGCCATCACCACCATACTTTTTACCTGTCAGATAGCTTTTATCTAATTGATAAGCACCATAATAACGACCATTTACTGCTTGATAGTTACCACTTGATTCGTGTTGAATGATCCATAATCTTGCAGCATCTTCTGAACCAGACAGTTTAGAAGTGGAAGAATGTAAGCCAGATTTAATAACTTTTATTGGATCAAGCCACGTACCATCATTAGTATATCCGTGTTCACATGGGTCAGATAATCTTTTCTTTGAAATACCTAAGTGTAAGTGTGACTGTGTTAATCTACCGATCTTTTGTCCTACTTTTACACTATCTCCTTCTTTGACAGAAATATCACCTCTGCCACCAAATGCTTCTTGGTACACTTCATTATAGCCATCGCTAGATACAACCCAAACAATCCAAAAACCGTATTTAGAGCCTACAAATTTAACTTTACCATCATGAACCGCAATGACATTACCATGGTATTTGGCAGACCCAAAGTCAAATCCATCGTGAAAATTACCGCCACCACGGCTATAACCGGTATGACCAAATTGTTGGCCATCTTCATATGATTTACCTGGATCCCATGTCACACCTTTGAATGGCCAAGACCATTTACCGGATACACTACCATCATCATCACCGTCTGAGCATTGAATATCAGAATTAGCAAAATCACCATTTTTTTCAACGTTCTTCATTTCTTTTTTTGCCTTATCGTGCGCCTTTTTTTGCTCATGTGCAACTTCTTTTTGATTTGCGTCAGCTTTTTGTACTGTTTTCTTTGTACCTTCAGTGTTAAGAATGTGTTGCCCTGTAACTTTGTTAACCCTCTTGCTGGTATTATCTATAGCATGAGCAACTCCTTTATTAATATTCGCTCCCCATAATTCTATGGCTTTTCCAGCTGCATCGTTAACAGCGCTTTTACTCCCCATAGTTTCATGTTGCCTTTTTGACATATGACGCATTGGTACTAAGTTTTGCGAATTAATTGGTGCATTGTTTAGAATACCTGGTTCATCTAGGATACCTGGTTTAACAACAGGCATCTTAATCGTTTTGACGTTTTTATCAGCTAACTTAGCTGCTTTAATAGTAAATTTTTGACTACTATTACTTTGTTTAGGCAATATATAAGCAACTTTATCAGTTCCTGCGTGTGGTGAAGATACCTTGTTATAAGCATTGTAATAGCCAACCCCGGTATTATAATAAGATTCTTCTGAAGCGGTAAAGTATCCTTTACTCTTCATTATATGGACATATTCACGCCAATTTGCTGGCTTTTGTCCATCAAGCATGTTCCTAACTGTATTACGATATACTGCTGCGAAATCGTCAAGACTTTTGAAATGGGCATAGATACCACCACTTCCGTCTGTTGGGGCCGTACCAGGAGTTGCATAGTGTGATAATGCAGGAGAATATTTAATACCACCAAAATTATTATCTGTCTTAGCTAAATAAGAATTACCGTCAGCACTTTCTAGAGCAATTTGGGCGTAAATAGCAGCAGCATCAATTCCTAGACTATTGGCTATTGCTTTGGCCACCGCTCTAACTTTACTGTCACCTGATCCACTAGTGCTGTCTAAAGTTAAAGGACCGCCGTCACCACTATCACCACAGTCACTAGCTTGCTGTGTAGCTATAAAAATTGTCAAAAAAGATGTTAAGGTTTGAATACTTTGGACAATAATAAAAGCGCCACCAAAGATGACGCTTAAAATACATATTATTTTAATTATTTTTTTCTTTAAATATTTTTGAATGTAATTCATTATTGACCACCCTTAAATAATTTAAGTTGTCTTTCGGTGGGTTCTAACGTCACATTATATCTCTCCTTAGAACCCGATATAGTAACAATGGTTTCTCCACGTTCAAGTTGTGGGAGCTTGTCATAATCCGTGGACGTTAGTGTTTCACCCATTAGATTTCTAATTTTTTTAATCTGCGATGGATCCATCTTCATCAGAAACTTATACTCAGTAAATTCGAAAACTTCTTTTAGAATTGAAATTGCTGCTTTCTCAGCTGAATCCGGGGCCATTTCTTCTGGACTTTGAGTTGCAAAACCAATACCGGCTCCAAATTTACGAGTTTCGCGTTGAAAATTAGTAACGTATCTCGCTCCCTCTAAATTATTAGGATTAATAATGTTGTGACACTCATCGATAAATACATTGAAAAAGTGTCTATTTTCGGGATCTAGTTTACCTTGGTCAATTAAGTGATTTTCTCGTCTTCCTACAATTAATGCTTGGCTCCATATCATTGATAGAGCCATATAGATTTGTGCTTTCTGAACTGATTCAGAGGAGCCTGAGAGATTTTTCATATCAAATAATAGAATCTTTTCGTCGCTTAAATTTCCAATATCTGTATGCCCGTCAAAGATATCTCCATTTTCACTAACGATGTTATCTACAATATTTAGAATATGTTCATACTGAATCTGCTTATCAGCAGAAATATTATTTCTCTCCAAAAAATCAGGTGTAATTAACTGTTTTATAAAAGCATCAAATTCACTAAATGTTGGATACGCACTTGCTGGAAAAGTAGTAATTTTAATCTTTTGAGGGTGTTTTGACCAATCAGGAGGTAATAGACCAAGTTTTATGTAAAAAACACGAAGTAAATTCGTAAATTCATTAAGTTCGTATTCATTAAGTGTGTCGTTACTGATCATTTTTACTAGAATACGTACCTTAGTTAGATGCTGGTGGAAAGATTGAGCTTCGTCTACACGGTCTTTGTGTTCATCATCGATAACTACTGTAGGCAATACTTGTAATGGATTAAGCATGTGCCCCTTTTTACCATCTAGAGAAATAATGGTTCCTCCTTGTGCTCTAAATAAGTCATTATACTCTCCAGTTTTATCAATGGCTCTAATATACATATTGCGTGCAAAAGAGCCTTCTTCGATCATTTTTAACAGAGTTGATTTACCTGCTCCCATGGATCCAAGAACCATGTAGTTAAAGTGAGTTCTTTGAGCAGTGGATTTAAATTGATCAAATATAAATGCTCCACCCGTTGAAGTAGAGCCTAACATTATCCCATGCGGATCTACTAATTGTTGAGCTGACATATTAGCTCCGCCACCTAGAACACGACTTCGTATATCTTGGATATCATGCATAGTATCAATACCACGATTATTAAAAGTTTTTAGTTGCTCTGTAAGCGGTTCATTTAGAGTCTTAAATTGATCATTTTGAACAAAAAATCTAACGATTGCATGATAGCCGTTAGATCTTAAATCTCTTTTGATTTCGCTTACATGTCTTTCTAATTCTTCTTGAGTAGGCTCGAAAACTATTAAACGTGTCAAAATAGATTTTGAGATTTCTCCTTCACCAGATAAACTAGCCGCATATTCACGCAATTCACGTTCCTCAGTTGCTGCTCTATCTTGATCTGTAACGAACCGACCATTGCGAGTTTGATCTTGCAATTCATTGATAGATCGATTAATTCTACTGATTACCTTATCAGGTTCATTTGTACCAACATCCATCAGCATAATGCAGTTGTTTTGGTGACTAAATTCCATTAACCACATCAATTTAGGATGAGATTGATATTTCGTTATTGTCAAAATGCTAAACGATCCTGACCCTGTTAAGATTCTATCATCGTCTGGAACCAATCCACCTTCCGTTTGTATATTTGATATCCAATCAAGATCATATCCTGCTTTTTTTAATCGATTTTGTTCTGAAATTGGAATAGCCTTAGTAGGATCTGTTTTTAACATTTCGTCAGCATTTTTATAAAAACCAAGTTTATTTAAAATATTCATTTCATCATCTCCAATTTGGATTATGCAAGTTAAACTCTAACTCTTGTGTTTCTTGTTTATTTAAACTTCTAAATCCTAGTACACCGTTATCAGCAGTTTGAATTAAATGGGTTTTATTACGAATATCTCTTATCGATTTTCCAAAAATCATAATGTAAAAATTTAATTCACTATATTTATCAGCCTGCTGCTCGACATTTACTACTCTATTTAGGTTTTCTGAGATTATTCTTGCTCTTAAAGCTTCTTGCTTACCCTTCCCTAGATTATTTCTAAGCCAGTGCCAGTACTGTTGGTTTCTAGAAGTATCAATTCGGGAAGATAAAGTAAAATATTTATAATCATCAGTGTAGACACGATTTAATGTTGTAAATGCATCTAACCAATCAACCAGATCAGCATCATCTAAGAAGGATAGGTCTGTAGAACGTAGTTTGAAAACACGGGCCTTTAAATTGTGTGATACTGACATTATTCCATCCGGCGTACAATTTGAGGTGCCTAAAAGCTCTAAGTACGATCTAGCTTGTCGATCATACTTTTTAGCTTTTTCTTCTGCACTAAATCCTAGCATTCCTATTCTCCTTTTTTTCATATCTGATTGGATAATACTTATGTCGGTCTTCCATAAGGGCCCAAATAAATATTTTCCATTGGCGAATACCAGGATTGTTTACAGAACGTGAGGCACAGAATACTCCAACTATAAATGAAGCAATTACTAGCACCAATTTGAAAAACGGATTAGTTGGAATAGCCGAACTAATTTTAATTCCAATTAGTGTGACAAAAAAAACTATTAATAAATCGATAATATTAAACATGAAAATTTTAATGACAACCTTTGTTGTCCTTGGTATAACCATTTCTCGAACGGAATATCGGTTCAAATATTTGTTCATTGTTTTCCTCTTTTAATACAAAAAAAGTGCCAGATTATGAAATTCATAATCTGACACTAAAATTATTTTTTATTTGCTAGTTCTCGTGCTAGCTTCGTTTGACGATGGACGTGGCTTACTATCTATAATTGACTTCCTAGACTTAGGTTTGATAGTAGAATTATTTACGTCCTTAAAATTTTTACTTACATTACCACCATTTGAATTTTCTTTCCAAACATTATTTAGAGTTTTTTGAGGTTGGCTGCTTGATACAGCAGCTTGATTAAAATTTCTAGTATCCTCCGTCGTAAAGTTATCTCTATTTAAATCATCAAGCGTTCTAGGGCTTGAATTGATTGTTGAAGCTTCATTTTGGTTAACGGGAACGCTTGTTTGCTCTGAATATGCATTTGGAACTACAGTATGTTGTTCCGGGACGTTACTGGGCTGAGTAGGCTCGGGTACGTCATTAACAAATTTAGAACTGTTTGTAAATTCATTAGGCACTCCATTACTTACTTCTGTAGTAGATGTTTCAGTTTGATTAGCTGGGACACTTGTTTGTTCTGAATATGCATTTGGAACTACAGTATGTTGTTCTGGTGTGTTACTGGGCTGAGTAGGCTCAGGTACGTCATTAACGAATTTGGAACTGTTTGTAAATTCACTAGGCACTTCATTATTTGCTTCTGTAGTAGGCATTTCAGTTTGACTAACTGGAGTATTTGTTTCTGAGTAGGCATTGGAGATTGTTGCTGCTCCATTATTGTTTGAAGGCATTTGGGTATGTGGTGTGCTTACTGCAGTTGAATTTGATTGATATTTTGTAGGAATATCGTTAACAAATCTAGAACTATTAGCAAAATTTTTAGTGGTCCTGGTACTTGAAGTTCCTTGACTACTATCACTCTTAGTCTTAGGTGACTGGGTTCTATTTTGAGTAATAGAAGTACTTGTTTGTTCAGAATATGCATTCGGGATAGTTGTACTACCATCAAACTTTTTTGTAGGAATATTTTCCTTTGGAGGTATATTAGATCCACCATTGTTAGTAGGAGAAACAGTTGGGCCATTTCCATCAGTGGTAGGAGGAATTGGTGGGTCATTTGGATCATTACTATCATCGGAATCGAAATATTTAGATTCATCGAAATCTTCTATGCTTTGCGGTTCCTCCGGTACAGGATCTGTTGGAGGAACAAATTTACTGCCGTCAAGATTTGTATTAGGCACATCATCAGTTCTAATATCTCCTACATTGTTTCGCCATTCATCGTAAGTATAAGGATTGCCTGTTTCTGGATTCATACTTACGCCGGCTCCAGAACCAGTAAGTCCATTTTCTTTATCATAAGCTTTAGCTCTATTTTGCCAATCATGGTACTTAGCTAAGCTTGTTGGACCTGTTTGATTTACTGCACCAATAGTACCTGAACTATTTGGCTTTGTTTGTCGATTTAACTCATCTTTAAATTGCTCTTTTGACATAAGCTTTCCTTCTTTGAATTGCTTAATATCGTCTTTAAGAGGCTTACCAGCTTGACCAGTGGCTTTTCTCCAACCATCATGATCTCCTGCAATTGCTCTGGCTCCTAAAGCTATTGCGTCACGTCTTCTCTGACGAATGTCAGCTTGTCGGGTACCTTTTGCAGCTTTTCGATAAGCTTGAGTAGCAGCTTTTTGAGCACTAGCAGTTTGATGAATCATATTCTTATTCTTGCCATTTTCTTTATCAAAGTCCTCGACAGTTCGGTTACCATTTCTATCAAAGCCAGCCATCTTATCGATAGCATTTTGTCTTGCGGCTTCTTTAGCTTGCTTCTTGGCATCACGCTTCATACTTCCTTTGGTATTCATTGTGTGACCAATTCTATCTCTAGTGTTTTTAATTGCACTGGTAGCCCGTACTGGAGACATTGCAAGGCCAGCAGCTCCTGCAATACCTTTACCGATCTGTTTACCAGCATACATAACTGAACCGGCTGCTTGAAGACCATGTTGTGCGCCAGTATCAACGCCAAAGAACTTGGTAACTTTTTGACTACCAGTAATGACCATGATAGAAGCAGCAATCATAAAAACCATAAACCCCCACGTATTACCGGAAAGACCGTCAATAGCCCAAGTTACTAGAGCTTCATATAGAGCGAGTTCAAACGCTTGTAAAGATATCAAAAGACTAGCAGAAAAAACTTCTGAGACGACTTGTTTGGTCTTTTGACCAGTAGATAAGTCTGATCCGATTAAAAATAGACCAAGAATGTTCATTAAAACTAGTTCAATAAAGGATTTAATGATTACATATCCAGCAAATATATAAGCTATTGTAAGGACTAATAAACTTACAATGCAAGGAAGCCAATCGACTTCATATCTAGGATAACCACCCCAGCTTAAACTAGATTGATTATTTGTACCGCCCCAACGTGAAATATCCGGTGAAATCCAAGATATTTTATTAGATTTAGCTGTCGGCACTTGATCAGTATAGTACTTTAACCAGCCGTATAAGAAGTGGGTGCCGTTTTTATCATAATCACCCTTTTTCCAATCCGCGTCTTTGTTTGACAGAGGCATATTATCATCTACATCGTTCCAATCAATAATTTTATAAAAGTTAACGTTTCCAGCATCTACATCGCTCTTTTTCAAGTCATTGTAGCCAAATTTTTGTTTAACTGGTTCGAAATTATCTTTAATATCTGGAGTAATTTTAATACCTGGTGCCGATTTATTAACTCCTTTGCCTTGAAAATTGGTATTAATTAGGTATTCATTATCATTAGTTGTTGCAGATAAAATTTTAAAAGGTAATGAGCTTGTCTTATAACTTGCACTATTTTTATTAACATTGCTGCTTTGGCCTAAGAAACTTTTAGCAATGGAAACAGATTCGTTATTTACCCATTGTGTTAAAGAACCTAAATTAGTTAATAAAAAAGCACTAATGAGTACTTGAATAACAACATTTTTTAAGTGAGGTGGTTCGCGGTTAACTATAATCTTTACGCCAACCCAAATCAATGCTAGTACCATTAAAAAAGCTGATGCGGTTCGTGCCGCATCAACCATTTGTCCAATTTGACCATTGCCACTAATCTGATCAACTAGACTACTAGTGTTTAACATGTCATTCATAAATTTGCTGGCCCAATTAGCAATCCCATATATTAGATTTACAAAGAACCATTTAATATATATTAAAGGGTACATAAGAATATTATGATAGTGGAGATAATTAGAAACTTCCCTTAGGGCTGACGTAGCTGCAGGGTGTGAAGCTGTATTATCTACCAATAGCATAATATTTGTTACCCCAGTAACTAGATTATTCGTAATAATCTATCTCCTTTCTTTAAAATAAAACAGTTTATTTTTAGAACTATTTGCTAGCTATTTCTTGCTTCCATAAATTCTCTAAAATTTCTCTTTGCATCATGTCTAAATTGCTGACACATGCTTTAAATTGAGTAGTGTCTTCCTTATGCCACAAATCCAGTAATTTTTGATAGATATCTGGGCCAAGTTGATAATTACTTTTCATAATCTTCAAATTTTTAATGAACTTAGAATTGATTTCACGCTGTCTTTCAAGTTCTTTTTTAGCCTCTTCTTGTGAATCTAAAATATCCTGGTCACTGTTTTGACTAGGATCTGAAGAATTTTCTTTTTCTTCTTCCTCTTCTTCATCATTTCCTTTACTGATGTAAGCCTCAATTGCTCTATCAGATACATGACCTGCTAAAAATCTTGTCCAATCTATTTTCAAAGAATTCAGATCTACGTCTCTATGAATATTGTCTATTTTCAAAGTATTAGGATCTTTGGTAGGCTTAAATTCGTCATTTAAGAATGTATGAGCAAAAGGCATTTTGGTATTTTTATGATTAAAAATAGGATAAGGTCGAATTACTCTTCCCTTAAGATCCCATCGGTGCAAGGGGCGTAAAACTAGCGCTTCGCCACTAAGCATTTGTGAAAGTCTTGTAGCAGGAACTACTGATAAGGCTTCAGCATGTGTGTTATATCCAGACGCAATATTCATAGCATCACGATGAACACTACCGTCTTCGTGAGTATATTTTCCTGTTGCGTCACTAAATTCGCGGTTAGTACTTGCACTATCCGTCTTAATTAGAATCTTAATTTGACCATTCTCCTTGATAGTCTTACCAACACTCTGCCCGTATTTACCCATCAATTGCTCATAAGACTGAAGAATAATGGTAAAGAGGATATTTCTACCAGCAGAAATGGTCATTTTATGCCCCATATCTGCAATTTTTGGCATTGAATCAAACTCATCTAGAATGAACTCAACTCGCCTTAAACATTTGTTTCCTTCAACTTTTTGACATTGTGCAGCTAATTCCTGATAAACCTGAGTCATAAAAGTTGATGCAAGCGCATCATTAGACCTATCGGAATCAGAAATGTTTAAGAAAATAGCAATTGGCTTAGTACAATAGCTAAGCTTCATTTGCTTCATTTCTAACTCATTTACTATTCCTGTTAATTTTAGTAGGTGCTTACGATCATCTTTGGGAATTGGATCTTCTTTTGTACCAGCCCTAAAATGAATTTTATAAAGAGACCGATATTTTTCATGATCAACTGGATTAGAATAAATGATTTGCATCAAGTCCCCTTCATGTAAATCACAATCAAAGTTGTACTCAACAAATCCCTGCGTCCCTACACGTATTTCATAGTCTTTGATTAGCCGGTAGTGTAGATCTTCCTTAGTTCGATTTCTTCTAAATTGAACGTGAACAAGCTTTCCTTCTAGTTCATTAAAGGTTTTAAAGCTAAACCACTTTGGAAAACCCAAATCTTTCAAATTAATTGAATTTTTACTGGTCATGCGGGCAATTTTTGGAAATTGGAAAGGCATTAGCCCTTGTGTAAGACTCGAAAAGATTGAGCCTTTTTCCTTCGTCGACATCAAATTTGCAGGTGCAAATAGTGTCTTTTCAGTATCTGTTTGATCTAATGAATTGAAGTATTGATCAAGTAAATTAACTTCACTATTTGGGTTAGCCGGATTTCTTAGGTACTTAGTCCCTCCAACTTCAATTGCCATATCCAGAATATTGTTAGATATAATTTTCTCTGGATGTGCTTTATGATCTTCAAAATTATTGGGATTTTCACAGTACTTAATAATTGAGATAATCATTGCACTAGCTGCTGATTGTGCATCATCATAAACCCATTGATTCTGGCCATGATCTGTTTGATTATATAAATCATGCGTCCAGCTATTAACCAATTGAATAGCCGTTTCTTTATCTCCTTGCCCCCATGCCTTCTTTATTAAAGCCATTGGATCGTAAGACATTGAATTGCTTGCATCAACCAAATTCAGTAGATATACTTCATATCCTCGTTTTCTCAAAGTATCACTGGCCGCATTGTACAGTTCCGTTTTTGGGTCATTAACTATCATGCTGGATTGCTTTTCGGCGCGAGAAATAATATCAATTTTAGGAATTACAATCATTTCCCCTTTACCAGCTCTAGATTGACCCACGATGATACAGTTGTATGCTCCATCCTCTACATAATATTTAGTTTTAAAGTGAGAAATTGGCACACCACCATATCCTTTGAAACTGTAGCCTTTTTTGGTATCAGTAGGGCTATCATGATCTGGAATTTCTTTAAATTGTTCTTTCAATTCCTTAACCGTAGTTAATCTACTGTCACCTTTTTGACCATAGGCAATTTGTTTATCTGCATAACCTATTCTTTTACTTATTACAATTGCTAAAACAATTGATAGGACAAATAAAACTAGCCAAATCGATAATGGTAATTTATTTTTTAACGGATTAATACCATTTAATAATGCCTGATTCAGATTAATAGTATTAACTAATTTTCCATTTTGATAATTGACTAATTTGTTTTGACCTGTCTTAGTTTGTATTTGTAGCCAAGCCATCGAATTACAAAAAAACAGCAATAATACATAGATTATTGCTGTTGGTGTAGAGTAATGTTTTATTTTTTGTTTGAATGTTGATGGATTGTTTTTACTATTAATTTCTGATGGTAAATCCTCTCCATTAACATTTTTTAAATTTGAAGACTTTTGTTTAATAGTTCTAAATATATTACTATTCTTAAAATCATCTACTTTCTCATGATAATATCTCAAATATTTCGACTGTTCTAATCTTTTCATTGTTGATTATCACCATATCTTATATACCAACCATTATGCCAATCTTTAACGTTATAAAAAGCTAGAGCAACATCATTTCTAGCACTCCAAGACAAATCTTTTCTCTCATTAGGATTCATTGAGAGATAGATCCGTCTCATATCAGCATCGTTTTTCATTGTAATTGCTGTATATAACTTGGAAATCTTTGATGGTTCACTATCATTAACTTCTTTTAAAGCTCTAATATCATGTTGTCCAAGCATGGCATTTAAAGCATCTACTTTTTGTTGCCAGCTTTTAGAATTTTGATAATTTTTTAAATTATTATCCGTTTCAACATCCGCCTTAACTGTGTTTGTACTCTTTTGGACTGAATGATCGTCGGTATGCGAATTATCATCGTCCGAATTTTTATTATCAGTACTATTTCGTTTAGCATCCGATTGAGTATTAGTTTTAGGCTGACGATTTGTGTTATATCTCCTCAAAGAAGCTTTATTTAAAACCGCTTGACTTTGGCTTTGACTAGCGTTTTGTGATTGATTATTTTGATATGCAAAATATCCAAAGCTTCCTAGTCCTAAAGCCATAATCGCTGCTAATCCACTAGCCTTCGCCACCAATGACTTCTTACTACTCGCTTCATTTTTTGCTCTTTCTTTTTTAAGCTCCTCTTTTAAGCTATCGATTTCATCATCGTGCTTTTTTTGTTCAGCTTGCTTTCTTAGCCTATCAATCTCTTTCTGCAAGTCTTTAATTTGATTTGCAGTATCAGGATCAACTTGTGAAGCTTGCGGCTGTTGTGGCACTGGTGGCATATAGTAAGCTGGTGCTGGGGAATAAGGATATGGAACTTGATTAGGATTACCATAAGTAGGAGCTTGAGTATTTTGCTTAAGTGCGGAAGCAATAGCTGCTGCCATATCTTTTGGTAAATCAGCTTGTTTTTCAATCTCTTTTTCCTTCAAATCATTAGCGCGTTTACGCTCAAGCATTTCAGCTTCGGCCTGTTTCTTTGCTTCTTTTAACCGTAAATCAGTATTTTTTTGCTTTTGAATTCTGTCATTCTCGTTCTTAGCAAATTTTTTCAAAATTTCAAGATTGTCAGTATAGAATTTGGCGTATTTGTCATAAGTTTCATCAAGCGCTGATAAGAAATCTTGTGACTTAGTGAATTTCTCATGATTTAACTGATTATTTCTATCTTCAATTTCTTTCTCTTTCTCTTGAACCCTAATTTTTTTGGAATTTTCAGCAAATTCCTGATCTACGTAAGCTTTTTTAGAGCTAACTTCCGTATCAACTTCAACATCATATTTTTTAACTTTCTCTTGTTTTTCCCTATCTAGCTGAGCCTGATAGGCTGCAAGTTTTTCTTTATTTTCAGCATCAATTTCATCAAGTTTTTTCTTCTTCTGAACTTGGCCATCTTGAATGTATTTGTTTTTCTTTTCAGTGGCTTCTTTTTCGAGCTGATCAAGTTTTTCACGACATTTATCGTTAACAGCTAGAGCGACAGTTTGATTATTAATTTGGTGATAGTAATCACCTAAATTTTTTACCAAATCTTGCTTAAGTTTAGTTAATTTTTTGGAATAACCGGATTGTAATTTGTTTAAATGTAGTTCATCAGCTTTTTCTTGTAGAGCTAAATTTAGACTTCTTTCATAGTCGTTTTTTGGAGAATCAACATACCCTAAATTTTTTAGGATTGTGTTTAAATCAAAGGCATCTCCCTCATATTTAGCTGGGATTTGAGAAAAAACGTCATCAACATCTGTAAATTGTGCTGCTGGGATTAAGATTGGACTATAATCCTTAACCGTCTCATGTTGTTTACGTGATACATTATCATCAGAATTAGATAATTTTGTAGGTGAATTATGTTGTTCTGAGAGGAGCATTCTAGAGATCTCTTGATCATCAACTATACCTTCATCGTTCGAACTTGGCCGCTCAGGCTCTCTCTCAACATCATTATATTCATTATTTTGTTGTGCTTCTTGTTGCACAACGCCCGTTATGGGGCGTGTGACATTTTCGTCATTTTCTTCCTCATTCCTATTTTTCAAATTATCATTTTCATAATAATCTTCATTCTGAGGCTCATATGATTCCGAATCATTATCTTCATAATAATTTTCATCATCTTCTTGTTCTTGATCATGCCACATATATGGATCATCATCATCACTATTTTCTTGTTCTTTCTGTTCCACTTCCGCGAGTTTTGTAGAAATACTATTTAATAAATCTCGCAACTCTTTCGAATCATCAGTTTTTAATAGAGGAACAAGTAGAGAATACAACCCATCATCAGCCAACTTAGAACTAAGAATTGGTCTTATTTTCCAATTATCAGTATATTCTTTTGATTTTTCTTTAATTTCTAAAGTAATATCAATTCTCTGATTTGGGTCGAGCTTACGAGCAGCATTCATAACTGCTTGATCAGCTTCTTCTATCGATAATTTTTTACTACTATGAGTTAATGGATTCTTAGCATGTAAAGCTTCTCTTAATCCATTAGGTTCTTTAGGTACATCTAAAAATCTAATGGTATATTTTTTTTCTGACATTTTTTACCCCTTTTTGTTAATTAAATAGATTAGCAAATTTATGAAAGACTAGATACTTACGTTGCTAGTACCACCAAAGATACTTACTAACCAGTTGATGATTAATACAGCTAATACAACAATTGCAATACCAGTAATAACTTTTCCTGCCCAGCTCTTAGCCAATTGTGACCCGCGTTGACCTGACATCCACATAACACCGATAATTACAAAGCAAAGTAAGGCAACGTATGGTGCAATGTTTGATACTTGCTTAGCTACTGATTGAATAGCTGATTGAACTTTTGAAAATGGTTCAGCAATATTTGCATCTGCACCTGCTGCAATACCCAAACCTTTAACTGTTGCTGATTGAATAAAATTGTTTAACATAATAATTTTCTCCTTATAAACGAAAAAAGATGTGATTCGTAATCACGAATCACATCTTCTAAAAATCTAAATATTAACTTTTAACTTCATAGCCAAATTATTTGGATTTTCGCTTTCATTTGAGTTAGCAAAATTAATCGCTTCATGGAACTCTTTGTCTGCAATATCCAAATTTTCTTTGGCCATTTTTCTCTTTTGATAGGCATCAAGAAGTTTTTTCTGTCTTAGCAATAAGGAAGAAAAGACGATTTGAAATTCTTCTTCATACCTATACTTACTTTTCTTTTGGTAACTCAAAAGAGCTGTTTCCTCCAATCTACTTAATTAATTCCCACCACAATCCCGATGAGGGGTAATAACACCGCACGAACTTATAATTTTGAACCCCTAAATGTCAGATAAAAATTTAGCTAAATAAATTTTTAACTAAAGAAACTACGTTATTCCAAAAACCAGTTACATGACCTGTCTGGTACATCTTAGCTTCAGTAACAACATGTTGTGGTTGTTCTTGTTGTGGCTGTGGCTGAGTTTGTTCTGGCTGCTTACTACTTGGGGTATTAGTAGTAGGTGTTTGTGGCGTATTAGGTTTTGTTGGTGTTGGTGGAATTGCTTCTGACTTTGGGTAAACAGTAAACTCAGGACTGTACTTTCCATTGTCATCACTAATTGGTGTAATTACTACAATTGGATCTGAATTCTTCGCCATTGCTTCCTTAGGTGTTGACGTATTTACCACGTAATAAGCATGATATTTACCATCAATTGGAATTTTGACTCTAGCAACTCCATCTTTTTTACTTGCTGAATCGTGTTCAGTTGTTACTTCCGCAAAAGATTTCATTTCTTTAGGATCTAATTTAGATGCCCGACTTGCGATTTCTTTGCGTAAAGTGTCATCTTTACGCATTTCTTCAACTTGTTCAACTAAAGCATCATTGGCTGAATCATCTTTTTCTTTTTCAGAATTAGACTTAGATTCAGTTTTACTATCAGATTTAGAATTTTCATCAGTTGTAGAACTTTGTGAGCTAGATTTTTCATCTTTGCTTTCTGATTCCTGCTTCTTAATATCAGCTGAACTTGATGATTGTGATTTATCCTTGTCCTTATCTACAGTTGGAGCTTGGCTAGAAGGCTTTCCTTGAGAATCTTCTGATTTACCTTTATCCGTAGATGATTTTGAAGACTTATATACTGGAGGAAGCTTAGACTCGTCTTGTTTACTATTAGACTTATCTGTGGACTTACCTTTGTTATCAGTAGCTTCAGTAGTAGCACTATCATCAAAATCTTGCGACTCAGAATCACTTGCTTTATCAATCGCTTTATCAATCTGTTTATCTGTTGGATCAGAATCATCCATTTTTAGTTTTTCTTTGATAATGGTATTCATCAAATCCGTCACATCATAAACAGTAAACTTGGCGCCATTAATGCCTTTTAAGCTATCACTACTTAAATCTTTTTCAGAAGTCGCAATAACTTTCCTAATAACCATCGTTTGTTCTTTTAAGTTTTGCGGATTATCAGGATCATCTTTATTATCATGGTTATTTTTTTCGATCTTAATAGTTGATTGATCTGTAGTTTTTACAGTTGTTTCTTTTTTAGCATCTTGACTATCTTTATCTTCTTTCAAATCACTACTTTGCTTAGTGTCTTTTTCACTAGTAGCATTTTTTTCATCTTTCTTGACTGTAGTGCTTTGAGCAGTAGTTGCAGCAGATGAACTATTTTGATCTGCTGCATAAGCGATAGTAGGAGCAGCTAAAGAAAGAACATTTGCAGAAATCAATACTGCCGAGAGAATTCTACTCTTCTTCATTCTTCTTGCTTCCTTTCTTCTTTTTAGTCCTGTGAGTATACCAATAAAATAAACCCATTAATGCTAAAGCAATTAAAGCGGCAATTGCTGCTTTACCCAATGACGTTAAACCGCCATCTGAACTAATATCTTCAGCATGATATGGAACTCGGTGTCCTCTTACTAGTAATCGGTGAGTGTTCTGGAACAAAGGTGTACAAGTTACTAATGTAATTAGATCCTTATTTGGATCGGGCTTAAAATAGTTTAAATTATCAGGCAAAACTGTCTTAATTTGATCTACTTGATAAGCATGAATTTGATGATTTACTTTAATGTAAAACTTGTCACCTTTTTTAAGTTTAGGGAGATCAGTAAATAAGCGATTTAGGCTCAGACCACTGTGGCCAGTTAAAACGGAATGTTTACCCTTTCCACCAACTGGTAAAGGTGTATTTTCTAAAACTCCTACACCATTGTCGAGTGCCACTTGTGATGTCCCTTTAAATACAGGTAGAACTTCCTTAATTTTTGGAATACTCAAAACAGCAACTGTTTGTAACTCAGAAGCTGCTACGTCAACAGAAGCTTTGCTCTTTTTCGGCTGTTTTGCAAAAGGATCATTTATTTTTTTAGTAGGTGATTTATAAAAATTATCTAAATAACTTGTTTTTCCATGCTTTTCATACTGTGCAATTTGTGCTTCTTGTTTTCTTGCTAAAAAATAATCACTAAGAAATGGATAAGTCGATATGCCAAGAATAATTAAGCAAAGAAAACCCCATATTACATAGTATATTGGCTTCTTATTTTTAACCTTTGTTACAGTAACCCTTTTCATTCCTATTTATTTGCTTTCTTCTTCTTTTGTGCAACGTAAATATAAGTTCCGGCACCACCAACAACTACTAACACAAGAATGCCACCCATAATTAGAAGTCTTTGACTACCGGTGAAAGGCATGGATGTCTTTTCATCGTTCTTGACTTCAAATGGAGCAGTTAAAGTATGAGTGTTAGTTTCAGGCCCGATATGGAAGTTTACTGTCTCATTCATTAGTTGATAACCCTTAGGAGCTTTAATTTCTCTTAATTTGTAATCACCCTCGGTAAATCCGGCTAGAGCAAATTTCCCATCTTTATCAGACGTTAATATACCCTGCTTAACGTCTGAATAATTGTCGACCCAATCGATATCTTTTTCACCTTTTTTAGCGTTATCTTTAAAGCCATTGAACCATTTACCAGTTCTCAAATCTTGAACAACGAATTGAGCATCAGCTAACTTTTGTTTAGCGATACCAGTTCCCATCCAACCAGATGACTCTTTGACAAAGTTAATACCATAAGTAATAGTCTTATCTTTATCCTTAAGTTCTTGTTTACCAGAACCATCATTCCAGTCTAAATAGATGTCATTTTCAATATCTTTGTCCATTGGAGTATCACCCATTAAGACTTCATCGTATTCATAGGTTAGCTTCTTACCTGTTTGAGCAGCAACGGTATCAGATACACTACCAGTCTTAAGACCATCTAAAGTCTTTTGAATTTGTTCGTTGTTATGACTATTTTGTGCATCTTGAACAGCTTTTTTATCTGCGTCACTTAGATCTTTAACAATATAGTTAACAAACCATTTGTTGTTTTGGCCATTTAAGATTTGATAATCAGTACCCTCTTGAAGCTTCTTACCATCTGCGGTAGTAATTGTTAGATGTCTTTCAGAAGGAACATCTTTCAAATGTTCTTGTGGTTCATCACGAGTGAAGAATGAGTGATATGGTTCACTCTTAGCTTCTTTACCTTTAGCTACAACTTGCCAAGCAGAACCCATAATATTTTGAGGGACACCAATGTGTGATTGGAAGTGAGCAAAATCTCCACGATGTAATGACTGATGAGGTCCAATACCATTAGTTAAATGCTTATCTAGTGGTGGTTTCCCATAGTCAGTTAATGAACCTTGAAGAAGAGTTGGATCAATACCATCTTCTGTGATTTCAAAAGTCATCTTATTATCAGCATTGTTCTTGGCAATTGGTGAAATTGCTGCTCTTGCTTGATTGGTTGGGTCGTCATCCGCAACGTCGGATGGTTCTTCAACGAAATAGTACTTACCCATAATAAGGTTATTAGCTGTAACTACACCATCACTATTTGTAGTTAAAACTCCACCTACCTTTTCACCTTTACCAGGTTCACCACGATAAAGTTGGAACTTAGCACCGGCTAATTTCTTTTTGCTATCAGCAGTTTCGTTATTCCAAAGCACGTACTTACTTAAATTAAACTTAAGCTTTTGTGTCTTATTCTTTGGATATAGGTTTACCGTTGATAAGAATCCATCACCATTTGGATTGGTGTATGGGTTAACGAAAATTACTGGTTCAGAAGGTGGAACTACAAAGCCTCGTGGAGTCTTGGTCTCAACAGCAGCATAGTAGTGATATTTTTGTGGTTTAGAAGCATCATATGCTTTTACATTCTCGAAGCTTACATTACCATCCTTATCAATTGCCTTAGTAGCAACCTTTTGTGCACCTGATAGGTACTCATTCTTACCCATTTCGCTAGTTAACTTAGCTGGATCAACTCCATGTGTTGCATCATAAGCTGCATTAAAAGAGGCTTGAATCGATTTACTAATTGTGTCAACACGACCTTGCATTGCTTGTTGGTCGCCTTGGCTACTTGTAAAGCCTGTTAATCCTTTACCATCGTTAAATTTTGAGTTGACTACGTCAGTGATGTCATATAATGTAAACTCAACTTTACCCATGATATCTGGATCATAATGGGTCAATTGATCTGGGAGTTGCTTATCCTTATCTGTACCATCATTTTTGATCTTGTGAGAATTCATAAAATCAGCATCTTTAACATCATACATGGTCTTATGAATCTTAATAGTATCAGTACTTGGAGCTACTTGATCAGCTTTTGCAACAGCAGTTGTAGTTCCGTTATTCATAATAGTGGTAGCTGCTTGAACACCAATCAGAACAGTACTGCAAAGACTTAAAGCAACTCCACCAACTGCAAGAGATCGTTTGATAGATCTTTTCATTTTATTCTCCATTTCTATTTACTAATTTTCTAACTCGCCTTGAACTACTAGGCGGTTAATTCCTCCATTTGCACATGTGTAAACAGTAACTATTGGCTTTTCATTGTTTTGGGGCATATAAAAAGCGCTACCTGCAATTGGTTTTCCATCAACAATTTTTACTGTTGGCGGTACAACTTTCTTGCTTGTAACGCGATATTTATATTGCTGGCCATTATAGCCAGTTAAAATTACTTGTTCACCCAATCGAACATTATGTAGGTCACTTAAAAGTACCCCTGGTATTTCCATGTCATGTCCGGCAACGACAAAATTACCTTTTCCAAATTGACTGTCCAAGTAATACGATTTTCCAACCCCTAAGGATAGAGTGTAATTATTGGCTCTATTATAGATTGGAAGCTTAATTCCAATTGCTGGAATAATCAAATATCCATTTGGATACTTATCTACTCCCAATTGCAAAGCCTTTTTTCGATTTCTTAGTAAATCAGATCTTGTAAAAGGTCTAATGTCATCTTCTTTTAAAGTATTCTTAGTAGAATTCATAGTTACTGCACTATCTACTTTATGATTAAGTAGATTTTCATCTGCATTGTGCATATACAAAGCAAAAGCAGCAATTATTAGAACAAGTAAGGTAATAATTGTTGCTCTTTTCCCGTTTTTAGACTTTAAAAAAGCTTTCATGCTTATTTTTCTTTCTTACTTTCATAGTAAGCATAACTTCCAATGGTCAATACTACGACTGCTCCAGTTACTGATTGCATTAGTAGTTCTTTGCTACCAGTGGTTGGAATTGGTTGAGTAGTATCCTTCATTGTGCCCGAAACAGTATCAGGTGAAGTCTTACCTATTCCATCATACTTAATAGGTGTTGGGCTCAGTGCATAACCGTTGGGAGACTTAATCTCTACGGCATAATAGTCATACCTAGGATCTTGTGGATTAATTAAAACGTTATCAAATACTGTATTACCATTACTGTCTGTAGTGGCAATATATGGTTGTTGATCGCTATGTCCTGTTACCAATTCCCCATTTACTTGACGTAAAGCTTGTTTTTTAGCTTCTTCAGTTGAATTAACATTTAGTGGTTCATGCCAATTTTTCCTTATTAATACAAATTGGGCTCCACTAATACCTTGGCTATTAATATTTTGCTTTGAAATAGTAAATTTTTGATGTCTTTTATCGTTGATAATAGTACCTAAATCAACATCTTTTTGAGGGTTATTACCATCTAAAGCATCGATATCTCTTTCATAGTTACCGTTATATTGACCATTAGGTTGTTTAATTTCTTTCAAGTGGTATTTCTTACCAAGCGGTAGACTATCAAAAGTTACACGACCATTACTATCTACTGTTTGTCTTTCAGAAAATCCTGAAGAAGTTAGTAAGAATTCAGTACCGGGTAGTAGCTTATTATTATTATCTCCGGACCCTTTTTTAACAAAAGAAATCTTTCCAAAAGCCGGTTTAACGTGAACCGTCATTTCCGTATCACCTTCCATTGGAATAGTAGTGGCTTTTACCGCCCATTTAGCAACATGTTGTGTATTAGGATCGTTATCCCCATAGATCCATGCTACTTTTGCTCTCTTATTCCAGTGACCAGTTGCTCTAACTTTAAAGGATAAATCAGAAGTATTGGTCATATCACTGTATGGTACAGAAATTTTCAGATTATCATCGGCGTTCACATTATTAAAATCGACTTTGCTACCGTTCTTTCGTGTACCACTCAAATACTTCTCATTCTTAGAGTCGGCTGCGTGAACTTGAACATCGTGCATCTCAGAAGATTTAACCTGAAAGCTTTTCTCATATTTATTATCATGCATATCACCTGATCCAATATTTAATGTTGATGGATCAAAATTAAGAGTTGCATGATTTAGCACAATTTCAGAGTCTGATTCATTTTTATGCTTTTTGGCTTCGGCTACTAAACGCAACACTTTGTCACGAACTTGAGGTGCAAACTTGTTTAAGGTATCCCCCGGTTTCTTTCCATCAATCGGCGATACCTCTTCTGGACAAGCAACTAAATGAACTGCAGTCTGATAGAGCCAATAATCGGCTAAGTCATAGTCTGCGCCAGCGTTATCTAAACTTTCAAAAGACCTATCATGCCCTTTTGCAAAGTCTGTAACTAACCATTGAACTTCAGGATTAGCTTGATACTGTTTCGTTAATTGCTTATTACTTGGAGATTCTTTGCTCCAATTAATACAGAAAATATAAGAATCGCGTCCGCTTTTACCTTTTTCTTTAATAATGTTAACTCTATGATAACCATAGCCTTCTTTCCACTGTCCCTCATATTGTGCATAAAGTTTGCCGGAAGAGGCTGTGACGAAAGTTTTTCCCGCATTATTTGTTCGAATAGTTTGAGGGCCATTATCATCTGCATATACTATGCCAGTATTTCCCCCGGAAAAAGCTAATCCACCAAGAGTTAGTCCTACAGCAGTTAGAAGTACCAGTCTGTTTCTTTTTCTAACTCTCATTAATCTTTCCTTTCTTTAAAAACAAAAAAGCCCAGGTTATTAGCTTTTATATCAATATTATTTTGATATAGTCCTAATAACCTGGGCATATTAATGTTAGTCGTTTTTAGTTTTAATTTGATAAACAAAAAAAGCACCTAAATTAAAGTATTCTATCAATTCCTTGATATGCTTTAACTTAGGTGCATTTAAACAACTAATTATTTATATTAATTTAATTTTTAGCGTTCTTCCTTTTTCTTTGAAGAAGCCAAACCCAACATACTTCCCACACTTGCAATTGCTAATCCAAGTGCTCCAATAAAACTATCTGATGATGAGCCTGTAGTTGGCAAAACATTACTTGATTTAACTTTAGCATGTTTTGGTACATATACTGTCTTAGCAGTTGAAGCTTCTTTAGCTTCAATTCTACTAATAGCATGCGCTACGATCCTACTTTGAACTTTATCAGTAACTACACCAATAAAGCTACCATTTTCATCATAAACTTTACCACTTAACACTGTGTAAACTGATGGAACAACTTGACCCTTATTATCAATCAGCCTATTTCCAGCCTTATAGAAGTTGGTATGTTCTGCCTTTTCTTCGGCAGCCTTTTTTGCTTCTTCTTGAGCTTTCTTAACAGCCTCTTTAGCTGCCTCTTCCTTCTCAATTTTTGCTAGAACAGTTTTAGCATTAGTTAAAGCAGTTTCCTTATCATCCAAAGTACTCTTAGCTTCAGCAAGCTTCTCATTCATGCTATCACTTAATTCCTTTGCATCATTAAGCTTAGTAGTTGCTGCCGCTAATTCTTGAGAAGTCTTAGTAGCATTGGCATCTGCATTTTGGAGATCAGTTAATTCTTTTTCTAATGAACTTAATTTATCTTGAGATTGCTTTAAGTTAGATTGTGCTTGACTTAATTGTACTCTAGCGTGATCTAATTCAGACTGCGCCTTGTCTACAAGTTGTTGAGCTTTAGCCGTAGTTTCCTTAGCTTCATTTACTTTAGTTTGTGCACTATTGTAATTATTAGTAGCTTCAGATACTTTCTTTTGCTTTTCACTTGTAGAAGCAGTTAAGTTAGCATAAGTATTTTTAGCATTTTCAAGAGTAGAATTTAAGTTAGATAAGCTTTGATTTAGCTTGGCTAAGTTAATTTCTGCACTATCATATGCGTCTTTAGCTGAGGTATAAGCTTGATTTGCATCTGATAATTTACGTGCTGCAACATTATATGCCTGTGCAGCTGATTGAGTTGCTGCATTTGAAGTATCATATGACGATTGCTTAGAAGCAAGATCGGTCTTAGCATTAGATAATTGTGTCCTTAAGCCATCGGAACTAGGTATTGTATACATACCTTTTTCAACTTGTTCTGGATCATCAGAAGCAAATGAGTCAAATTGGATAAATCCTTTATCTTTTCTCAGAGATACACCAAAGTATTGATATCTATCTCCTTCATAGGCTTGTCCATTTAAATCTTGTGCATGGCCCCAGCCACTAGCTGCATCATCAAACAGCATACTTAACATATGTGCCCAAGTACCTTTTTTAACATCATTCATATTTTCAGCATAAAATGCTGTTCCAATAGATTCACTTTCTACTCGAACTCCTGGAATTAAATCTCCAGCTTCATCAATTGCCTTAACATCATGATCAAATGTAGGTACAGTGGAATGAGTAGCAATGTAATTAGTATATGCGAGTGACATTGGAGTGACAGCTAAATGTGTCTTAAATCCAAGTTGATCTCTTACATTATTTAAAATACCAGCTACCCAGAGATTCAACTCTAGTTGTTGAGCATCTGTTAATTGAATTACTCCATCCGCATTATGAGCTACAGTCTCTTTTTCAGCTTCAGGATCATTCTTATAAGAATTTAGTTCATAACCTTGTGCTGCTGCTGTTGCGTTAATGCGGTCAGGAGCGCCCCATTGGTTGTACATAAGATAACCTTTAGGCATAATAATGGTATTAATAGAATCAACTTTTGCTTGCAAATCATTAACTTTACCTTGAGCTTCATCAAGTTCAGTCTTAGCAGCATTTGATTTTTGACGTGCTTGAGTTAAAGCTGTATCTTTTGCATCTGCATCTTTACTTGCTTCGTCAATTGCAGTTTCAGCATTCTTAACGTCATTAGCTAATTTATTCTTATTAGCAGTTTCGTTTTGAATTGCCTTTTGTGTATCTGTAACTTTGTTTTCAGCATCAGTTACATTTTGGGCTGCTTTATTGATTTCAGCTTGAGTTGCATTTGCATTAGCTTTAGCTTCATCAAGTGCTTTCTTAGCTTGATCAGCTTCTGCTTGACGCTTAGCTTCTGCCTCTTTAGCACTGTCAAGTTGTTGTTGTGCATTAGAGCGAGCATCTTGTTTTTGATTTACATCATTTTGTGCTTGCTTTACTGCATCAGTGTGGTTAGCAATTACTTCGTTTTGAGAAGTAATATTAGCCTTTACATCATTAATGTGTTCAGGAGTTGCTTGTTTTTGTAACTCTTGTGCTGCATCATTAGCTTTAGTTGCTTGTTCAACTTGTGATTGAGCATTTGCAACTTCTTTATTAGCATTGTCTGCATTCTTTTGTGCTTCATTTACTTGAGACTTTGCTTCGTCTCTTTCACTTTGAGCTTTATTAACGTCAGCTTGAGCTTGAACTTTAGTAACTTCAGGTTGTTGTGCCTTTTGTTCTTCAGATTGAGCTTCATTACTGTTATCTTTTACGTTAAGATCAGCAGCTTGAACAGTGCTTTGCTTATTAGCAGCTAAAAGCATTGCTCCTGATACTAATGTTGCAGTGGCTAATTTCTTTACAACTTTTTCTTTCATTTTTAATTCCTCTGTTTCTTAACTTCAAAATTATTCTTACTTTTAAGTTATTTCTTTGAACAACTTTATAGTAGCACTTAAAAATAGAATGTCAACATATTTTGGCGCTTTTTGTTTAAAAATCGTGCCATTTTGCCAAAATCTATTTTTTGAAAGAAAAAGTGGTTAATTTTGGTTGAAATAGCTTTCAATAGCTTCCGCTTTAAGCTTATCTTCAGCATATTTTAGTACCATAGATCTTGACTCAGAGTTCTTATCATCTAGAGCAGAACGAAAAAATTTCCAAATTTCTTCACTTGCCCAATCATCATAAGATAGCCCTTTATTTCTTAAGATCTTAAGTATAGCTGGATCATGCTTTTGTCGGCTTGCCATTTGGCTACCTCCTTTCTTAAACAAGACTATATACGGTTTCTATTTTTCCATTCGATTTTCGTATATAGCCATTCATCTTAAGTTTATTAAATGCTCCACTATTTATGGTGCTTCTAATTATGAAAGCTTCCCTATTTGTCAAGCTAGGATATTTTTCCTTATTGGCTTGATGAAGAAGTTCACGCTTTTCTTGATATGAAGAAACCGTTGCGCTAGTTCTTCCAGTTCCTAGAATCCACTTATAAAAATCAGAACATAATTTATATACTTCTTTTTTTCTTTTCAAATCTTTATTCATCAGAATTTGAATTTCCTTTCTTAAAACCTTATATAGTTCCTCTTACACTCTTAGAAGTTGTATTTATTTCTCCCCCAACGGAAAGGCTCAAACTTATGAGCCGCTTGCACTCGGCCGACTAGGTATTAAGTAGTGGCTGTGCCGGTGGTTTTCGAACCGACCACAAACGAGGAGGGTTTGCGAAGTAGAACAGATGTTTTCAAATTAGACTGTTCCAGCGTTGACCCACAACATTGATGGAAGATCACATCAGTACGTGACTTGCAATTATCGACATTCTCAAGCCAATGAAGACCCTTCAAAGAGGATCGAACACCAGCTCCCACAACACCCTTACCGAATTTTGCTCGGAGATATTCTTTCAATCTCACCATAGCGCACGGGATTGGTTTATCGATGCCCATCGCGGGGGTTAAGGAAACGGTATCACTACCGAGCCCGGGAGAGTATAGGATCATAGCGATTACATGCTCTTAGACAGCGACCCACCAGCGAGTCTCCCACTTTTGGAACAAGCTTACTTCATTTATCTTCAGCTTACCCGCAGAGTGCATACCACTGGCTTAGCCTAATATGGCCCTATATTGCCTATATTAGATGTCCGTAATATTGAGTTTTAAAAGAACCACACTTCTTATTTCTAAGAAGTTTATAGTCGTATCTGGATTCGAACCAGGTAGGAATGCCAATCATTCATACGACTGACTTGTAATTTATCGTTGTGAATTATACAGATATTTCTTTAAATCGTGACGAATTTGCCTCAATCTATTAACACTAAATTTAGTATTCTTTTTCATATCTTTAGCTAAATCGTTAAGACTATCTTTCGCTCCCTTAATTTGAGATGACTTTTCATTAAGTTTTTCAATCTCTTTCTGTAACTTTTTAATTTTGTGAGTGTGAGATTTTCCGTCTTTTTGAAGATCTTTTATTTCAAGTTCAATACCTTCAATTTGTGTATGAATTACATAAATTTCTGTATTATATTCCTTGATTTTCTTAGATAAAGTATCATCTTGAACTAATTTTTTAATTGTGTAGGTCGTTCTACTGTAGTCAACAATAACCATTAATAGGTAGGCAATTAGAGCTATAGTTAAGACAATCGATAGCGTCATTATTTTTCCTTTCTTATATAAGGGTAGACAAGGATTTGAACCTCGTAATGAATTCCTCTCAGTATGCCGTTGTTAAGTGTTAAATATCTTTACCATTAGTGACTTATCTTGGAGTAAAAATGAAATTTGAAATTAAAAAATATAATTGTTATCTAAAATAATTAAAAACATAGCTGTAAGTTTAAACGTATTTGTCGAATAATTTTGAAACTGGAACGCAAAATCAAGTTCAATATAAATCCATGTTATGAACAGTATGCTGAGTCTTCAACTACCCGGAACAACATTTATTTTAGCAGAAATTTTGTTCTGTCAACGGAATGTCGCAAATTAGGCGCAAAGCCGTGGTTATGCATGTTTCAGCCTTTTTTTATTTTTTCTAAAAAATTTTTTGAAAAATTACGACTTAATTGTCACGATATTTGCCAAATCGCCATTAATTATTGCCATAAATTTTGCATCAACATGTACTGCTGGTTCTTGGCCATAATTAACTCTTTCCAAATAATTAACTCCTAAATGTACAATAAAAGAACTAACATCTATACGGTTAAACTTTTTAAAAAAGTCTGGATATAGCTGCGTAACTCTATATTCACCAAGATTTTTAATTAATCCTTTTACTTTAATCGAAGCTGATAGAATGTTGTTACCTAAACTATATTCAGAACTAACAGGTTTATATTTTGTTGTTCTATCCTTAGGAGTCATATCCGCTTCAATAGCCAGTTGATATAGTCCGAATAGATATACGTTCTCTAAGACTCTATTTCTAGAAACTGGACCATATATCTTAGTCATAATAGTACGAGCTTTATCAAATTCAGATTTTGATATTGAATAATTTAATCTAATATCTGAATTTAACGCTGTTGCTGCTGAGTATGATGCAGCAAAATAAACCCTTCTATCTCGTGCTTGTTCTAATAAACTTTTTCTCATTTTAATTCCTCCAAATTCAAAATTCTTATCTATTAAAGAAATTAAGTCCTTCAATTACTGCCCAGATGGTGACACCAACTAAAGCGATCAAATTAATCAAGAACAATTTAGTTGAAAGTTTGTCTAAAAAACTACTAACTTTATAGTAATTGCTAAATCTATGTTTGTTACCCATATGCGTTACAAATACAACAATTGTTAGGAAGATACAAAAAAGGATAATCTCCTCTTTAAGATGATGTATAGCACTTATAAAGATCCAGTTAAGTATTAAATCCATCCTTTTCCATTTCTTCTTAATTTATGTAGTAATGCCGTACGGGATTTTTAGAAGAGATAACAACTCTCTTAAGCGCCAATAAGTGTCTAGGATTATACTTTCTCCGACATACAACATTGCCACGAAAATTAAAGCCCTTCATTGCTTTTTTGGCGATCTCATCTGCTAGTTTCTCCTCTTCCGGATTTGCTGCATTACAAAATATGCCGGTTTTATCTTTATTAACCCAATGAGATCCATCGCTTAGCCATGCTAAATAAACCTCTTCAATAACATCATTGACTGTCATTAATCCCGTTTCTATATATCTACATCTTCCTTTATTAGCTCTACTCATTTAGCAATCACCCATACTTTTGCATCGCATCGTCTCGGTCTAAGGTGCTCTCCACCATACAAAAAGACTATAGCAGATAATTACCAGTTATTTATAAAATGTCGCAAATTAGGCGCAAAGCTGATAGTATAGCTCTTTACTTAGTGTTTTGTTCTTTTTAATATTCACGCATATGTTATTTAATGTTGTAAAATAAAAAAGCTGTCCTTAGAACAGCTTTTTACTTATTTAAAATATTCTAATTGATACGATATACATTTAAAACCAGATCACTAAAATTAAGATAATTAGGATAGTTCATAACCTAAATTGATATAACATACATGTAAAACCCTAAAACACTATTTTCGGCTAACTTAGAAGTTCATAACCTAATTGATAATTAGTCATAAATATTATTTCTCACGCTTTCCATTCTAATAATTCTTATAGTTTATTATTGGATAATCATTATGAACTACACCGGCACTAAAGTACCGGGTTTCTGGGAACACTAAGTAATGTTTAGGATCTTACAGAAAATATTACTATATCCTCATACCTAACTCACGGAACTTAGCTATTTACCACGGCCAGTTCCTGACCATTTAGCTCTTCGATGTCCTGTGTGTTGTACGAGCTAAAGCTCTACAACGCAGGCATTGCTTTATGCAAGATATTAACTGCCGCATTAATATCCCGATC
>JAAGKN010000330.1_pt1 | contig 51506 bp, 43 predicted proteins | sample 6206371 | NCBI WGS metagenome assembly JAAGKN01 (sample SAMN11533720, study PRJNA540317) | gut metagenome | isolation source: fecal pellets from male and female animal of same cohort | host: Peromyscus leucopus | place: USA:CA | collected 2017
CGTATCTTGGAGAATTTCATAAAACTTTAACAGCGGCATATCCGCAAACTACAGAAAGAATAATGATAGAACTCATACCGGCCATAGATATCATTGACGGCAAATGCGTCCGACTTACCAAAGGGGACTATGACTGTAAGAAGGTGTACAACGACGACCCTGTTGCCGTTGCCATTGAATTTGAGCGTCTTGGTTTCAAGCGTTTGCACGTTGTTGACCTTGACGGTGCGAAGTCACGTCACATTGTAAATGATGCCACACTTCGTGCAATAACCTCTTCCACGAGTCTGACTGTTGATTTCGGTGGAGGAATAAAGACGGCTACTGATATAGAAAAGGCATTTGAGGCAGGGGCTGCAATGGTTACACTCGGCAGTATTGCTGTGACTTCTCCTGAACTGTGCGCTCAATGGCTACAACAATATGGGGCGGAAAGAATCATACTTGGTGCTGATGTACGCAACGGAAAAATCAGTATCAATGGCTGGAAGGAAGATTCACAAGAAGACCTTCTCCCTTTCCTGCATAAGTATGTAGATATGGGAGCGAAGAATGTGCTATGTACAGAAATCAGCAAAGATGGAACTTTGCAAGGTCCGGCGGTGGCATTGTACAAGCAAGTCATGCAAGAATTTCCGGACTTGCACTTGATAGCTTCCGGTGGAGTTTCTTCCAATGAAGACATTGAGGAGCTTGACAACTGTGGTATTCCTGCAGTTGTTTTCGGTAAAGCGTTCTATGAGGGGCGCATAGATGTCACAAAGCTGATAATAAAATAACAAAACACCTTACCAAATGAGTCTGGCAAAAAGAATAATCCCCTGTCTCGATGTCAAGAATGGCGAGACTGTCAAAGGTACCAATTTCGTGAATCTGCGTTCTGCGGGAGACCCTGTGGAATTAGGCAAGATATATTCGGAGAATGGTGCCGATGAGATTGTGTTTCTTGATATAACAGCATCCTTTGAGGGAAGAAAGACCTTTGTTGAAATGGTGAGCCGTGTTGCGCAGGAGGTGAATATACCGTTCACCGTAGGCGGTGGCATTAACCAATTAGAGGATGTCACCAATCTGCTGAATGCCGGTGCTGATAAGGTAAGTGTAAATAGTGCAGCCCTAAGACGACCTGAGCTCATTTCAGAAATAACGTCATTGTATGGTTCTCAGGTGTGTGTCTGTGCCATAGATGCGCGTATGGATGAGGATGGCTGGCATTGCTATTTGAATGGAGGACGCATACGTACAGAACACGGGCTTTTTGAATGGGCGAAAGAGGCACAGGAGCGTGGTGCCGGTGAGATTCTGTTCACGTCAATGAACCATGATGGAGTGAAGACCGGATATGCTAACGAAGCCTTGGCGCGTTTAGTTGACGAGTTGTCCATCCCTGTAATAGCTTCTGGAGGTGCCGGTGAGATGCAACATTTCAAGGATGCCTTTACCATTGGCAAGGCTGATGCCGCACTCGCAGCTTCTGTGTTCCATTTCGGGGAGATTTCCATTCCTGCATTGAAAAAATATTTGAGTAATGAAGGCATAAACATAAGATTATGAATATAGATTTTGAAAAAGGTGGCGGACTTGTACCGGCTATCATTCAGGATGCAGAAACGAAAAATGTCCTGATGCTTGGATATATGAACGAAGAAGCCCTTCGGAAGACACTTGATACAAAGAAAGTGACATTTTGGAGTCGTGGCAGGAACTGCCTCTGGACGAAGGGCGAGACAAGTGGCAATTTCCTTGACCTCATTGACATAAAGGTAGACTGCGACAATGACACACTTCTTGTAAAAGTACACCCGCACGGTCCTACCTGTCACACCGGCACCGACACCTGTTGGGGCGAAGAAAACAAATAAAAGTCATTTGCTGCTTCCTTTGAAGCATATTATATAATAATGTGCAAACGATAAGCGAGTATAAAGAACATATAATAAGAAATATAGTCATAATGAATAACGATAATAATCCTCTCCTGTTTCTTTCCGATTTACAGGATTTCATAGAAAAGCGTCATCAGGAAATGCCTGAAGGTTCATATACAACATCCCTGTTCAAAGATGGTCTGAACCGTATGGCTCAGAAAGTTGGTGAAGAAGCTCTTGAACTTGTCATAGAGGCAACAAATGGCACGAATGACCGTTTGGTCTATGAAGGTTCAGACATGCTGTATCACCTTATTGTGCTTCTCACATCAAAAGGGTTGCGTATCGAAGACCTTGCAAAGGAGTTGCAGGTACGTCATGATCCCAATTGGCAGAAACATTAACAAAGGACGCAAGGCTATGCTTATAGACTATAAGAACGCTACAATATATCAGGACGAACAGTGCATCCTGAAAGACATTAATTTCCGAGCCGATGAGGGAGAGTTCATCTATCTCATTGGTAAAGTTGGTTCAGGTAAAAGTTCTCTCCTTAAAACATTCTATTGCGAACTCGACCTTGACGAGGCAGAGAACGCTGTGGTTCTTGACCGTGAAATCATGAAGATAAAACGCAAGCATATTCCTGAGCTGCGTCGTGAGATGGGCATCATATTCCAAGATTTCAAGCTACTCCATGACCGTACAGTGTACAACAACTTGCATTTCGTGTTGAAAGCTACAGGATGGCAGAAAAAGGATGAAATCAATACGCGCATAGATGAGGTGCTGGAGGCTGTCGGTATGACAGGAGCCAAAGAAAGCTTGCCACATGAACTGTCGGGTGGCGAACAGCAGCGTATAGCTATTGCACGTGCTTTGCTCAATAAACCGAAGGTTATAATTGCCGATGAGCCGACTGGAAACCTTGACCCGGAAACTGCCGAGAACATAGTTGCACTGTTGAAAGGCATTACACGCACAGGGACAACGGTTATCATGTCCACGCACAACATACCAATGCTTGACAAATTCCCAGGAATAGTCTATCGCTGTGAAAATAGCACACTAACAGAAATAAACAACAAAAACATATAGGATTATGAAAGTAATGAAATTTGGTGGCACATCTGTCGGCTCACCAGAAAGAATGAAAGATGTATGCAAACTCATCACCAAAAGTGGTGAACCAACATTCATTGTTCTGTCAGCTATGTCTGGTACTACCAACTCTCTTCTTGAGATCTCCAACTATTTCTACAAGAAGAACATCGATGGTGCGCACGACATCATTAACCAGCTGAAAAAGAAGTACATGAAGCACGTTGATGAGTTGTACACAGACAAAGGCATCAAGGCTGAAATCACCGAATTTCTGAATGACTGTTTCCAGTATCTGCATTCTTTCTCAAAAGACACTTTCACAAGTTTCGAAGAGCGTGCTGTTGTGGCACAGGGAGAGATAATGTCCACAAATATGGTGGTTGCTTATCTCAAACAGATTGGGATTAAGGCAACATTGTTGCCGGCATTGGATTTCATGCGTACAGACAAAAATCAGGAGCCGGACATGACTTTCATAAAAGAGAACATTAAAAGGATTCTTGATGAAAATCCCGGATACCAGATTTATATTACCCAAGGATTCATCTGCCGCAATGCTTATGGCGAGATTGACAACCTGCAACGTGGTGGCTCAGACTATACAGCATCCATCGTTGGCGCAGCAATAAAGGCTGATGAAATACAGATTTGGACAGACATTGACGGTATGCACAATAATGATCCACGCATCGTGGAACATACAGAACCGGTACATCAGTTGAACTTTGAGGAAGCTGCAGAACTGGCATATTTCGGAGCTAAGATTCTCCACCCTACTTGCGTACAGCCGGCAAAGAACGCAGGAATTCCTGTTGCGTTGAAGAACACAATGGCTCCGGAAGCTCCCGGTACTATCATCAACAATGAGCTTCAGCGTGGTACGATAAAGGCGGTTGCTGCGAAAGACAACATTACAGCCATCAAAATAAAATCATCGCGTATGCTTCTTGCATCAGGATTCCTGAGCAAAGTGTTCAATACTTTTGAGAAATTCAAGACTTCTATTGATATGGTCTGCACGTCGGAAGTTGGTGTTTCAATGTCTATAGACAACACAACTCATCTTGACGCCATTGTAGACAAACTGAAGCACTACGGCACAGTAACTGTCGACAAGGACATGTGCATCATTTGCGTGGCAGGCGACCTTGATTGGGAGAATGTCGGATTCGAGGCAAGGGCGACAGCTGCAATGAAAGACATTCCTGTACGCATGATATCCTATGGTGGTTCAAACTATAATATATCATTCCTCATTCGTGAATGTGATAAAAAGCGTGCTTTGCAGAATCTTTCTGACGCATTGTTCAAATAATCAATGATACATGCCGCATATCATCATTATATGCGGCATGTACTCAGGGCTGATATACATTACAATATTTCCAAAATCAAGGTACATATATTTCACAACGATGTTTCCGATAGATAAATTTCAAAATATAGAAACCCCATTCTATTATTACGATACGGAACTGCTCCGCACAACACTAAACACAATAAATAATGAAATCGGCAAGTATGAGAACTATTGTGTACATTATGCTATAAAAGCAAACGCAAACCCGAAGGTACTTCGGATAATCTCTGAGGCTGGACTGGGTGCAGATTGTGTCAGTGGCAATGAAATAAAGGCTGCTCTTGAAGCCGGCTTTCCAGCAAGCAAAATAGTGTATGCAGGAGTAGCTAAGACTGATAAGGAGATTCTTTTTGGCATAGACAATGACATCTTCTGTTTTAACTGCGAAAGCATTGAAGAACTGGAAGTCATACAGCAACTTGCTGCATCACGAAGCAAAAAGGCGCGAATAGCATTCCGCATTAATCCAGACGTTGGTGCACATACTCATTCCAATATAACCACAGGGCTTGCAGAAAACAAATTCGGCATTCCTATGGCTGACATGGAAAAGGTCATTATGTTGGCTAAGAACATGCCAAACATTGAGTTTATAGGACTTCATTTCCATATTGGAAGCCAAATACTTGAAATGGAAGACTTCGAGGCTCTCTGTAATCGTATCAATGAATTGCAGGAACGTCTTGAAGAACAAGGAATAGTGGTACAAAACATTAATGTCGGTGGTGGATTGGGCATAGACTATGAAAATCCAAACCAAAAGCCTGTTCCTGATTTCAAGTCCTTTTTCGAAGTGTACGCAAAAAATATGAAAGTGCGTCATGGACAAAAGATTCATTTTGAACCCGGACGTTCTGTCGTTGGGCAAATTGGCACTCTCATAACACGTACCATATATGTAAAGAAAGGAACAAAGAAGGAGTTCTGCATACTTGACGCCGGGATGACAGACCTTATCCGCCCTGCTCTATATGATGCCTATCACTATATAGAGAACATTTCCAATCCAAATGGGGTAAGCAAGGAATACGATGTTGTAGGTCCAATATGTGAATCTTCCGATGTTTTTGCCAAAAACTACGATATGGCAGAAACAAGACGTGGGGACTTTATAGCAATACGCTCTGCTGGAGCTTACGGTGAGATTATGGCGTCACAATACAACTGTCGCCCATTGCCGATTGGGTATCTTTCTGAAGAGTTCAAATAAAACGACAGTAAGGCCTTAATTAATGCCTGAAAAGATATGAGCAAGAACATTTCAATAATAGTAATAACCAATGACAATGACATTGTATTGCGTGACACGTTACCAACGGTATTGGGTCAGCAATATGATGCCAAGTTTGAGGTGATTGTCGTCCGTGAGACAAAGAAGGGTGACATAAAAGATATTCTTGAGCCGTTCTACAATCAATATGAAAATCTCCACTCAACATACCTTCCCGATCGGCCGCAATATGTCACTAATGAAGAAATAGAAATATTACTTGGAGTAAAAGCGGCAAAATATGATAATGTGGTGATGATTTCTCCGGCATTCTCCCCTGAGTCAGACGAGTGGCTCCAACAGGTCGGCAATGTTTTGGAAGACACCCCCTTGTCGGACACTCGACCAATAATGCTTGGAGATGCACACCTTAAAAAAATAGGATTTTTCAAACGCTACAAACATAAGCGTGAAGTGAGGAAAATCATCAATAAATGGTGTAAGCCACATGGAGTGAGAAGAAAAAGCTTGTATCTCAGCAAGGAAAATACGGGGCTGTTCTCCATAGCATTCCTGCATGATAGTTATATCATTGATATGTCGCTCCGCAACATAATCTACAAGCAGATTTATATATAATTAAAATTCCACGGCGTGAAAGTTCTACACTACATACCAAACTTCAAGAAAAGTATGGGACAGGCTGCAAGGTTTGTCCAAATGCTTCAAGTAGTTATGGGAAAAACTGTGGAAACAAACATTATGTCTGGCAACATTTCACGAGCAGAGTTTATCAAACGGACAAATGAATTGCAACCGGACATAATCCATATACATGGTTGCTGGAGCGTTAAGGCTGCAACAGTGGAGCTATGGGCATTACACCGCAATATTCCTGTCGTTCTTTCTCCACACAATGGACTGTCACAAAGAGAAATCCAGACTGATTTTTGGAAGAAGAAACTGCCATGCATCATCACTTATCAATTCCTTGCCATAAGAAAGGCTATGGTTCTGCATGTGACATCGTCGCAAGAGCTTGAGGATATCAAGCAACTTGGATGGAAAAAACGCATAGCCCTTATTCCTGAACCAAATGGAGAAGAAGATGATGAGCAGATAGTGGAAACTTTCCGTGCCTTATATCAGAAAGTCATAGATACAGCTCAACGTAACAAACTTTCTTGTCATGAGAAAGCATGTATATGGGCTTTGTTGCATGCCTCTGTAAGTATACGTCATATCCAATGGTTAAAAACAGAAGAGCCAGACCTATCTGAAAAACAGTTTGAATGCGTACCTTCTTTCACCCCGGAAACTTTGGAAATGTTGCAGAAGCTCTCTACTCACAATTGGAAGAATATCCAAATATATGCAATAGACCATGGGATAAAGGAGCCGGTATTATTAGGAACGAAGACGTTGGCTTTACAAATTCCGGTTACAATAGACAGATTGCCGGCACGCTTCAAAACAAAATCAACAATCGTCCCATACACTACCTCCGATAAAGAACAGAAAATACTCAAAGAGTATGACTCTGATAACAACGCAATAGCTTTGGCTACAGACATGTTGTATTTACATAAAATGCTGTGCAAAAACCAATATGACAAAAATTGGCAATCGCCAGGCATACTATTGCTGTCCATTTACGAGCACCTTATGTATACGACATATAACGAAGAAATATTCTGCAGTATAATCAAGCGTCTTGACATTACTGAATTCTGCTCCTGCATAATGCAGATACTTGCCGAAAAACTGCAACTCTCCATTGGCTTCATGCCGCTTGACCCCATGTCAGGCAAAGCCACAAAAATGTTATATAAGAAATTTAATGATTTCAACATTCCGATAAAGACAACATAATCAATATATACCTTAGCATCCTATGGCAAACAACGAAATAGAAAAGGATATGCGCTACCTGCAATTGCTTGCGCGCAATTTTCCGACAATATCTTCCGCAGCAACGGAGATAATAAACCTCTCCGCTATACTCAATCTCCCGAAGAGCACAGAGCATTTCCTTGCCGACATACATGGTGAGCATGAAGCCTTCCTGCATGTCCTTAAGAATGCATCGGGGAACATAAAGCGAAAAGTGAACGAAATTTTCGGCAACACACTACGCGAGTTGGAGAAAAAGGAACTGTGCACACTCATTTACTATCCGGAACAGAAACTTGAGTTGGTGAAAGCCAATGAAGAAGATCTTGGCGACTGGTATCACATAACGTTGCATCAGCTTGTTGCTGTACTCCGTGATGTATGCTCCAAATACACTCGTTCAAAAGTAAGGAAATCACTGCCTGAAGAGTTTTCCTATATAATACAGGAGCTTCTCCACGAACGCACAGAAGACCAAAATAAGGCGGCATACGTTAATGTCATTATCGAGACAATCATCTCCACACAGCGTGCGGATGATTTTATCATCGCAATATGCAACGTCATACAGCGTCTCTCCATTGACCTACTTCACATCCTTGGTGACATATATGACCGAGGACCGGGAGCCCATATCATCATGGACACACTTACAAACTATCATTCTTGGGACATACAGTGGGGCAACCATGACATTCTTTGGATGGGAGCCGGAGCCGGCAACGACGCATGTATCTGCCATGTCATCCGTATATGCCTCCGGTATGCAAATCTCACCACAATAGAGGAAGGATATGGTATAAACCTTGTACCTCTCGCCACATTTGCCATGGAACATTACAGCGATGACCCATGTACAGGTTTTGAACCCATCACGCTTGACAAGCATACCAGCCTTGACAAGAAGCAACGACGCCTGACAGCCATGATGCACAAGGCAATCTCTATAATCCAATTCAAACTTGAGGCTGAACTTTTCCATAAACATCCTAATTGGCATATGGAGAACAGAGATATAATCTCCACTGTCAGCCTTGAAAACAACACATGTTGCGTCGATGGAATAACTTACGAGATGCAGCATGCCACATTCCCAACAGGAACAACCCTCACAGATGAGGAAAGATTGCTGATAAAAAGACTGCACCATTCATTCCGTGTTTCTGAGAAGCTGCAGAAGCACATCAGATTGATGCTTTCGCATGGATGCATGTATGCCATCTATAACGGAAATCTTCTCTTCCACGCATCCATACCGCTCAATGAAGACGGCTCTCTGAAAGAAGTTGAGATAACTCCCGGCACATTCCTGAAAGGCAAGGAGTTGATGCACAATATCGGCATGCTTGTCCGCTCTGCTTTCCAGCAGGACTCTTCACCGGAAGACAGGCAATATGCCCGTGACTATTTCCTGTACCTTTGGTGTGGAAAAGACTCTCCCCTGTTCGACAAATCAAAAATGTCAACATTCGAACGCTACTTCATAGCCGACAAAGCTCTCCATAAAGAGGAGAAAGGATACTATTTCAAGCTCCGCGATAATGAGAAAATCATTGACGGTATAATGGACGCTTTCGGGCTGACAGGACAAAACCGGCACATCATCAACGGACATGTACCTGTTCATGTCGCCAACGGCGAAAATCCTATAAAAGCCAATGGAAAGCTCATGGTTATTGATGGCGGATTTTCAGAAGCCTATCATAAAGAGACCGGTATAGCAGGCTATACACTCGTCTACCATTCACGAGGCTTCCAGCTTGTTCAGCACGAACAGTTCACAAGTGCAGAAGATGCTGTGCTCAGGGGGACGGATATTGTCTCTACAATACAGATAATTGAGATGTCAAACAAACGAATGCATGTTGCAGACATTGATAAAGGAGCGGAACTTAGGGAACAAATCTCAAACCTCAACAAACTTCTGTATGCTTACCGTCATGGTTTCATCAAGGAAAGGGAGAGAAACAACAAATAAACATCGCCAATCCTGACTTGCCGACAAGGTATAAAAAATATTCACGATAATGAAGACAATGATTTTCGCTGCGGGTCTTGGTACAAGACTGAAACCTCTGACAGATACAATACCCAAAGCACTTGTCCCTATAGGAGACAAACCTCTGCTGCAACACATACTTGAAAAAACAGACGGCAATGGAAACACTATTGTCATAAATGCCCACCACCACAGCGGACAAATCAAAAACTTTATAACAATAACCAGAAACAATTGGAAATCAACGATAAAGATATCTGATGAATCAGACCGACTATTGGATACGGGAGGTGGCATAAGAAAAGCTGCCCACCTTTTCTGTGAAGGTGCTGATAATGATGATAATAGTAATGTCCTTATACATAACGTTGACATTCTGTCCAATGCAAACCTGCAAGAGTTCTATGCACGCAATATCAAGAATGACGCTACACTGTTAGTCTCCCAACGGAAGACTTCACGCTATCTGCTTTTCGACCAAGAAATGCGGCTCGCAGGTTGGACAAACATTGCAACTGGAGAGATAAAATCCCCATACGCCGAACTCTTGCGGCAAAAGGGCTGTAATCCCGGTTCTTTGACTCTCAACTCCCGACCGTTAAAGCTGCTTGCATTTTCAGGCATCCACTCTATCTCACCAAAAGTCATGGCAATGATGGACAGTTTGCCCGAAAAGTTCAGTATAATGGATTTCTATATCAGCGTATGTGACAAAGTTTCTATACAAGGGGAAGAAAAGGATGACCTCAAAATACTTGATGTCGGAAAACTTGAAACTCTTGAATCAGCAACAACATTCATAAAACAATTATAAAAACCGAATGCAAAAGATTATCATTTTAGACTTTGGCAGCCAGACAACCCAGTTGATAGGCCGCCGTGTCCGTGAGCTTGATACATTCTGTGAGATTATGCCGTACAACAAATATCCGGAGGACGACTCCGATGTTATTGGCGTGATTCTCTCAGGCTCACCATTCTCTGTGCATGACCCGGAAGGTTTCAAACCAGACCTCTCACGGTTTGTCGGCAGACTGCCGGTTCTTGGAATCTGCTATGGCGCACAGTACTACTCCTATTCCAACGGCGGAAAGGTAGAGAAGACGAACACACGCGAATATGGTCGCGCACATCTCGCTTATATTAATAAGGAGAATGCGCTTTTCAAAGGTTTTGATGACAATTCACAGGTATGGATGTCACACGGTGATTCCATAACCGCTGTTCCTCAGGACTGCGAGTGCATTGCGTCAACCTCTGACGTGAAGTACGCTGCTTATGCTTCCACCGAGAAACCGGTGTGGGCTGTGCAGTTCCACCCTGAAGTGTTCCACTCTGTCCAAGGCACACAGTTGCTGAAGAACTTCGTTGTAGGCATCTGTGGCTCAAAGCAGGATTGGAGCGCGGACTCTTTTGTTGAAACGACAGTAAAGGAGTTGAAAGCGCAGATTGGTGATGACCGCGTAATCCTTGGTCTTTCCGGCGGTGTTGACTCTTCCGTTGCTGCTGTGCTTCTGAACAAAGCCATAGGCGACCGCCTCACATGTATCTTTGTTGACCACGGCATGCTGCGCAAGAACGAGTTCTGCGATGTTATGGAGGATTACAAGTGTCTCGGACTCAATGTTATCGGTGTGGACGCAAGCGAGAAGTTCTTCGCTGACCTTGCCGGAGTCTCTGACCCTGAGCAGAAGCGTAAGATTATCGGCCGCGACTTTGTGGAAGTTTTCAATGAGGAGGCAAAGAAAATCAAGGATGCAAAATGGCTTGCACAGGGCACTATCTATCCTGACCGCATTGAGTCACTGAACATCACGGGTAAAGTCATCAAGTCCCACCATAATGTAGGCGGACTTCCAAAGGAGATGCACCTCTCTCTTTGCGAACCACTGCAGTGGCTGTTCAAGGACGAGGTGCGCCGAGTCGGACGCTCAATGGGGATGCCTGAACACCTCATCACACGTCATCCGTTCCCTGGACCGGGACTTGCTGTGCGTATCCTTGGCGACATCACACCGGAGAAAGTGCGTATCCTTCAGGATGCCGATGACATATACATCCGCGGGCTGCGCGAATACAAGACACGCCTTTCCGGTGAGCAGGCACGTGCCGTCCTCGCTGCAGGAGTGCCGGCAGACATGGAGAATGGCGAGATTGAGGTTTCACTCTACGACCAGATTTGGCAGGCAGGAACAGTACTTCTGTCAACAGTCCGTTCCGTAGGCGTTATGGGTGACGAGCGCACTTACGAGCATCCTGTTGCTCTCCGTGCCGTAACTTCAACAGACGCGATGACTGCCGACTGGGCTCACCTCCCTTACGATTTCATGGCGAAATGTTCCAATGAGATTATCAACAAAGTCAAGGGGGTCAACCGCGTTTGCTATGACATCTCCTCAAAACCACCGTCAACAATCGAGTGGGAATAATATGCGACTGTTGAAAATTAGTTATACTAAAAAATAGTTACTTATACAGGAATTGTACCCTGCTATTGTGGGGTACAATTATTTTTTGTACCTTTGTATCATACGACAGAGCAATTCTACAAATGATGGAAAAGGAATTTACAGACGGTGTTTATGAGGTGGTGAACGCTATTCCTGCGGGTAAGGTACTGACTTATGGACTTGTAGCTAAACTTGCAGGGTGGCCAAACCGTTCCCGCATGGTGGGACATCTGTTAAAAGGAGGTTCTGCAAAGAATGGCATACCGTGTCATAGAGTTGTAAACAGTTGTGGACGACTTGCACCGGGATGGGCGGAACAAGCGGATTTGCTGAAGACCGAAGGTGTCATAATAAAGGCAAACGGATATGTGGACATGAAACAACACTTATGGAACTTTGATGAATCAGTGCCATGAAGCAATGGCTGTCATCAATATCCCCACCCAAAAATTTATATAAAATAATCAATAGCAAATGAAAGGTGACACTTCATGTTACAGAGGGTTATATTTTATATAGCAAAAGGTAGCACTTTGGAATACAAAGTGCTACCTTTTGCTATACTAAGTTTATCCTTGTTTCGGTTTTTTAATCAATCTCCTCAAAATCAACGTATTCCCCCTCGTTTTTATCTATTTTGCTGTTGCGTGGTTTTGGCTGTCCGGAAACTGTCGGGTTATGTTGTTTTGTATTATGTCTTGATGTGGTTGCTTGCCCTCGGAATGCCCTGAATATATTCAGGAACTTTGACAATACTGTGACAAAAAATATCACAGCAAGAAAAACGACAATCAAGAAAAGTATGCCTAAAAATTTTATAATAAACATATCACTAATTCTAATTATGTAAAAATGACCTTGAAAAGGCAGTTATTTCTTCACGACATCAAGAATCACGGATAGAACAATGTATGCCAATATCACAATGGCAATACCGGCTATCTGCCATATTGACAAAACAACAGCACTGAAAGCGATGAAGCCATATTTTACCGGATTGCCATGGTGGCTTATTCCCCAATGCTTGAATTTCAATGCAAACATAGGTATTTCCGAAACCAGCAGCCAGCAGCTGACAAGCATCAAGACAATAAGTGCCGGCACTGCATAAACGTTTGACTCCAAAAAGTTTTTATAACCGACTATGAGTGCTCCCCAAAACAATGCGTTTGCCGGTGTAGGAAGACCTATGAATCCCATTGTCTGCCGCTCATCAAGATTGAATTTCGCCAATCGCAGAGCGGAAAAGGCTGCCATTATGAATGCAAAGAATGGAACTACATTGCGGAAAGGCTCAAGGAAAGACGGATAATCAATAGCAAGCAGTTCAGAAAACAGTATTGTCGCCGGAGCCACGCCGAATGTTATGACGTCAGCAAGAGAGTCAAGCTCTTTGCCTATTGGTGAGGACACTTTGAGCAGACGTGCTGACATTCCGTCAAAGAAATCAAATGCAGCACCGGCAACAATCCATAGCAAAGCAAGCGACGCATATCCGCTAAATGCGTAGTAAGTTGCTATACATCCCGAAACAAGATTGCAGGATGTTATCATATTAGGAATATTCTGTTTCAATTTTGCTAAAATTTAAGTTATCCTTTGTTTTGCCAAGATTCCTTTGGAGACAGATGCTGACTATATATCCTTTGCAGGCTGTTTCAAGTAAGCTATTATTGTCTGGTCACCAACGGTCTTTTGTCCCATTTCAACGCATATTTCTGCATCTGTAGGAAGGAAGAGATCCACACGTGAGCCGAATTTGATGAACCCTAAATGTTCATCAATATAGCAGTCGTCATCTTGCTTTGCATATGTGACAATTCGCCGAGCCATAGCTCCGGCAATCTGGCGGCAAAGAATCTTCTGACCGTTTGCCGCTTCGATTATGACATCCGCATGCTCATTCTCTGCAGCAGCCTTCGGCAACCACGCCTTATGGTAGTTTCCGTCAAAATGCTCAACTTTCAGCACATGTCCGTCAACAGGGAACCAATTGGCATGGACATTGAACAATGACATAAAGATGCTGACCATTTTGCGCTTCTCATGGAAATACTCATCCTCGTCAACATCTTCGATGACAACAATTTTTCCATCAGCAGGGGCAACAACTTTATACTCTGTGCTACATTCGCTGTCAACAGGAAATTTGCGTATAGGGCATCGGAAGAAATTAAGGACAACACACCAGATGCTGCCAAAAACAATCACAAAAGTCCAAAAAGGGACTTGTGACTCAAAAGTACGCCATAGGACAACGGCGACAGCTATAAGCACGAATGCTGAGTAAACAAGGGTTTCATTTCCCTCACGATGTATTCTGATACGCTTTATGCGCTTGATTTTCTGCATTTTCTTTCCCATTAAAAACAGGTCGTTAGATTTGTTTAGATTATATTTTCTGCAAAGTTAATAAAATTAATTTAAAATAAGGAATGTAAATTGTCTTTTTTGACCAAAACACGCTTTTTTAGTTTATTTTAGAAGAAATTGTTGTAGGTGTGAAATAAAATGCCTAACTTTGCCTTGAAATATCTTTGTCATGGCATGTCATGTCAAAACAAATAAAAAGCACTTTTCATGGAAGATTTCGTACACCTTCACGTCCATACTTATTATTCAATACTTGACGGTCAATCGCCTGTTGGCGCTTTGGTCGACAAAGCCATTGCCAACGGAATGCGTGGAATGGCTATAACCGACCACGGCAACATGTTTGGCGTTAAGGAATTGTTTGATGTCTGCAACAAGAAAAATTCCGCCTTGAAAAAAGAAGGCAAAGAGCCTTTCAAGCCTATTTTCGGATGTGAGGTGTATGTCGCGCCACGCCACAAGGAGGATAAGGACAAGGAAAAAGATCGCAAACGTTATCACCTCATATTGCTTGCAAAGAATCTTAATGGTTACAGGAATCTCATTAAGATTGTAAGTCGTGCATGGGTTGACGGTTTTTACAAGAAGCCACGTACAGACCATTATGACTTGGAGAAATACCATGAGGATATTGTCTGCTGCTCAGCATGCCTTGCCGGTGAAGTGCCTGCAAAAATTCTCAATGATGACATTGAAGGCGCAAGAGAGACTCTCCGCTGGTATAAAAGTGTGTTTGGCGACGATTATTATCTTGAACTGCAGCGTCATGAGGTTACAGACCCTAACCAGCGTGCAAATCGAGAGACATTCCCGTTACAACAAAAAGTCAATAATGTCATAATACAATTAGCAAAAGAGGAAGGAGTAAAACTAATTTGCTCCAATGACTGCCACTTTGTGAACGAGGAAAACGCTGAAGCGCATGACCATCTGCTCTGCCTGTCTACAGGAGCGGATTTGGATGACCCAAACAGAATGCTGTACTCAAAGCAGGAATGGTTCAAGACGCGTGAAGAGATGAACGCCATATTCAGTGATGTCCCTGAGGCTTTGAGCAATACATGCGAGATTCTGGACAAAATAGAGACATATAACCTTGACTCTGACCCGATAATGCCATTCTTCCCTATCCCAAAGGAATTTGGTGTGGAAGAAATGTGGAGGGAGAATTTCTCAGAGCAAGACTTGTACAGAGAATTCACATCCGATGAATATGGTGAAAACCAGCTGCCGGAAGAAGAAGGTGTGCAGAAGATAAAAAAACTTGGAGGGTACGACAAACTGTACCGTATCAAGTTCGAGGCTGACTATTTGGGAAAACTTGCATACGAGGGTGCATCACGTCTGTATGGCAATGAATTCAAGGTGATTCCTTATGGGAAAGCATTGCAGCCGGATGAGCTTACTGCATGGGCAGAAGAGAATGGCATAGGCAAAGAAGTTGATGAGCGTATACGCTTTGAGTTGCACATCATGAAGACGATGGGCTTCCCCGGATATTTCCTTATAGTCCAGGACTTCATCAACTCAGCACGCAAAGAATTGGGGGTATGGGTCGGTCCCGGACGTGGTTCTGCTGCAGGTTCTGTTGTGGCTTATTGCCTTGGCATCACGAAGCTGGACCCTTTGAAGTATGATTTGCTGTTCGAACGTTTCTTGAATCCGGACCGTATTTCTCTGCCTGATATTGATACTGACTTTGATGACGACGGACGTGGCAAGGTCTTAAACTGGGTTATGGACAAGTATGGCCATGAGAACTGTGCCCATATTATAACATACGGCACGATGGCGACAAAGAACTCCTTGAAAGATGTCGCCCGTGTAGAGAAGCTCCCTCTTGACAGAAGCAATGCTCTTTGCAAAGCCATACCGGACCGCCTGCCTGACGGGTTGAAGATGAATCTCCCCAACGCAATAAAATGCACGCCCGAACTCAGGGAAGCCGAAGCCTCGCCGGACAAACGTGAGTCCAACACCATTAAATATGCCAAGATGTTGGAAGGAACAGTCAGAGGAACAGGCATCCATGCTTGTGGTTTTATCATCTGCCGTGACCCTATCTCTGACCATGTGCCTGTTTCCACGGCAGATGACCCGGATTTCCCAAACACAAAGACAGCTGTCACCCAATATGACGGTCATGTGATTGAGTCCACAGGACTTATCAAAATGGACTTCCTCGGATTGAAAACTCTTTCCGAGCAGAAGGAATGCTGTCGTATTGTAAAAGCTGTGCATGGGGTGGATATTGACCTTGACAATATCCCTATTGACGATGAGTTGACTTACAAACTTTACCAATCCGGAAGAACAATTGGTACTTTCCAGTTTGAGTCTGCCGGTATGCAGAAGTATCTTCGCGAGCTCCATCCTACTGTGTTTGAAGACCTTATTGCGATGAATGCTCTCTATCGCCCTGGACCTATGGACTATATTCCATCATTCATAGCCCGTAAGAATGGCAAAGAGCCTATCACCTATGACATCGACATAACAGAAAAGTATCTCAAAGATACTTACGGTATCACTGTCTACCAAGAGCAAGTGATGCTTCTTTCACGTCAGCTTGCCAATTTTACACGTGGCGAGTCTGATGCCTTGCGTAAGGCGATGGGTAAGAAGAAGAAGGACATCGTTGACAAGATGAAACCTAAATTCATTGAGGGCGGAAAGAAAAACGGACATGACCCGAAAGTGCTTGAGAAAATCTGGACTGACTGGGAGAAGTTTGCATCATACGCTTTCAACAAGTCACATGCTGCTTGTTATTCATGGGTAGCATATCAAACAGCTTACCTCAAAGCACACTACCCTGCCGAATTCATGGCTGCAATCATGACAAGGCGTAAGAGTGATATAAGGGAAATAACAAAACTGATGGACGAATGCAAAGCAATCAATGTACCTTGCCTTGGTCCGGATGTAAATGAATCTTATGTCGATTTCGGTGTCAATAAAAAGGGTGAAATACGCTTTGGTCTTGCAGCAATCAAAGGTATGGGAGCAGGACCGGCTTTGGCGATAATATCTGAAAGGGAAAACAATGGACCATACAAAGATGTTTATGACTTGATGGAGCGTGTCAACCTTTCCCTTGTCAACAGGAAATGCTTTGAGTCATTAGCCCTCAGCGGTGCTTTTGACAGCTTTGGCTCTCCACGTGAACTGTTCTTTGCACTTGATTCTAAAGGAACAACCTTCATGGAAGCACTTGTCAGATACGGGCAGCTTTTCCAGCAAGAGAAGCAACAGGCACAGAATTCTCTGTTTGGCGGTTTCGACGATATTGAAATTGCCAAGCCGAAACCGGGGCAGTTTGAAGAATGGAGTGCTATTGAAAAACTGAACAAGGAGCGCGACCTTGTCGGGATATATTTGTCTGCACACCCACTTGACGAATACCGTGTCATATTGGAAAACATGTGCAACACCCACCCCGCAGAACTTGGACAAGGTGCAGACAGAGAGGAACTCTCACAGAAGGAAAGCATAACACTTGGTGGCATCGTGACCGGCATACGCACAGGATTCACCAAAAACGGCAATCCTATGGGGCGTGTGACCATCGAGGACTTTGAAAACTCCGGAGAACTTGCATTCTTCGGTCAAGACTGGGCAAAATGGAGTGGAATGATGCAGGAAGGCTGCTCCATATACATTACAATGAAATGCGCAAAGAAGTTCCAAAACTCAAACTACTACAACATTGATGTCATTGATGTGCAATTCCTCCAAAAAATCAAGGAAGAAAGCCTTCATCGCATAACAATAGCAATTCCGTCAAAGCAATTTGAACAATCTGATGCAAACACAACCACAGAGAATGACATAAGTGATTTCTCAACAATCCTTTCAAAAAAAGCAGGACCAACAGAAGCATGCCTTGAAATCATGGATTCAGAAACAGGAAAATCATTGAAACTGCGTGTAAGGAACACCATTACTGTCACGGGAGAACTTCTTGACTTCATCAAAGAGCATGAAAACTGGAATTACTATATAAACTGACAAAGACAGACAACTAATTGTTAAATAAAATAGAATAAATCATGGAAGTAAAAATCACAAACGAGAACTACGAGACACTGAAAAATAGCAATGAACCATTGGTCATTGATTTTTGGGCAACATGGTGCGGGCCATGCAGGATGATAGCACCAATCATCTCACAGCTTGCTGAGGAATATGACGGAAGAATCACCGTCGGAAAGTGTGATGTTGAGGAGTGTGAGGATATCGCTGTAGACCTTGGCATCCGTAATGTCCCTACAATCCTGTTTTTCAAAGGCGGAGAGATTGTTGACAAGGTTGTCGGTGCCGTAAACAAAGCTAAAATCCAAGAGAAATTTGAGGCTCTGCTGTAATGAAGCAACGTGCACCACGCAACAAGACCATAACAATACAACTTGACGAAAAGCAAGAATTGAAAAACCGTCTTGCCACGGTTGGCACACTACGTAACGACCGTGACTGGACGGATTGTGTTATACATGGAGACATCATGGATGTTCTAAAGGAATTGCCTGATGCTTTCGCAGACATGATTATAGTAGACCCTCCATACAACCTTTCACGGAAATTCGGGAAACAGTTCTTCTCGAAAAAAACGGAAGAGGACTATGAAGCATACATGCGTTCGTGGCTACCGGATGTGTGCAGAAAACTCAAGGATGACGGCTCTCTTTACCTGTGCGGTGACTGGCACTGCACATCAATTCTGCAGCGTGTCCTTGCTGAGAATCTCCACATCATTAACCGCATCACATGGCAACGTGACAAAGGGCGCGGCGCAACTGCCAATTGGAAGAACTCGATGGAGGATATCTGGTTTGCCGTGAAGAATCCGGATAATTACCACTTCAATCTTGACGCTGTAAAAATGCGCCGCATTGTAAAAGCTCCCTACAAAACAGACGGAAAACCGAAAGACTGGCATCAGAGCCGGGACGGCAAGTTCAGAGACACATGTCCCGGAAATTTCTGGGATGATATCTCCATACCGTTCTGGTCAATGCCGGAAAACACAGAGCATCCAACCCAGAAACCGGAGAAGCTCTATGCAAAACTTATTCTTGCATCAAGCATGGAGGGTGACACAATCTTCGACCCATTCCTCGGAAGCGGCACAAGTGCTGTTGTCGCAAAAAAGCTCGGAAGACATTTTGTCGGATGCGAGATAGAAGAGGAATACTGCCTTGTAGCACAGAAAAGACTCAATATCGCGGAAGACAACCGGACAATACAAGGATATAAGGACGGTGTCTTTTGGGAAAGGAACTCACAACCATATCAATAAAAAATGGAACCAATAATAACCCACTTTACAGACACAGACCTCTACAAGTTAACAATGTGTTGCGCCATTCTCAATTGCTATCCGCGTGCAATGGCAAAGTACAAGTTTGTCGACCGCAACAACACGGTATATCCTCCTGGATTCGGCAAACTCGTAGAGGAGCAGATTATTTACCTTGAAAACCTCCGCTTCACGGAAGAAGAGAGAATATTCATGCAGAAACGCTGCTACTATATTCCACAATGGTTCTTCACATACCTGAAGGGATTCCGATTCAAGCGTGACTGGGTCAATGTCCATCAGGATGAGGAAGGACACCTTGAAATCATGTTTGAAGGATATTGGCACGAAACGGTACTCCTCGAAGTGATGATTCTTGCCATAATATCAGAACTGCATCACCGTCTGTCAGGAGAACTTGACAAGATTGATTTGAGAGACTATTATAAAATGTCGTATGACAAGGCGCGCCGTATGCTTAGTGCCGGTCTGTGCATCTCGGAGTTCGGAACACGTCGCCGATTTTCTCTCGCGACAGAAGACATGGCTGTCAAAGCATTCATGGATGCTGACCGTGACCTGCGCAAAGAACTTGGAAAAGAATACAAAGGTTCTTTCCCCGGAACTTCAAATGTATGGCTTGCACTGAAATACAATGTGATTCCTATCGGAACGATGGCTCATGAATTTGTCTCAGCCATAGCCGGAATGTATGGTCCGCAGGAAGCGAACCACATTGCAATGGATATGTGGCAACGTACTTTCATAGGGTCGCTTGGCATATTCCTCTATGATACCTATGGCTTCGATGCCTTTGCGGCAAATTTCTCTGAACATTTCGCACGTGTTTTCGCCGGACTACGTGTCGATAGCGGAAACAATCTTGAACAACTGGAAAAAATATGCAACAGATACCATGAACTGGGGCTTGACCCTTCAACCAAGCAAGTTGTATTCTCCAATGCGCTTGACGAAGAGTCCGCCATCGAGCTCCACAAGGCTGTCAACGGTCGTGTTATAGACAGTTATGGTATCGGTACTGCTCTCTCTGCTGACGGTGCATTATGGGATATCAAGCCATCAAACATCGTCATAAAACTTCTTGGTATCAAAATGACAGAGAAGCGCCACTGGAGCAAGACCTGCAAGATGTCAGAAGATAAAGGTAAGGTTACGGGAGACAGTGATATTATACAGATTTTCAATTATCTATTACATCGTGAAGATTAGTCACAGGTTACTTTGTTCACTACTGTTGCTTTTGATATGTACAGAAGGATTCGCACAAAACGACTTCACCATATCGGAAGTAAAAACCGACACAACCCTTGCAAGCCTTTCTGTTCTCCATGTCAATGAGAACGGAAAAACCTGCAAGGGTGTAATAATCTGCAATAAAAAGATAGCGAAAGACCTTATTGATATTTTCCGGAATCTGTATAAAGCACGCTACCCTATCCATTCCATACGCCCGGCATCGGAATACGGAAATGATGACGAGCGTTCCATGTCCGACAACAACACATCATGCTATAATCCACGGCGCACAAGGAATGGCGGATTGTCAAAACATGCCCGTGGAATGGCAGTAGACATCAACCCGTTATGGAATCCTTGCATTCATATTTCAGACCGAAATGCAGGGCTCATTGAGCCAAAGAATGCTAAGAGAACAAGGAAAAGTACACCTAAAGAGCCACGTATCGACAAGAATGACCTATGCTACCGTCTCTTCATCCGGCATGGCTTCAAATGGGGAGGCGCATGGAAATCTCTGAAAGATTACCAGCATTTTGAGAAATAATGGCAAAGAAATTTGTTTCATGGTTGGCTTTTTTTCAATATGTAAACAAAACGGAACTATTACTTTGCATAATGACTAATCTGCTGGCATTTTGAAAAACTCAAACCACAACAAATGTTAAAACAGTATTGGTTTTTCGAAAGGTAATACTTTGTTTGGTAAAAGGTAACGCTTTGCAATGCCAAAGGTAACACTTTGTATTGCAAAGCGTTACCTTTCATAATGTCATCTGTATCTTTAACCTTCCATACATATAAATTTTACTCTGGCTACGAATGTATCTTACTCTATACAGAAACAGTGCTTGTTGTTTCTGAAAACCACATTCATGGTCTTTCCTCTTGCACCTTCGGTGTCCGATATGCAGAGTGCAACATGTCCCATTGTACGGCGCAGGTTTATTTCCACACAAGGATTTATACCAAAACCGTTACCGCTATTTATACGGACAATCATCATGTCTATACCGAACGGTCCAATGTAGTAGCCTGAAAGAGCATGTTGCATCCATTGACAAACTTCACAAGCTATATCATCCAACAATTCATCAGCAATATATGCTGAAAGTATATTCCTTTTATCTTCTTCAGGGGCAAGCATGTTGCCCGTGTACGCACCGCCAGATGTGCTAAACAGTGACAACCCTTGATACCTAACTGTGCCATCATCGTCTACGTTGAATTCCATAGCAAAGTCCATCACTTTGTCAAGATATCGCTCCACCATTATATGTCCCTGGCTTTCAATGACTTTTTCTGCCCACCGTTTTGTAGCTTGATTCCCACCAATCCATCGCCTGATCCCTCTGCCACTGCTGCTCCATGGAGATTTCAGCACAATACTGCCCCAACTTTCTGCAAGTATTTCTATATTATTTATATTATGTACTGCAATTGCCTCACCACAGAAAATATCAGAAAGATGTACAAGGTAGTCAAGAAGTTTTGCAGAAGTAGCGCGGTCTGACAATTCTCTTTGACGTTTCAGGACCTCATCAGACGGCATCAGTTCACGAGGAACACCGGCTCTAACCAATTGATTGACAATCGCACAATCCCATCCCCATACATCCACATTATCGATGTTATTCCGGAAAGGTTTCTTGATAACATCGCTTAATGTGCAGAAATGTACCCCGACACATCTTCTTCTCAAGATGCTTTCCACTGCTTCTTGTTCGGAATGCGCCTCAGAGGCATCGGATACAACGACAATATCTCCGTCTTTTGCCCATAATGCCGGAAGCCAGCCAAGACTCCGGCGGAGCATGATGCCGGCCTTTGGTGAAGTCCAAAAAGGAGAATTTGCAGCAAGGGCGATGTCGTGTTCGGGATTGAATATGTGTAATGTCATGATATCTGTAATTGATAGGTTTGCCTCTTTACGTAGAATTTATAAATTAATGCAAAATTAATGATAATTTCAAGAAAAGCGAAAAGTTGACATAAATTAAGTGATAAAAAATGCTTAAATTGTTAAAATGATTAAAATCAAGTGCTTGGTTAAGCACCATAAAACACCTTTTCCAAAATAATTTATTATCTTTGCATTGTAAAGAAATCCAACAAGTGAGAAAGCACAGATAATACATATATAACATAGTATATTTTTTATTTACAAAAACATGGCAAAAGAAAAGAAATTCATTACTTGTGATGGTAATGAGGCTGCTGCGCACGTGAGCTATATGTTCAGTGAAGTTGCCGCAATTTATCCTATCACACCGTCATCTCCTATGGCGGAGCACACAGACGACTGGGCTGCCCATGGTCGTAAGAACCTTTGGGGACAGACAGTAAGCGTACAGGAAATGCAGTCTGAGGGCGGTGCTGCCGGTGCTGTCCACGGTTCTTTGCAGGCTGGTGCACTGACAACAACATTCACTGCTTCACAGGGTCTGTTGCTGATGATTCCTAACATGTATAAGATTGCAGGTGAGCTGCTTCCTTGCGTGTTCGACGTTTCTGCACGTACACTCGCATCCCACTCTCTCTGTATCTTCGGTGACCATCAGGACGTATACGCTTGCCGTCAGACAGGCTTCGCAATGTTCTGCTCAGGTTCTGTACAGGAGGTTATGGATCTTACAGCCGTTCCTCACCTTGCAACACTGAAGACTCACGTTCCTTTCTTGAACTTCTTTGATGGTTTCCGTACATCTCACGAGTATCATAAGGTAGAGGTTATGGACATGGAAGATATCCGCCCACTCGTTGACGAGGCAGACATCAAGAATTTCCGTGACCGTGCTCTTACCCCTGAGCGTCCTGTAACACGTGGTACAGCGGAGAACCCTGAGACTTTCTTCACACACCGTGAGGCTTGCAACAAGTACTATGACGCTATACCGGATGTAGTTGAGCACTACCTTGGCGAAATCTCTAAGATTACAGGCCGTGAGTATCACAACTTCAACTACTATGGTGCTGCTGACGCAGAGAACATCATCATTCTTATGGGTTCTGCAACAGAAGCTGCACGCGAGGCTATCGACCACCTCGTAAGCGAAGGCAAGAAGGTTGGTATGGTTGCTGTACACCTCTATCGTCCATTCTCAGTAGAGTACTTGATGAAGGCTGTACCTAAGACAGTGAAGAAGATTGCTGTCCTTGACCGTACAAAGGAGCCTGGAGCAGAGGGCGAGCCACTTTACCTTGACGTTAAGTCTGCATTCTATGACGCAGAGAATCGCCCTGTAATCGTTGGCGGACGCTATGGTCTTGGTTCTTCAGACATCACTCCTGCAAAGATTATCTCTGTATTCAACAACCTTGAGCTTCCTGAGCCAAAGAACCACTTCACTGTTGGTATCGTTGACGATGTGACATTCACATCCCTCCCACTCGTTGAGGAGATGGCTCTCGGTGGAAAGTCTATCTACGAGGCTAAGTTCTTCGGTCTTGGTGCTGACGGCACTGTTGGTGCAAACAAGAACTCTGTGAAGATTATCGGTGACAACACTGACAAGCACTGCCAGGCTTATTTCTCTTATGACTCTAAGAAGTCAGGTGGCTTCACATGTTCACACCTCCGTTTCGGTGATGAACCAATCCGCTCAACATATCAGATTACAACACCTAATTTCGTGGCTTGCCACGTTCAGGCTTATCTGAACATGTATGATGTTACACGCGGTATCCGTGAGAACGGCTCATTCCTCCTTAACACAATCTTCGAGGGCGAGGAGCTTGTCAACTTCATTCCTAACAAGGTTAAGCGCATCTTCGCTCAGAAGAATATCACTGTTTACTACATCAACGCAACAAAGATTGCACAGGAGATTGGTCTTGGCAACCGTACAAACACAATCCTCCAGTCTGCATTCTTCCGTATCACAGAGGTGATTCCTGTTGACCTCGCTGTAGAGCAGATGAAGAAGTTCATCGTTAAGTCTTATGGCAAGAAGGGTGAGGATATCGTAAAGATGAACTACGCAGCTGTTGACCGTGGTGGTGAATACAAGAAGCTTGATGTTGATCCGGCTTGGGTTAACCTCGCTGACGATGCTGTTGTTGAGGATAATGCTCCTGCATTCGTTAAGGAACTTGTACGTCCTATCAACGCTCAGATGGGTGAAGACCTCAAGGTTTCAGATTTTGTTAAGTTTGATACTGTTGACGGTACTTGGTATAATGGTTCTGCTCGTTGGGAGAAGCGAGGCGTATCAGCGTTCGTTCCATCATGGAATGTTGACAACTGTATCCAGTGTAACAAGTGTTCTTTCGTATGTCCTCACGCTGCTATCCGTCCATTCGCTCTTACAGACGAAGAGAAGAAGGGTATCGATGCTCCTATGCAGGAAATCAAGGCTCCGGCAGCTCTGAAGGGTATGCACTTCATCATTGAGCCTTCTGTTCTTGACTGTCTCGGATGTGGCAACTGTGCTGACGTCTGTCCAGGCAAGAAGAACAAGGAGACTGGTGAGGTTGAGAAGGCACTCAAGATGGTTCCTTTCAACCCGGATGCAGAGGATATGAAGAAACTGGCTAATGACTGGAACTATCTCGTTGACAATGTGGTTTCAAAGCAGAACCTCATCGATATCAAGGCTAACCCGAAGAACTCCCAGTTCGCTACTCCACTCTTTGAGTTCTCTGGCGCATGCTCCGGCTGTGGTGAGACTCCATACGTTAAGCTTATTTCACAGCTCTTCGGTGACCGTGAGATTATAGCTAACGCTACAGGCTGTTCTTCAATCTACTCAGCTTCTATTCCTTCAACACCATACACAACAAACGAGAAGGGACAGGGTCCTGCATTCGACAACTCTCTGTTCGAGGACTTCTGTGAGTTCGGTCTCGGTATGGTAATTGGCAACAAGAAGATGAAGGAGCGCGTGACAATCCTCCTCAAGAAGGTTGTTGACGAGAAAATGGGCTCTGCTGAATATCAGGCTGCTGCAGCAGAATGGATTGAGAAGCAGAATGATGCAGACGAGACAAAGCGTCTTGCAGAAATCCTCAAGCCGGAAATCGCAAAAGGTGCAGAGACCGGTTGTCCTGTATGCACAGAACTTAAGACTCTTGACCACTATCTCGTGAAGCGTTCACAGTGGATTATCGGTGGTGACGGCGCTTCTTACGATATCGGTTACGGTGGTCTTGACCACGTACTTGCTTCCGGTGAGGACCTCAACATCTTCGTTATCGATACAGAGGTTTACTCTAATACAGGTGGTCAGGCTTCAAAGGCTACTCCACTCGGTGCTATCGCACAGTTCGCAGCCCAGGGAAAGCGTATCCGCAAGAAGGATCTTGGCATGATTGCCACAACTTACGGTTATATCTACGCTGCTCAGGTTGCTATGGGTGCTGACAACGCTCAGTGTCTCAAGGCATTCCGCGAGGCAGAGGCTTATAACGGTCCATCTATCGTCATCGCTTACGCACCATGTATCAACCACGGTCTGAAGATTAAGGGTGGCATGGGACGCTCACAGGCAGAGGAAGCACGTGCGGTAGCTTGTGGTTACTGGCACCTCTGGCGTTACAACCCAGAACTTGCAGAGCAAGGCAAGAACCCATTCACTCTTGACTCTAAGGAGCCAAACTGGGATCTCTTCCAGGACTTCCTCGATGGTGAGGTACGTTACCTCTCTGTAAAGAAGGCTTATCCACAGGAGGCTGACGAACTCTTCGCTGAGGCTAAGCGTATGGCACAGTTGCGTTACAAGACTTATGTACGCAAGGCTGCTGAGAATTGGGAAGACTAATACTGGAATACTTACTTAATAAAAAATGGTGTGTCAATTGGCACACCATTTTTTATATATAATCTACTTTAATCTAAATTACACAATATCACTTTCTTAACGTGGCACCCGAGTTAAGAATTCAAGGTGCAAATTTAATATAGCAAGCCTTTGTCTATCATAATGACGTTAACAAACTATAAATCACATAACATTTCCACAAAAATACTTACCTTTTTCTAAAATATTATGTAATTTTGCACCCGAATTCAATAACAACTTAAAAATTACAGTTATAATAAAAAGATGAAAAATATTTTTCTTGCACTTGTAACACTCGTAATGAGCATCAGTGCACATGCTTTCGATTTTGATGGTATTGACCTTAATGGCAATGTTGTAGAGATTACTCGCCAAATCTCAGCAAAAGGCTATGTGTATGACGAGGCAAAAGATTGTCTGAAAGGAACATGCCAAGGAACAGAGATTTACTTAACTATCAATTATCAAGATGTAAAACAGAGGAATAAGATTGGACAACTTACTGTTGACATCCCTATGAAATCTGCTAACGCTCTTGCCGACATAGCAATGACTTTCAATGTTATCTATCATCAGATTTCAAATGCCAATGGAACATATCTCTATAATATAGGAAATGATGGTACAGTCCTTGCCCTTTCAAAGACAAATAATGGAATAAGACTTACATACAATACTCCATATTACAAGGAATCAAAATAATCTTATCAAATTAGGATATAAAAAATGGATGTACATTACGTGCATCCATTTTTTATATATAGTTTTTTTTTATGAATATAAAATAACAAGAGAGCACTCATTTATTAATTACCGGTGCAGTCTCTTGTTATAATAAGCATTTGAAAACTTTATCTGATTCTGTCTATTGAACGGATAAGTTTTTCATCTTTCTTTATAGCCATGCGCGCAAGCCATTGGAAAACAATCGCAACGACCGGCAGAATAGCAACAAAACGAATCTCAAAAGTGCTATCCCCTGTATTGAACATATACATCTCAAAAGCGTAAAGTCCAACCCATAGAAGAAGAAGCATTATTGTTACCAAACAATTGCGACTCTGCTTTTTTCTGTCATTGTAATTGAATATGTTGATTACCGATGTTATGACACTTGCAGCAAGTGAAGCAAACAGTCCAGCAACACTAAAACTTACATTACCCGTATTCCCATCTATAATGCACATGTTGTACATTTCCGAAGCACTCCCCATACCAACAGGGTTTATCATACCTATTGGCAGACATGCACAGATAACGACCAATACAACCGACAGAAAAAGATAGACACTTTGAATGCGCTGAATCATAATCAGTCCTCCTCTACCTTTTCACGAGCAGGGTCACGCCAATAAACCTGTCCTTGCTCAAATTCTTCTGCCGCAAGAAGAGTTGGTTTTGGTAATTTCTCATAATAACGTGAAATCTCTATCTGTTCACGATTTTCAAATACCTCTTCAAGAGAATCATTGTAAGAAGAAAATTCAGCAAGTTTCTTGTTCAAGTCCTGCTTGATTTCCGCTGCTATCTGATTGGCACGCTTTGCCATGATGGCAACACTTTCATATATATTGCCAGTATCATCACTCAGTTCAACAATGTTACGTGTAACAGTGTTTGTTGGGGCTTTTGATTTCTTGTAGTCCATATTTTTAGTTTTACTTCTACTTTATATCTTTTACCTTAATATATTATTGTACATTTGTGTATTTTTTGCAGACTGTGATGAATTGTTCTGCAATATCACGGTTTTTTGAATCAGGGTATTCATTAATGAAGCCGTAACATTCATCTTCTGCATTCTGATAACGCTCCTGCCTCTTTTCCTCGACACTATGCTGTGCAAGATAGAATTTACTTTTCATGATAAGCAGAGAAAAGTCCTCACGTATATCCATGTACGGATAATCTTTCAAAGCATTCTCCGCTGTTATTATGCATGCTTCGTAATTAGACCCTCCTGAAAGGCAGTTTCCAAAATAAGTTCCAAGATTATAGTACAACTTAGCATTATAATATTCTTTCATAACAAGCTTATCCTGCAAAGCAATCATTCGCTGTTGCGCTTCCTTACGACGTACTGCCTGAGGGTAAATGTCAAGATAATCCTGATAAGCCTTTATAGCTGCCAATGTAGGCGTCTGGTCAAGACGAGGTTCCGGCGAACTTTCGGAAAGGCTTTCTGCAGCATAGAAATAAGACATTTCTGCGAACATGCCACGTGGATATGATGTTGAATATCGCTTAAATGCTTCATTTGCAAGCTCGTAATCCTTACTTTTGTACAATGACATTGCATACATATACAGAGCCTCTTCAGCATTGTCGGTTCCTTTCATCGAAATTACAAGATCCCCAAGCAAAGCTGAAGCTTGGCTGTATTTTCCAGCAGCAAAGCACTGTTTGGCATACTCGTATTTATATTCGCTGTCAGAAAGCTTGTAGACAGAGTTGAACTCTTTGGCACATCCTGTCAACAAAGTGGTTGCAAATAACGCTATAAAAATATTTTTCATTCCGTATTACTTTATTCAGCAACTGTGGCTATATATGCACACATTTAGATTGCAAAATTACTCATAATTTCCCAAAATACAAAAGAATACAACATATTTTCCTAAATTATTTATCATTTATAACAAATCTTTCGGAAAAAATCTGTAATTTTGCATCTATGCATAAATTCAAACTCACATCTCAATACAAACCTACCGGTGACCAGCCGGAAGCAATACACCTGTTGACGGAAGGCATAAAGCGTGGCGACCCTGCTCAGGTTCTGCTTGGAGTAACAGGCTCCGGCAAGACCTTTACCATGGCAAATGTCATTGCAGAGTGTAATCGCCCGACACTTGTATTCTCACATAACAAGACTCTTGCTGCCCAACTCTATAAGGAGATGAAAGGATTCTTCCCGGAGAATGCGGTGGAATATTATGTCTCATACTACGATTACTACCAGCCGGAGGCATATCTCCCCTCCTCCGACACATACATTGAGAAAGACCTTGCCATAAACGAAGAGATTGACCGCCTGCGCCTGTCTGCCGTTTCTTCCCTTTTGTCAGGCAGGCGGGATGTCATTGTCATTGCATCAGTCTCTTGCATCTACGGTATGGGAGGACCTGCAGCCATGAAAGGCTCCGTGATTACGCTGAAAAGCGGTATGCAGATAGATCGCAATGACTTGTTGCGAAAACTTGTTGAAGCCTTGTATGTCAGAAACGACCTTGCTTTGGAAAGAGGCAATTTCCGTGTCAAAGGTGATACAATAGATGTTGCGATGGCATATTCCGAACGAATCCTGCGCATAGAGATGTGGGATGATACAATTGACTCTATATCAGAGCTTGACGCAATGACTTTTGCAAGACTTGAATCGTTCGAGGAATATCAAGTCTATCCTGCCAATATCTTTGTCACTTCAAAGGACCAGATAGAATCAGCCGTACGCAACATTCAAGATGACCTCATGGAACGCATAACGTTCTATGAAGAGTTTGGCGATACGGTACGTGCACAGCGCATTAAGGAAAGAGTTGAATATGACATAGATATGATTAAGGAAATGGGACACTGTTCCGGTATTGAGAACTATTCAAGGTATTTTGACGGACGCGAACCCGGACAAAGACCTTACTGCCTGTTTGACTTTTTCCCAGATGACATGCTTGTATTCATTGACGAGAGCCATGCTTCCATTCCTCAGCTTCATGCCATGTATGGCAATGACCGCTCAAGGAAGCAGAATCTGGTGGAATATGCGTTCCGGCTGCCTGCCGCATTTGACAACAGACCGCTGAAGTTTGAAGAGTTTGAGACACTTGCCAAGCAGGTTGTATATATTTCTGCAACACCTGCTCCGTATGAACTTGAACAGGCGGAAGGCGTTGTTGTCGAGCAGATTATCCGACCGACCGGTCTCCTTGACCCAAGAATAGAGGTGCGCCCGACTGCCAATCAGGTTGACGACCTTCTGAATGAAATTGTCGAACATAAGGAGAAAGGAGAGAGAACACTTGTCATTACGCTTACAAAACGCATGGCGGAGGAGATGACAGAATACCTGTTAAACCACGATGTTCCAACAGCTTATATACATTCCGATGTAGATACACTTGACCGCATAAAGATTCTTAACGAACTACGTGCCGGAGCTTATGATGTGCTTGTCGGGGTAAACTTGTTACGTGAAGGACTTGACATTCCGGAAGTGTCACTTGTAGCAATACTTGATGCAGACAAGGAAGGATTCCTGCGCAATGCCCGTGGCATGACACAGATGGCAGGACGTGCTGCACGAAATGTAAACGGCCTTGTCATCATGTATGCCGACCGTATAACACAATCCATGCAGGTAACCATCGACGAGACCGCACGCCGTCGCGCAAAGCAGATGCAATACAACGAAGAGCATGGAATCATACCTCAGCAGATTATCAAAGAGATTCAGGACGGTGGTCTCTCGGCAATGCGTCAGCAGGCTTTCGATGCTGTCAAAGGTACTGCAAAAACATCACGACAGAGTGTCTATGATGAGAACAAGAATAGGCTGCACATTGAAGAAGGAGCATACATTGAACCGGGAGAGCGCAAATATATCCTGCCTGATGATGACCAGCAGATGGTTGCAGACCCTATTATGCGCAACATGACAGAGGCAGAGCTTCGCAAGTCAATCCTCCATACCACCGCTATGATGAAGGAAGCGGCAAAGAATCTTGACTTCATACAGGCGGCACAGTACCGCGACGAACTCCTGCGCCTGCAGGAACTCTTACCCGAACAACATTAAAAACACAATAGAAAGAAAAGCGAACAAGAATAATGAAAGAACCATCAGCATGGCTCAGTGCAATCCCCCTTATTACTCTTATTGTACTGCTCAGTGTAACAATCTCCGTTTTTGGCAGTGATTCATTAGCAGGGCCGTCACAAATAGCTCTACTGTGTTCCACCGCTGTCTGCGTTTCTCTCGGCATGGGCGTATGCAAAGTGAAATGGAGCACTATAGAACAGAATATCGAGTCTAAGGTACGAGAGACAACAGTGTCGATATACATCCTGCTTGTCATTGGGATGCTTTCTGCATCATGGATGATAAGCGGCATCGTCCCTACTCTTATCTGCTATGGCATACAAGTCATCCACCCTTCAGTGTTCCTTGCATCCGCTTGCGCCATAAGTGCATTCATTTCAATAATGACCGGCTCTTCATGGACAACAATCGCGACAATCGGCATTGCCCTGCTTGGCATCGGCAGAGCCCTCGGCTTTGAGGACGGCTGGATAGCAGGGGCAATAATCTCCGGAGCATATTTCGGGGATAAGGTGTCACCGTTAAGTGACACGACAGTGCTTGCATCTTCCGTTTCCGGAACTCCACTGTTCAAGCACATACGCTACATGATGCTCACAACAACGCCCACAATAGTCATCACACTTGTGATATTCAGTATTGCCGGATTGTGGATGGGAAATGTAAACAGCAGTGACACAGCATTGTACACAAGTGCATTGGAGAAAACATTTACAATCACGCCGTGGCTGCTGATTGTTCCGGTTGTCACAGCATATCTTATATACAGGAAGGTTCCGTCACTCATTGTACTGTTCTCTTCATCCATAATGGCAGTGGTAATGATGCTTATCTTCCAAAGAGAAGTTCTCCTGCAAATCTCCGACTCCCTGTTCAAATCCATTATCATAACCATGAGCCAGTCAACTGCAGTAAATACGGGCGTGCCAATCCTCAATGACCTTGTATCCACAAGCGGAATGACCGGAATGCTGAACACTATCTGGCTTATCCTCTCAGCCATGGTCTTTGGAGGAGCCATGACGGCTTGCGGAATGCTCAAAAGTTTCCTTCATGCTATCTTCCGCCGTATGGTAAAGACTCGTGTCGGACTTGTTGCTGCAACAGTGATGAACGGTATAGCCATGAACATAATGACAGGTGACCAGTATATATCCATAATCCTTACTGCGAACATGTTCAAAGAAGAGTATAGTAAACAGGGCTATGAATCCCGCCTACTCTCCCGTTCATGCGAGGACAGTGCCACGGTTGTCTCCGTGCTCATTCCATGGAACACCTGCGGCATGACGCAGGCAACAGTCCTTGGCGTTGCGACATTGGTCTATCTCCCCTATTGCTTCTTCTGCTATCTCTCACCGTTAATGTCCATATTTCATGCCGCTTTAGGCTGGAAAATCACGAAAAATGAAAGGTAGATTCGCTCCGTCACCAACGGGCAGGATGCATCTTGGCAATGTTTATTCTGCCTTATTGGCTTGGCTTTCAGTAAGAAGCCAAGCCGGGCAGTTCGTCCTGAGAATAGAGGATATAGACCAACAGCGTTCAAAGAAAACCTATGCGGAACTGATTGAGAACGACCTGCATTGGCTCGGTTTGGATTGGGATGAGAAATATGTGCAAAGCGAAAGGTTTCATCTCTACGAAGAACAACTGCATAAGTTGGAAACCGGTGGACATACATACCCATGTTACTGCACACGTGCGGACATTATGGCAACACAAGCACCACATGAGTCTGACGGCAGGGTGGTTCACACTGAATGCCAACGGTTGAATGATTTCCGTCTTCATAGGTTGAATGATAACCGCACAATAAGGTCCACAAGACTCGTTGTCCCGAACAAAGATGTGACATTCACCGACATGCACTATGGCGAACAGAGTGTTAATCTTGAAAGGCAATGTGGGGATTTTATCGTAAGGCGAGGCGATGGCGCATGGGCATACCAATTTGCAGTGGTTGTTGATGATGCACTTATGGGCATAACAGAAGTGGTACGAGGACGCGACCTGCTTCTGTCCGTGCCACAGCAACAGTATCTTCATGGTTTGCTGGGCTTCACCCCACCGTCTTTCTGTCATTTGCCGTTGCTGTGCAATGAATCAGGGCAACGGCTTTCGAAGCGTGACAAAAGTCTTGACATGGAGTACATCCGCAGTATATTTGCACCAGAAGAAGTCATCGGAATCCTTGCTTTCCATGCCGGATTGACAGAATCGCCTGAGGCAATAAAAGCCAAAGACCTCATCCCACTCTTTTCGTGGGACAAGGTTCCTTATGATAATATAGTTGTATGTGGTAGTTGTATCTTTCCAAAAGGTATCGTTTCACATCGTAATAAGTAACCTTTTATCCACTAAAGTGTTACACTTTGTATCATAAAAGGTTACACTTTGTCGGACGGAATATTACAAACAACTATTTTACTGATTCTTAATGATTTACAAATACTGTTTTAGAGCCTATTTCATGAATACGAAGTAGACAGCGAGAATTAGGCATACAAAAGCTGCAAAATGGTTCCAATGGAGTTGTTCTCCTTGGAATAAGAAGCCTGCAACAACAGTAAACACTGTCAGGGAAACTACTTCCTGAATAACTTTCAGCTGCATAAGTGTGAACGGTCCTCCATTGTCAACAAAGCCTATTCTATTGGCAGGTACCATAAGGCAATATTCAAAAAAAGCAATGCACCAAGAGAACACGATGACACCTATCAGTGGCCATGAATTGGTAACATTCATTTGATGCAGTTTCAAGTGACCATACCATGCAAGGGTCATAAAAAAATTGCTACCTATAAGCAGCAATAAAGTATAAATTCCGGTCATGATTAATGAATTAAATACAGGTAAGGGCATAATCCCCTACCTGTATTTTGTTTGTTGTCTTTTAATACTGGCTTGATGTGTTGTAGCCAAGTTTTTCCATTTCGAGCGTAGCCCAAAGGAACGGGCCGACACCCTTAGCGTCATTGTCACGGATAGGTTCTGACATGTAGTAGTCGAATGTACCGTCACGACGAGGATTCTTCTCTGGACCAAGGCCGGAAACGCTCACACCTTCTGTGAGTGAGATTGTAGGTGTAGAACCATCCTTCGGAACATCAACACGGATGAAATTGTTTATGATTCCCTTGTACGCCTTGATACCTGCCTGGCGGAAGCTGTCGTCAAGATAGCCGAGACGTGCGCCTTTCAGGAGGCAGTAGGTGAACATACAGGAAGCTGTTGACTCGATGTAGTTGCGTGGGTCTTTCACATCCATCACATCATACCATACACCTGTCTTTGGGTCTTGATAATTGATGCATGCGCGGAGAGTCTTGTTGAGCATGTCAATGACTTCCTGACGGCGTGCATAATCCTTTGGAAGGTAGTCAAGGATTTCTATCTGTGCCATTGTGAACCATCCCATGGCACGTGCCCATGTGTGACGGCTCTGTCCTGTAGTCTTGTCAGCCCAGAACATTCCGCGTTTGGAGTCCCATGCATGTTTCCACAAACCTGTCTTTGCGTCGTATGTACGAGCGTCGGTCATGGTTATCTGGTCTACGATGTCATCATAGAAAGCCATGAGTTCTTTCTGCTGAGCAGCAGCGATTTTCTTGTTCATCTTCTTTTTGCCGGCAGGAGCAACGCCCTTGTTGGCAACTGTCAGACCTTCTTTCACCATGTATGGAGCTGCCATTGTCTTGTAAGGAAGTCCCATGAAGATACCGTCGAGCCATACCTGGTCGTGGTAAATCTGCTTGTGCCAGTAAACGCCTTCATCAGTGCGTGGCTGGTTGATGAGCTGGCGGAAATACTCCTTCAGTGCGAGTTTCACGCCAGCGCGTGGAGCAAGAGAGTCAACACGGAAGATGAAATGTGCCGTGCGGACGTTGTCAAGATTGAAGTCTTCATATTTGAATCCTGTTGTCTTGCCTTCATCGGAAATCATCTGTGCAGGATAACGCATGACATAATTCTTGATAGCCTCGCCACCGTGAGCGTAGTATGTGTCAAGCATACCTTCAAGTTCGATACCCATAACGTATGACCACTTTCCCTTCGGATGCTTGATAGAGTCGGTGAAGTCAAGATAGATTGGGTTCGGGTTGCGCTTCATCTCAGAGTAAGTCATCCATTCAGCGTAGCTTTTGTATGGAGCCTTCTCGATGAAATCAGAACCGGAAGTGTTCATAAGTTTGCCGTTTACCTTTACATTGTCGAAGAAAATGTCGTGGCAGCGGTTCTCACGGAGGAACGGCTTGACACTTACGTTGTTGAATGTACAGTTCTTGACATGGATGTCATAGACAGCATCTTTCTCCTTTATGCCATTGATCTGTACACCATACTTGGACTTCTGGCATGTGACATTCTCCATCCACACATTGTGTACATAAGGGATATGGCCGCGCTCGGAAACTTCCTTTGGCCAATAGTTGATGTTTATGCGCATTACAGACTCTTTGCACTCGCCTACTGTTACGTTACGCATGTAGATGTTCTTTGTCACACCGCCGCGGCAGGTGTTTGTCTTGATGCGGAGAATACGGTCAAGATTTGGGGATGACATGTTGCAATTCTCTGCAAAGACATTCTCTACACCGGCAGAGATTTCTGAACCGATTACAACACCGCCATGACCGTCTTCCATGGTACAGCCACGGATGATGATATTCTTTGAAGGGCGTCCGTCACGACGTCCGTCAGCATTACGTCCGGATTTGATTGCGATACAATCATCACCGGTATGGAACATACAGTTCTCTATCAGGACATTCTCACATGATTCCGGGTCACAGCCGTCGCCGTTAGGACCTTCGTTGATGACTTTGATGCCACGGATAGTAATGTTCTTTGAGAACAGTGGATGCAGAACCCAGAATGGAGAGTCAATCATTGTAACACCTTCGATGAGGATGTTCTCTGAGTTGACAAGGTTGACAAGCTGCATACGCAGTCCCTTGCCCATGCCGAACTGACGCTGCTCGACAGGAATACCTTCGTCACACATCTTCTGCAACAGTTCGCGTGAACCCATGACGCCGTTCATTGAGCGTGATGTCTCACCGCCTTTGTATCCCCACCATTCTTCTCCGGTCCACATCCAGAATGTGTTCTTGTTTCCATTGCCGTCGATGGTTCCCTCACCTGTGATGGCGATGTTCTTTGCACCGTTTGAGTAGATACATGGAGAATAGCCGTAAAGGTCAAGTCCTTCATAGCGTGTGTACACCTTCGGATAGAGTTCCGGCTCGAAAGCGAACTTCAACACTGCCCCTTTGGAAAGTACCAGATTGACATCTGACTTCAAAGTGATGGCGCCTGTCCAGAACGTGCCTGCCGGGATAACTACCTTTCCACCGCCCTTTGCAGAACATTTGTCGATAGCTGCCTGAATGGCTTTCTGGTTCTTAGCGGCTTTGGCTTTAACACTGATTGAAGGCTTGTAAACCTTCTCTGAAAAAGTCGGAGCCTTGATGCTCTGTTCAATCTTCTTGTAGAGAGCAGCATCCCATCCTTCTGCAAAGATAGAGCCACTCAGAAGACAGAGAGCACAAATTAAAACTGAGAGTTTCTTCATGTTTTGTTTTTATTAGTTAATGATAGATTTTAGAAGTCTGCACTTACAGTAACATTATCAAGATGTATGTCCTTTACCAAGCCTGTCTTATATACAGGAACATCAGAAAGTCCACCGAACTTACAATTCTTGATATTTATATTGTAAATCTGTGCTTCTTTTGAATCTTTTGCCTCAAGACCATTAAGGAGTATACCGTATTTTGATTTCTTGCAAGTAACGTTCTCAACATATACATTACGTACTGTCGGGATATGTCCGCGCTCGGCAATTTCCTTTGGCTCATAGACGAGGTTGATGCGCATCACAGCTTCACGGCACTGACCGACACGGATATTACGTACATAGATGTTCTCGTTTATACCGCCACGGCATGTGTTTGTCTTTATACGGATGACACGGTCAAGATTAGGAGAATCCATTTCACAATCCTCTGCAAAGACATTCTGTACACCACCGGAGATTTCAGAACCAATTACAACACCGCCATGACCGTCAGCCATCTTGCAATTGCGGATGATGATGTTCTTGCAAGGAACGTTGGCTTTCAAGCCATCGGCGTTACGACCGGACTTCAATGCGATGCAGTCGTCACCTGTGTGGAATGTGCAATTCTCTATCAGTACATCCTCACATGATTCTGGGTCGCAACCGTCGCCATTAGGACCTTCATTGTAGATTGTAACTCCCTTGACTGTAAGATTTTTGCAGAACAGTGGATGAATGACCCAGAATGGAGAGTCTCGGAGTTCAACGCCTTCAATGATTGCGTTCTCACAACGTACGAAATTCACAAGCTGTGGACGGAGACCTTTTCCCTTGCCAAAGACACGCTCTTTTGTAGGAACTCCGGCATCTGCCATTTTGAGAAGGTTAGCACGGTTGCCGACTTTGTCAGTTCCCTGCCACTCGTCCACACTTTCATGGTATCCATGGCGCTTGTTGCCTTTCATGTACCACCAACGTTCATTAGAACCGTTGCCGTTGATTATGCCCTCACCTGTCAGTCCGATGTTCTTTGCATCGACAGCATAGATGCATGGTTGGTAGTTGATGATATTAAGACCCTCCCAACGTGTCTCTACATTAGGATACAGGTCGCGGTCGAAAGCGAAAACAAGTTCTGCACCTTTCTCCACAACAAGATTAACATTGGAACGCAGAGTTATGGCTCCGGTCTGATACTTTCCTGCCGGGATGACAACCTTGCCGCCTCCTGACTTGCTGCACTTTAGAATTGCAGCGTTGATGGCTTTCTGGTTTGCCTTTGCAGAAGCAGAAGGTTTGATGGATGGCTTGAACACTTTGTCTTTGAATGTCGGCGCCACTATACGTGCACTGATTTCCTTGTAAGTCGTGTTCCACGCATCCTGAGCCATAGCAGCCAAAGGCAGCATGAGACACAATGCGAGTGTTTGAAAAACTTTTCTCATAATTGTTGGATTTAAGTTTGTTATATAAATTAATAGAATATTGTTAGTTATGATTTATTGGCAACTTTTGACTACGTTATTACATGCATCATTATATGCCGAACTGTTCTATCGAAGAACGCTCGCCAACAATCCAAAGGACATCTCCGCGTTCAAAAACATAGTCGGGATTTATCTTTGTAAGTTCCTGTGACTCACTTTCCATTCCAACGACAAGCAAGGCATATTCCTCACGAAGACGGCTGTTTCTTAACGTTTTGCCGACAATGAATGACTTGGATGTGACAACAACCTGACGTAAAAGCATTTCCCTCTCCTCAAAGATGTTGCTATCAAGAGGATATACATCAGACTGCATGACTTCATTCATCCGTGAAATTTGTGCATCAGAACCTATAACCTGAAGTCTGTCACCTGAGAATATCTTTTCTTTCCCGTAAGGAATGTTCAAGCGACGGCCATCACGCAGTATGCTTGCCACATGCACACCAAAATTCTGTGCAAGTTTCAATTCTGCAAGGGTCTGACCTGACCAGAAAGAATGTGATGGTACAACTATCTCTGAAAGATTCAAGTCGCGCTCCACAAGACGCTCACCATACGCCGGCATTTTTGCACCTTTCACCTGGGCAGCAATGTCACGTGAACGAAGGTTGTTCATAAAGAGACGTTCCATCTTTATGCTACGCTGCTTTACGGAGCGTGATATGACTATCAACACTATGACTATCACCCCAAGGCATATAACAACAGCATCGGTAAAACGTGCAAGGTAGTTGCATATATAGAATAAGAACGCAAGACATATTGCAGCACGCGCAACTACAGTAGAAATCAATGGCAATCGATTGAGTACTGATAGATTCCACAAATGCTGCCACTCTGTACTATGATTCTTCTTGATTATTATCGCACGCATAAATGGTGCAATAAGCACTACTGTAAGTACACCGGTCAGACCGTTAGCCCACCAATGAGGGATAATTGTTCTTGAGAATATAAGGAAGAATGAGAGCATGAGGTAAGTCACGGTGGCAATAAGGATAGAATACACCACTGTATTGACTACCATAGACCTTAACAGGCGCTTCCACAATACTTTTGCAGGGACCATGCTGTCAGCCATTTTACTGCTTGTGGCATCACTCCGTCGTAAAGACAAAGAGTTGATTGCTATAATCCATGATTTAGGGAGTTTCTTTTCTATAAAAGCATACGCTGGCTCTGCACCACGAATCATATACGGTGTTGTAAATGTGGTTATGACAGAGACTGCCACAATGACAGGATAAAGGTAGTCCGCAATCACATGCATAGACATTCCAAGTGAAGCAATGATAAACGAGAATTCACCTATCTGTGTCATGGAGAAGCCACACTTGATAGAGTTATGTAGCGACTGACCTGAGAGGAAATATCCTAATGTACCGAATATTGTCTGACCGATAATTATAGACAAGACAAGTACTATTATCGGTGTAGAGTACTCATAAAGAATATTTGTATCAACAAGCATTCCCACTGACACAAAAAATATTGCTCCGAAAAGGTTCTTTATAGACTCTGTGACTTTTATGATTTTTTCAGCCTCCACTGTTTCTGCCAAGATACTACCCATAACGAAAGCACCGAAAGCCTCACTGAATCCTGCTTTTGATGAAATCACCGCCATAAGGCAGCAAAGACCAATTGATACGACAAGTAAAGTCTCCCCGGTCATAAGTGAACGGGTCTTTTTCAAGAATAATGGAATGGCAAAGATGCCAACAACGAACCATAAGATAAGGAAAAAACCTATCTTCAAGACAGATGCAAGCATGTCTCCTCCCTCAATGTTCTCTCCACTGGCAATGGCTGACAGCATCACCATTAGGACAATGGCGAGAATGTCTTCAAGGATAAGCACGCTCATCACCATCGATGCAAAGCCCTGATGGCTTACTCCAAGGTCAGCAAAAGCCTTATATATGATTGTCGTGGATGACATGGCAAGCATACCACCAAGGAATACACAGTCAATATGACTCCAATTGAACAGTTGTCCAACTGTATATCCCAACATCATCATGCAGAAAACGATTGTCATAGAAGCTATGATTGGTGCTGCCCCCATCTTTACAATTTTCTTGAAAGAGAAGTCAAGACCAAGCGAGAAAAGAGTGAACATCACACCAATGTCCGCCCATTCTCTTATGTTCTGCAATTCCACATCAGGCACAAGTATCGGCATGTGGGATGATACAAGGAATCCGGCTACAATATAGCCAAGTACAAGCGGCTGCTTAAGTTTCCTAAACAGCAGCGTAACAATGCCAGCGACAATTAATATAAGTGCTAAATCTTGTATCATTGTTTATTATGGAATCAGGTCAATACCATCTTATTGAGTTTGAATAACTGCTCCGCTTGTCATATTTCAGTGCGTCTGTCAGAGTTGCAGCATTGCAGCGGAAAGAGAAATTATATGATGTGTATGGTGACAACACAACTGAACATGACATGTTGAAGCAGTGCAAGTCCCTCGCAAGAGATGCTGTAGTCATGGACAATTTATGATAATCAAAATCATATCCACTTGAGAACGATATGTTCCAGCCATCCGCTATACGCACATTGCCACTGAAGTTGAGTGTCTGAGTGAACTTGTAAGGATAGCGCATAGACTTTGTATTGAACTCGCCACCGGTATTCTCACGCATCGTTATGCCATAACCAATGGTGAGCGACCATGGCATGGAGAACTTCATATATCCATTCTCGTCAGTTTCTGCCATGCCTGCATTGTCCTTGCGTGCTCCATTTTGACCTTTCTGCATATCATCATCAATATTGGTCTCGACACCAGTATCCTCTTCTTCATCATCATTATTATTTGGAGAATCATCTTTGGAACCTTTGCCAAATAACTTCATAATCTTTTCAGGAGTGATTGTATAAGAAATGTTCTGCGACATTCCTTGGAAACGTCCAAAACGTCCATGGCTGTATTCTGTGCGTGTTCCGACGTATGGACGTCCATTCTCATCCAACTCATAAGCGTATGTAGCGAAGACGGCATTCATGTTAAATGTATAGTTCTTCCACCATTTCAAACGCAGACGCGTAGAGAGGTCTGACCAAGGTCTTTCTTTTGCCGCCATATTATAGGACATACTGAAACCAAGTTCATCAATGATGCTTAGTTTCTTAAATCCGGTGGAGTCTCTGTCTGACTTCACTTTCATCTCTATATTATTACTGATATCAAGCGAAACACTACCGGTCTTTCCTTGTGACACAGTTCCGAAAAGCATCCCTGAATATGGAGAATAAGGAACAAGTTCAACAGTACCATCAGCATTCGTCTTTTGGTAAGAATCCCAAAAACCATAACGCTGAGCAGAGAAGTCAGGTGCATAGCTGAAACTCAACGAAGGAGTGAAAACGTGGCGCACTGCCTGTATCTTGTCACCAAATAATTTCCTGTTAGGGACATAAAAGCCATAAAGTTTTGTGCTCGCCGAAACTGAGAAATTCCAGTTATACACATTATGGAAGCCATAGGTTGTATCAGCCACCTCCCTTTGTGCCGCCTCATCCCATGATTTGTTTATCTTTTGGAAATATGTACGGTCTGTAATGTTGAATGACGGAGTTATGTTTATGACATCAAAAAGTGACAGTGATGCGCCAATAGGAATCTGATGCTGCCAACCGTTACGCCAATCTTTGACAAGGTTGGAATGCATAAGTTTGTCTTCCTTCGTGTTGATTGAGTTTGAAATATGTCCGGTATAACTCATGTATATTTTTTCATACCACCGCTGCTTTCCTACCGCATATTTGCGCTTGAAAGGATAAAAACGAGCAATAGATATATTCAAGTCCGGTAATGTCATTGCAATGGAAGAGTCTCGCATGTTCTGCGAAACATTCATGGATGTGGACAATGACATTCCAATACTTGAGAATGTTGTGCTGTAACTTACAGAAGATGTTCTTGTGCTCTGTGTCATTGCCTGTGGGTTGTACATGGAATTCAGGTTGCTTGACTCATAAGAGGTTGAAGCAAAATTGACACTTGCAGAGAGTGAACTATAAGGATTCGCCTTGGAATCCTGTCTGTGGCTCCACTGTATCTTGAAGCTCTTGGTATGAGAAGTTTGAAGGTTGTCATCTTCATGTTTTGTATCAAGATAAGACATGAAGATAGAACCACTGTATTTATAACGTTTCCGATAGTTACTTGCTGCTGAGATTCCCCAAGAGCCTTTAGTGTATATTTCTCCAAGCAGTTTCAAATCCATTTTGTCGTTTATGGCAAAATAGTATCCACCATCGCGCAAATAGAATCCTCGTGCAGACTCATCACCATAAGTCGGCATAATAAATCCTGAAGAGTAGCTCTTTGAGAATGGAAAAAAGCCATAAGGAATAGCCAATGGCAATGGTACATCTGCCACAACAAGATGAGCCGGACCGAACACGACATCTTTGCCAGGACGAACACGTGCACGAGATAAAGCTATATAGAAATCCGGTTCCTCTGCATCACAAGTTGTGTACCTGCCATGCTTCATGTATATGACACCGGAACTGTCACGTTTGGAAACCTCTGCACGCATAAAGCCGTCATCCTGCTCTGTGTAAACATTTTGGATGAGACCTCTTTTTGACTTGAAATTGAAAGCCATTTTTTCACTCTCATACTTGTCATTGCCCATATTAAAGACCGGAGTGCCAAACGCAACACCAAGTGTATCCTTGCCTCCTTCAGCACGGACAAGGCTTGAGTCCAAGCTCATGTGGATTTGCTCAGCATTGAGCTTCATGTCCTGATAATCAACGCTGGCTTCACCAAAAATGTGTGCAGTCTTTGAGTCGGCATAATAGACCATGGAATCCGTACCGGAATATATCACCGGCGCATCAATACCGTTTTTCTTAGACCTGTTTATGGAATCCAAACGTATGGAGTCGTCAATGGCCTTATTGTGCTTGTAGATTGCAAGTTGGAGAGAGTCCAATGCAAGTGTGTCTACATCCCTGATACTGACTGTATCAGAGTCTTTTATGGCAGCATTGCCGACGCTGTCCTTGCCGTCTTTCTTTCCGGCAATAGGTACAACATCCGCAGCAGCCACGAAAATGGCAACAAAAGAAAATATGGATATAACGAACTTCGTCCTCATAATATATTGCAAAATTACATAATTTTAATGAGAACAAAGTCCACAAACTCCAATAATTAGGATTTCTTAATAAGTCAAGGCATACTTGCTTAAGTTTCAAACCAGCAAAATATCACCCGAAAAGCATGTGCCATTCACGGAACTTGCACACGCATTCTTTACCAAATTTCATCAGAGAGTGCTCAACATGGTCATAAGTTTTTTGTCTGTCAGGATGTGTTTTTGAGAAGAACTTGTCGGCATAACAGATAAGCTGTTCTTCCAATGTTTCCGGAATCAAATCCATAGGTGGCAATGGCAGGTTTCTGCTCATTATTTGCTCTTTTGTCAGCCCTGTGCCTGTATGTCTTTCGCACACACGAGCAAATGGTTCAACCTCTTCTGAAGATATCCCGGATTCTTCTCTCAACATCCTTGCGCCAATAGTGCCATGGCATATATAAGGATCTGTACCGAAACACTCTATACCTTCTGCATTACAGCGTATTATGCCAATGTCATGAAGCATTGCTGCAGCATATACAAACTGTCTGTCTGCCTTTATTTCCGGATGCCTGTTAAGAATGTTCATCGCATAGTCTGCAACGTTTTGGCTATGCACATAAAGTATATCCCGAAGTTTGGAATCCTTGGGATAGTAGCTATTTATTATCTTATCATAATCCAACATAAACAATCATTTGCCAAACAACTATGACTACAATAACTGCAAAAACACTATACATGAGATTACCGACAATGCCAGAGGTAATCTCATGCACTAATTCCATACATAATTCTTGGTGCATGAAAAAAAATGTATTATTTCATGACTTTCTTCTCTATCACTTTGGCAGCTTTCTGTGCATTAGCGTTTGCAGCCATAGCGTTCGCCTTGCGGTGGAAGGCCATTCGTTGCCTATTGCTGTTCAGAAGAACAAGCGAATCATTTGTCATAAAGACAAAGTCAAGTGTGTCATACACCTCTGTTGGTCTTGCATCTTTATTTGTGGATGCATCATCTTCAGTGTTCTTAACACCTGCCATTCCTTCCGGTGAACTAATCAGAATCAGGCGTCCGTTGCGACATTTCCAACCGGTGTAGTGCTTGACTGCCGGATATTCAACCGGACTGTCATCCTCAAGGCTTGAATGCTGCATGACATAACCAACAGGAGAAGCTACACTTGAACGTTTCAAGGAAAATCCATATTCCCTTGGCACAAGATACGCCTCCTTGAGTGAATCAGGTATCTCGTTCAGCTTTCTGCGCAATGCACGGCGAGACATGTGTGCAGCATCCTTCCAAGTCGGTCGAACTTCAAAAGTCCATGTACCTTTCAACTGGTCAAGGTCAACAACCATAGTTGCCTCTGTGCTGTCTTCCGGATTAATCATAAGACCAACCCAATCGCCAATCTGTGGCTGTCCTATGATTTTTCCCATCCGTTTTGCTGTCTCTATATTGTAAATTATAGGATCCACACCGCTTTCAAACGGCAGGAACACTATGACAGAGTCATTGGTTCCGTCGCAGGAGAGACCATAAACCATGGAGTCCTTCTCTTCTGCGACGGTCGGTTTGGCTGCCTCTGCGGACTTGTCATGATTGCACGAGCACACACTCGCCAATACGATTATCCCAAGGCTAAATAAGATTTTTCTCATCAAGAACTTTTCTTGTCCACTATTACTTGTTCACCTGGAACTTTGTACAACCTTCTGCAAAATATGCATTGATTTGCTTAGCCGCAGCAATACCGGCATTTGTGTTCGCTTCTGCCGTCTGTGCCCCCATCTTCTTTGGTGTTGAGAAATAGCGTCCCTCAAACTTGGCAAACTCCGCATCAGCATCAGGCTTGATATCGGTAATGTATTTCAAATCTTCACGGCAAGCCATCAAACGTAGAAGTCCGGCTTCATCGATGACCTCCTTGCGTGCGGTATTGATGAGTATTGCGCCTTTCTTCATCGTGTTACACAAGTCATAATTGATAGACAGCTTTGTCTCTGCTGTTGCAGGAATGTGGAGAGATACAATGTCTGCCTCCTTGAACAGTTCTTCTTGTGATGCACAAGCCTTAACACCTGCCGCTTCAATGGCTTCCGCAGGACAGAAAGCGTCATAAGCAATCACATTCATGCCGAACCCTTTTGCCACACGCGCCACATTACGGCCGACATTTCCAAAGGCGAGAATACCAATAGTCTTGCCCATAAGTTCAGAGCCTGCCTTGCCGTTATAGAAGTTGCGTACTGTGAAGACAAGAATACCAAGCACGAGTTCTGCCACAGCGTTAGCATTCTGTCCCGGAGTGTTCTCCACAATAATATTGTGTGCTGTTGCAGCTGCCAGGTCAACATTGTCATAACCGGCACCGGCACGAACCACAATCTTCAGATTCTTGGCAGCATCCATAACCTCACCATCTATTTTGTCAGAGCGTATGATTATCGCATCAACATCTGCGACTGCTGCAAGGAGCTGCGCTTTCTCTGTGTATTTCTCAAGAAGCACAAGCTCGTTGCCTGCACCTTCAATAACATCTTTTATACCAGCAACCGCAGTAGCGGCGAATGGCTTTTCTGTTGCAATTAAAACCTTTGCCATAGGAATATGATTAAAATATATGTTAAATAATATTGTCCTGAATACTCCGGTGTCCTATCCGGAATATTCAGGACATAAGGATATCTCAATTAATGATTGGACTCAAACTCTTTCATGCAAGCCACAAGAGCCTCACAGCCCTCTATGCTCATGGCATTATAGCAAGAAGCACGGAAACCTCCGACGTCACGGTGTCCCTTGACACCCACCATACCCTTGGACGTAGCAAACGCCATAAACTCATCCTGAAGGTCTTGATATTCAGGTTTCAGGACAAATGTGATGTTCATCAAAGAACGGCTGTCTTCTTCAGCTGTACCAACGAAAAGTTTATTGCGGTCTATCTCGCCATAGACAATCTTTGCACGCTCTTCAGCGAGCTTCTCCATTGCTTTCACGCCGCCCTGTGCCTTGATGTAACGGAGATTCAAGAGTGCAGAATATATAGGCACAACAGGAGGAGTGTTGAACATTGAACCCTTCTTCACGTGTGTGCGGTAGTCAAGCATTGTAGGAATCTGGCGTGACACCTTTCCAAGTGTATCTTCCTTCACAATGACAAATGTAACACCTGCCATAGCAAGATTTTTCTGTGCACCACCATAGATGAGTGCATACTTGCTCACATCTATAGGACGTGAGAAGATATCAGAAGACATGTCGGCAATCAGAGGAACAGGAGAGTCTATATCCTTGCGCAACTCTGTACCGTAAATAGTATTGTTGGAGGTGATGTGCAGATAGTCCGCATCTGTAGGAATCTCAAAGTTCTTTGGGATATATGTGAAGTTCTTGTCTGCCGAACTTGCAACCTCAACGACTTCACCAAAGAGTTTTGCCTCCTTCATAGCTTTGGTTGCCCATACACCTGTGTTGAGATAAGCAGCCTTCTTCTCGAGATAGTTGTAAGGAATCATGCAGAACTCCAATGAAGCGCCACCTCCAAGGAACAGCACCTTGTAGCCTTCTGGAATATCGAGGAGTTCCTTGAAAAGAGCTTCAGCCTCGTCTACTACCGGTTGGAAATTCTTAGCACGGTGGCTGATTGTCATAAGTGAAAGTCCTGAGTTTTCAAAGTCAAGACAAGCTGCCGCAGTCTGCTCAATAACCTCACGTGGGAGAATTGAAGGACCAGCATTAAAGTTGTACTTCTTCATATTAAATGAGTTTATATGGGTTTGTAATCCTTTTTTGTATTTATTTCGTTACAAAATTACAACTTTTTGTCGATATAGGCAAATATTCTGTACACATTATTGCAAATATGTGCATATTATTGTCACTTTTCTTCATTTATTTCCGCACTTCTCGCCAAGTTGTCAATCTCTTCAAACTTTTCTCCCATGTTCAGGTTAAAGTAGATTGTGTAAAGGAGTGGAATCCATCTTTTCTGTTGCTTTGGCCTGAGACGCCGGAACTTCTCTACATACGGCAATGACAGCTTGTAATATGAGTTGACTTCCTCACGCTTCGCTTTGGACTCCTTGCCTTGCTTATTCCTTAAAAGAGCTTTATTGAAATAGGAAGAACCCACATTGAAATATGCTTCAGCAATCTTGTCGTTGCTATGGATAATGGAGTCACCTAAAACCACACATGCATCATATTCACCTTTATTCAATTGCAATGTGTTTTTGGCAAGACGGTAAAACAGGTTTCCTGGCTCTATCTCCAATGCTTTCTCCACAATGGTTTGCACAGTGTCCAACTGATTGACTGATGCATAATAGTCTACCAGACGAGGAAAAAAGAATGTGTTTTCAGAGTAGTCATTGAATCCTTTTTTCAGATACTCAACAGCCCGGCTCATATTATTCTGTTCCAAATAACACTTATAAAGTATTATCAATGTCAATGGTGCCTTCTCTTTATATGTCAATGCTTTCTCTTCATATTTTGCTATATTTGGGTAGTTTTTTTCCTTGTAGGCACAATAAATGGCAAGATATGCGGCTTTTGACGCCACCGTATCGGTATTGACAAAGTCAAAAGCAGAGAACAGAGGCTGCTCATGGCAGTCAAGATATGTGTCAAGACATTTGTATGCCTCATTATATTTCTTTCCAGAAAGATAGTATTGTGTACCTTTCATCAGGTTCTTACGGAACAGATTCAGATATTCTGAATTCTTCTTGCGCAGGCGCAACTGCACCCTCCCCTTCTTGTCGGGCAGAGCGTCAATGGAGTCTAAAGATTCGAAAGTGTCAATCATATTGCACAAAGACAAGAACATCGCAGATGTGTCTTTCAACTGTTTCAGATAAAGACTTTCATTAAAGTTCTCATATTTCTTTTTGACAATATCAGCTAAAAGAACATAATTGTTAAGTCTGTCCTTTTCTTTCTGTTCGGGCATTGCCACGACCTTCCTCATCAATTTTTCTGCATTGTCAAGGTTCTTGTTTGCCTTTAGGCTTGTCCGCGCCTCTATGATATCGGCTTTTTGAGCAAAACAACCAATACTAATAGTTATTCCAAGCAATAATATCACTATCTTGTTCACCATATTTCATGCAATCTTTCGTTTATAATGCAAAATTATATCATTTTTCCCGAATAGCCAAAAGTAATCCATTTATTTAACACAAACTATAAAAGAGAATAAAAAAGACGAGAATGTAACACTATAAAAGTAACATTCTCGCCTTCATAAAAATATACAGTAAGAGACAAAAGCGGTGTCTCTTGGATTATACATTCCGTTACAGATATGACCTTAATGGTGTACCGGAAGTTTATTTGATGTTCTCAAGGATATAGTTCACACGCTCCAATGGGAATGACCAGTTGACCTGAGTCTTGTCCGGGTCGGCAGCCTTTACTTCCTCGAATACAGTCTTTGCTTTGTTAAGGTCAGCAATTACACCATCCTTCATCTCAGGCTTGAGATTGCCACGTGCATCAGTATTTGCGTCAATGACACCGGCAGCCTTGGTGAGGTAGCAGATGCCGACATTCAGCTTCGCAGCAAGGAAGTCCGGCTTTGCAGCAAGAGCCTTCTGATAAGCAGCGATAGCCTCGTCGAACTTGTTCTCTGCCTGTGCATTCTGACCTACATAAGCATTAGCCATAGCATCGTTAGGATTAGCCTGCAGACGAGCGTCAAGAACCTTCTTTGCACCAGCCTTGTCGCCACTTTCGTCATAGAGGGCTACCAACTTGCCGAACACTCCCTCATTCTCAGGATAAGCCTCTGCAAGTTTCTTCACATCATTGATGTATGCAGCAGTGTCAATCTGAGCTGCCTTTGCCTGCTCCTCAAGCGCACCTAGCTTAACTGTAATCACATCATTGAGAATTTCCTTGTCGCCAGACTTGAAAGCGTAGTCGGCATACTCAGAGCATTTCTTGCCGTCTTTGTTGAAATATGCCGCAAGTGCTGCATAATAGCAAATCTGACCGTAGTTTGTCTCTGCAGAGAAGTCTGTCTTTGAGAATAGAGAATTCTGGCGTGCCTCAGCAAACATACCGAAATATTTCTCTGCTGAAGCATAATCCTTTGAGTTATATGCATCAAGACCTGCGTTTATGAGATTATTGCGTATAGGAAGGATACGTCCGGCATTCTTTGACATGAACTTTGGCTTCACCTGTCCCTTCTCGTTAGGCTGGTTGTCAGCCTCATTACATAGCATAGCTGCCTCGACAGCATTATAAGATGCCTTGGCTTTCTCTATATTCAGTTTGTTCATCTCGTCAGTGTTCTGGGCGAGCTGCGCCTTCACAGCACCCTCCTCTGCCTTTGTGCTCTCTGTAATGGCGAGGTCAACAAGTTTGTTATAAGCCTTAGCCTTCTCAACGTTCGTCATTGTTGCAGCAGCGGTCTTGAGCAGTCCGTTTGCCTCACTGTAGTTTGAAGCAGACATAACCTTCTTGAGACCGTCAGGATTCTGCGCATTCGCTGCGAGTGACATCATCACTGTGGCAGCCATCAACATAATTTTCTTCATAGTTGAATGTTTTAAGTTAATTATTTTATTCTGTTTCTTGTTGCTCTGAAGATTCGTCTTTAGCCACATCCTCTTGGTTCAATTGCTCTACAGATGCTTGCCCAAGCACCTTGCAGACAGAAGCAATGACATCGTTCTTCTTTTCAAGGTTTATCAGACGCACACCTTGTGTCGCGCGTCCCTGAAGACGACATTCCTGAACAGAAAGACGGATTGTAATGCCAGATTTGTTTATAATCATAAGGTCATTCTCGTCCTTCACATTCTTTATGGCAACGAGCTTGCCTGTCTTTTGTGTGATGTCGAGAGTCTTCACACCCTTGCCACCACGTGCCGTGATACGGTAGATGTGGTCAACACCATCTTCTGCCTCAGGATTCTCCATATCAATAGGAGTACGTTTTCCATAGCCTTTCTCTGACACAACAAGGATAGATTCTTCAAGAGGGTTGTTCACAACAACCATTCCTACCACTTCATCGTCAGCACCGTCAAGACGCATGCCACGGACACCAGTAGAAACTCGTCCCATTGTACGGATGTCATTCTCGTCAAAACGGCATGCCCGACCATTGCGTGATGCTATGATAAGTTCATTCTTTCCGTTTGTAAGACGAACGTCAACCAAGTCATCACCTTCTATGAGGTTGATGGCTATCACACCGTTTGCACGTGGACGAGAATACTGCTCAAGGCATGTCTTCTTCACTGTGCCGTTCTTTGTACAGAACACAACATAATGGTTACGGACAAATTCCTCATCGTTCAAGCCACGGAGGCGCAGGATTGACTGTACGGAATCATCTGCGTCGATATTGAGCATATTCTGTATGGCGCGTCCCTTTGAATCCTTGCCACCCTCCGGAAGTTCGTAGCACTTGAGCCAATAGCAACGTCCCTTCTTTGTAAAGAACAACATCGTGTTGTGGAGTGTCGCAGGATAGATTGACTCTGTGAAATCCTGATTGCGGTGTGACGCACCTTTTGACCCGACACCGCCACGCGCCTGTTCACGGAACTCAGACAGCGGAGTGCGCTTGATGTATCCAAGATGTGATACAGTAACGACAACAGGGTCGTTTGGATAGAAATCTTCCGGATTGAATTCCTCTGAAGAGTACTTTATCTCAGTACGGCGCTCATCACCGTACTTTTCCTTAACTTCCTGGAGTTCATCCTTCATGACCTTCTTGCAAAGTTCCGGATTGTCAAGAACGGACTGCAAGTAGTCGATGGTCTTCATAAGTTCGTCATACTCATTATGCAGTTGGTCCATTCTCAGACCTGTAAGCTGGGATAGACGCATGTCAACGACATACCTTGCCTGTACTTCATCAAATTGGAAACGATCCATAAGGTTCTGCACCGCAAT
>JAAGKN010000507.1_pt1 | contig 51404 bp, 67 predicted proteins | sample 6206371 | NCBI WGS metagenome assembly JAAGKN01 (sample SAMN11533720, study PRJNA540317) | gut metagenome | isolation source: fecal pellets from male and female animal of same cohort | host: Peromyscus leucopus | place: USA:CA | collected 2017
CGCGGTTGCCCATAAGCCCCATTTCCGTGGCCCGGTCGGTAAACATCCGCGCAAGCATCTTGGAATTCTCCGACGCGTTCTTGCTTACAAACACCGAGAATCCCGAAGCCGAGTGCCATCGTCCGTCCGCGCCGGCGGCATTGTTGTGTATCGACACAAGCACGACATTCCCTGCGCCAAGTTTGCGGCACCATGCGTTCACCTTGCGCACACGCTCTTTCAGCGGCGTGTCCGTAGTCTCCGGTACAAGCAACGCCACGTCTACGCCTTTGAGACTCAACTCTCGGCTCACTCTCTGCGCTATCTCCCGGCAATAGACGTATTCACGCAACCGCCTGTCGGGACTGCATTTGCCTCCCGTCAATGGCGGGTCGCCATGCCCGTTGTCAATCAATACTTTCATCCGATTTTAAATTCTTTTTTCGTGATAAATGATATTCTTCTTTGCTCACCCCCGGCCGAGGCGGCGTCTTGGCGTTGGGCGGTCGTCGAAAGGGGCAAGGCTCATCATCGCATCTCACCTTCACCAACTCAATCTCCAATTCCGCGGCCCGCCTTTCCAGTCCAATGATGTCACGGTTCTGCTGCCTGACAAGTTGCGTCTGCTCGGCAAACCGCTCCTCCTTGGTTTTCAGCTGCTCCTGCAAAAACAGATTCGTCTCTTGCAATATGTGGAACTCCGCCACGTCGGCCTCCGCCTCCGCTATGCGCGCGTTGGTGCTTCGGTTGGCAAAGTATCTTATTAACTCCACCATGCCCGTCGAACCGCCAACCGCCCCGATTATCGCCAATATCGTCTCCCATGTCATACCTTCATCTCAATTTTGGAGGAACGTTAACCGCGAGTTTGTAGGAACGCGAGCCTCCGGCTTGCGCCCATTCGCCATTCCTCATTCGTCATTCAAATAAGATAACTCACTGCCGCACCGCATGCGCCCAGCGCGGCTCCTGCCGCATCTGCCGCAAGGTCTTTCCAACAAAAATGGTTATCCGCCTGTCTGCGGTCGCGGCATTCTTTACTCACGCCGATTGCCATCGCAACAAACAGCGCCGCCCCGTAAGCCGTGGCTGTTCGTGCCCCGGGATTATCCGGCGCAAATACATACGATACATTTGCCATCACCGTCGACACGATAAAGGCAATAGCCATGCACACCAAAAAGTGCATCGTTTTATCATTCAGCTTTTTCATATTCGTTATTAGCCATTTGTTGTTCATTGATGATTGCCTCGGCCTCCTCGGCGGTTATCTCGCGCCAGTTCTCCGGCGCGTCGTTCACGGCCAGATACACTTTTTCCGACACTACGCGCTCCTCGGCCGGCACATCGCCGGCCTGTGTGAGAAAACAACCTGCGGCAGGGGTCAGCGTCCGCAATTCAACATGCTTTGTCTCTATTTCCATTTTCAATATCGTTTTAATCGGTTAGTAAAATCAAGAAATCGTGAATCCCTTCGCCACAATCTGCGCCTTCTCCTCATCCGTCAGCAACGCCTTCGTGTCCGCATGAAGTTTCAAAGTCGCTGCCGACAGCCCATTCCCGGCACGGTCATAACTGTAATTAATCAAGGTGTCAATAAGCGACTGCCGCGAAGCCTCCCCGGCTGTTCCCCATTTTGAGCAATAACTAAAATCAATGGATGTCAATTTCGTGGACATACCGAGTCCTTTTAATGTTAAGGTGTGGAGTGCCGTACAATAGAATAACATATAACCCATGTTCGTTACATTCGATGTGTCAAGTTGAGGTATTGTTGTCAGCGAAGAGTCGTTATAAAACATACCGGCCATGTTTGTTACATTCGATGTGTCAAGTTGAGGTATCATTGTCAGCGCAGAACAGTAACCAAACATATAACCCATGTTCGTTACATTCGATGTGTCAAGTTGAGGTATCATTGTCAGCGCAGAACAGTAACCAAACATATAACCCATGTTCGTTACATTCGATGTGTCAAGTTGAGGTATCATTGTCAGCGCAGAACAGTAACCAAACATATAACTCATGCTTGTTACATTTGATGTGTCAAGTTGTGGGAGGATAACCAGCATTTTGCACCCATTGAAATCCTTTCTCGTTCCATCCTCATATTCCTTTGCCAGTGCTTTCGACTCCTCAATCGATTCAAGCAACGCCTGCACCGACTCCGCATCCGTGTAGCCGATCTCGCGGAAGGCCTTGCCGAGGGTGTGGCCCGGCTCGGTCTGGTCGGCGGCATAGGCCAAGGCGTCCACAAGCCCCGACAGGCGGTCGTTCTCGGCCACGAACTCGTCGCGCACCTGTTCCAACTCCGCCGTAAGCGTCTGCGCGTCGGCATAGCGAACAAGCGAAGCCGTGGCTGCGTCGTAGCGGTAGAGCGTGGCCGTGGAGCGGTCGCGGTAAAGTATCGCCGCGGAGGGCGCGTCGCCGTCCATATACTCCTCATAGGGCATGAATGAGAATTTGGGCGTCGAGACTGAGCCGCCGGGCAAAAGGCTGTCCGTAGCAAGAGGGTCAAGCCCCACCTGCTCTATGTAGGTGTAAAAACCGTTGTCGGCAATCGGAGTAAACAATGTCGCCCGACTTCAATGTCGGATACGTGATAAAATTCCGGTTTGATATGATGCCGTCGAAAGCACGGATATTGGCCTCGGCGAGCAATGCCGTGTTCTCCGTAGTCTTGTCGGCCGCCACGCCCAGCGCGCCACGCAGTGCGTCCTCCGAAACTATCTTTTTATCTTCCATAAAAATTAATTTTTAAATTCACGATTCACAATGCACAATCGCCTGCGGCGCGTAGCCCAATCGTGCATCGTGCATTGTGAATCGTGCATTGATTACGCAAACAGGGCTTCGGCCAGTGCCGTGCCTTCGGCCTCGGTCATCACCGCGGAGTCGAGGTCGGCCTGCTTAACGAATGTCTCGTCAACATACGTCTTGTCGGCCTTCTGGCCCGATGCGGTCTGCAAGGCGGTGATGGCCTCGCCGTTCTTGGCAATGTCGCCGGCGTTCTTGGCGGCGGCGTCGGTGGCAACTTTCACCTTGGCCTCCACATCGGCGGTCTTGGCGTAGGGAGTAAGGTCCACGTCGGCCTTGTATTCGCCGATTTTTTCCCACGCGCCGCGACGTAGACATACTCCGTGTACTTGTTGGCCTCGCCGGCCGCTGCCGACAGCACAAGGTAAATTTTGTTTTCGTCGATGTCGGCGGTGGGCAGCGCGCTCACCACCTTGTAGAGCGACAGGTCAATCTTGATGTCGCCCGAGCCGACGATGTTCTCGCCGTTGATTGTTTTCAGATCGCCGGGCTGCACCATGTGGTCCCTCACCACAATCAGCGCGCTTTCCAGCGCCTCGCCCGTTACATACTTCTTAGCATTTTCTTCCATAATCCTAAGTTTTAAAGGTTAATAAAAATGTTGTTTATCGGTTGTTGTGTTTTAATTAAATACTTCTCTTGCTATCGCTTCGCCATCTTCGGCACTCATTCCTTCAGGCAAATCAGCTCCTTGAAAACGGTCAAATTCGTTTGATAACCTATCAACCTCTTTTTCTATACGAGGCAATTTATCCTCTATCCGATTCAGCATATCCACTGCCGCTGGTATCATGGCAGTAGCACGTCCAAACTCTTCCTCTGTACCCTCAAAGCCTGCGTCCACAGCCATATCATAAGCCGAGCGGAAAATAAACGGAACTGTGAGAGCAATGTCTATTTTCGATGGTTCATCACCACGTCCGCGCACTAGTATAATCGGAGTAGGTTCATCGGATACGACCCTACGGTAACCGTCTCCATAAATACCATCCGGCAGTTCCGCCATAATCTTCAATGCGACTGTCCCTGGACCTAATTCGTGATTATCACAAATAACGCGCAGGCCGTCGCCCTCGCGCCGGCAGTTGACATATCGTTCTCCTCGCCTCGAAAATACAAATCGCCGGCCGCAGGATAAGACACCTGTGAAATCATAATCGGGGAAAAACCGTTCAGGCCATCCGTCCGCCCCCTCACGCACAAACCACAGCATGAAGTCAAAATCCGACTCATAATTTATGCGGCGAGGCTTTATGTCTATTCTTTCTGCCATATATTTTGTTATTTCAATTTAAATTACTATCTTTGTGGTGTCCCTCGAATTTTCTAATCCCAACGCTGTTGGATAAGTATGGAGAATGTGAGGGCTTTTTTATTTTCTATCCTAAAACAACATCGTTGAGGAGTTTGCCAATTTCTTCAATGCCGGGACTGTCGGAGTTGATTAGCCCCATTCTTTTATCCTCCGGGCATTCCACTATATAGTTTTTGTATAATGTTTGCCCGTCGATGATTACACCCGTTGGCTCATCCGTTTTATAAAGCACACAATAAATCCAGTCCGACACATTGCCGTTAAGCGATTTATTACGAATCCTTACCCGAAGACTCTTCTTACTCCCTTTAATCTGCTGTTGCAGCAGATGAGGATTCCAAACCCGTTGCCAATAGTCATATTTCAGTTCACCGTGTCTTAGGTATACAATATGGCGGTTATACGAATGTTGCATTTGCAGGCTCTTGCCCAGCATGGCAAAACGTTTCCATCCCTCAGTCGGGCTGTGATAAAATCCATCGTCCATAGAAAAGACTGTATCGGCAAATACCGGGCTGCCGAGTTTAAATCGGTCAGGGACTGCGCCTTTATATTCCACAATGGCACCATGCTTGTTTATGGTTACATGTCTGGCTGAACCTCCACACGGCATCATATCATCCACTTTCATAGCCAAGGCCCAACTGGTCATAATACGTTCGGGTATATATGACGGAAGCAAATCCGATAAGTCAAGCCTGCTGAACCCTATTATGCCGTTGTTTCTATGCAAAATCAAATCCTGACGTGGAATACATTCAGTTAGTTTTCTTGGCGCTACACGAGGATCAGTTTGAGTAAAGATATACAGCCGTTCGATGACGTCGTCAATAAATGTTGCCGGCAAAACCTCAGGCGTGTAGCCAAGCAACCGCGCGATGTCGACATATTCCTTGCCGGCACCCTGCTTGTAGTTATACATGTAGAATGGCGTCTCCGACACATAAGGAATCCCGCGGCATATCGTGACGAATCCCTTGTTGCGGTACACATTGCCCGGCACCGAATTAATCGAGATGCGCCCTGTGCAAAGATGCGGCACACGCTGGCTCCTGCGCAGACGAGCCCGTTCCAAGACAGGAGCAAGTCGAGCCACTCCGGCTTCGACTGTGCTCACGCGTACAGCCAAGTCCTCTACCAATGCCTCTGTCTCTGAAAGCATTGCTCCGTCGGCATACTGAACAAGCGAGGCCGTGGCCGCGTCATAGCGATAGAGCGCGGATGTGGAGCGCATCCTAAAAAGAATCGACGCGTCCGGCGCATCGCCGTCCATGTAGTCCTCATAGGGCATGAATGTGAATTTGGGTGTCGAGATTGAACCGCCCGGCAGGTCGACGCCTGTGGCAAACGGCTCGAGAGTCACCTTTTCGGAGTAGCGGTAAAAGCCATTGTCGTTCACTGAGTAGACGATGTCGCCGGGCGACAATGCCGGATACAAGAGGAAATTACGGTGTAATATGATGCTGTCGAAGACGCGGATGTTGGCCTCGGCAAGCAGCGCGGCATTTTTGTCGATGCCGTCCAACAACTCCGCCTCGGCAGCCTCGGCGCGCTCACGTTCCGCGGCAATATCGGCTTCAAGTGACGTCTTGAAATCTTCAAGCATCTTCTTCAAAGCCTGGTCTCCTTCCTGGCGCTTTTCCCTCTCGGCCTGAATAGCCTGTTGAATCGCAAAAAGCATCTTCTCATCGGCAATAAGCACAAGGCCTTGCCCGTCATGACGGTAAAGCAGATTATCGTCCGTGCTGCGGTAAAACACTCGGCGTGGCGTGCTTCCGGCCATATAGTCCTGTGCAATCTCAATGCCGCCATTGGTCTGTCGATAAAAAGCATCCTCATCATCGATATAATATACCGACCCATCATTGCGGCTGTCTTCGAGGTATTGAATCATGTAGTCGTCATCTACAGACTCAAAACTACGCGCAAATGGCATAACCCCTACCGCTTCGACCGCGTCAACAAGCGTAGCATACACCTCCGAAATATACGATTTAAGCGAATTTATAACGGAATCCCTTTCACTGTCTTGCTCTGTCAAAGATAGTGAAATAGCTTCTATAATGTCAATAAACATTTTGCCTACACGCTGTGCAGTATTAAACCCTTCGCTTTTTGCATTGCGAATGATTGTTGCACTGTTTAGTAAGTTTGCTTTTGCGAAAGAAGACATATGCTATTTTCCAATTTTACGTATTGTTATTCCGCCTAATGATGCAGACGGACGGCCGGTCTTTTTTATTAGCCCCACTGTTTTACAATATGACACACACTCTCGTAGATATGAATTCGCAATATCAATAGCATTATTGTAGCAAGCAGAACGTTCGTTACTACTTAATCGTGTAGAATAATCATCGCTTTTTATGGTCATTCCGAATCTTGTCGACTGAAAATCGCCAGACATTACGTTTTGTGCGTACACAAAATATGATAGCGCGACCTTAAGGCCAACCAACGACAGCATCTCGCCATTTTCATTGTTGTAAACACCACCTTCAAGCAACACATTTATGCGCTTGTCACAACCATCGTTGGCTGCCAATTTAAGGAATAGAGCCGTTCCTATAATAGGTTTAACATAGAGTTGCTCAGCCTCCGTTATATAAGCGGCCAATTTATCTGGATCGACCTTACCTAATGGTCTGCCTAATTTAATGATTTCCTGCGGCGTCACTAAATGTTCCATTGCTATTGTTATTAATATAAACTAATGGTTGAATTAAGAAATCATGTGATTTATTTGCATCTTCGAACCAATGGCGAAAAATACTCTTTATGGCTCGAGACAATGCCCGGCGCTGCGGAGAAACGTAAGAATTATAATACTCATACGCCTCGGAAATAACTTTGCCGCTAAATCCAAGTTTACCGTTTCTAATACATAGCCACGGTTCTTGTCCGAACGCAGAATAAATACGAGACGTCACACTATCTTCGGTACAGATGAACTTGCTGTCATAATTATTTCCTTCAACAGGTAAAAACTCGGGTTTATCTTCATCTTGCTGTAAAGTCACGTCCATAATAGTACAACAGTTCATATCTCCTTGGAACGCGTCAAGACTTCTTGCGAAATCACTGTCGTCCTCTCCGTTAGACTGGATTGGATTGCCGTTTTCATCAATGCCAAGAGCTGCACCTTTTTTTCGGCATAGCATACCGGCTAAGAGAAAATTATTTCGCGCATTACGATACTTCACATTATCGAGAGCTTCGTCTGTTGAAAGATTCGTTACAACCTTGTCGTAGATAGGACGAGGATATTCAGTTTTACCGTCCATTGAAAACCACAAGATTTGGCCCTTGTAATGCTCAATACCTCCGGCCTCCACTATCTGCGCTATGACTACATCTTTGCGAGGATTAAACGTGTGGATTTTAGAAACAGAATTAACATCCACCGACACACGACGCCCTTTGCGGGTCTTTCGCCCGGTCCAATCTGGATGCACGTTAATAAAAAGCACCTGCCCCTCATTGTTTTCCTCTTCAAGACGACAATTTTGGAACGGAACGTATTGTAGCTCTATAATTTGGCAAGCCATATTGTAATTAACATGGAGCGCAAAGCCATGGTATAGAGCCATATCGCGCGACATAAGGCGATGAATATCATCCACTGTCTCTCCAGCACGATTTACTATATATTCAGAAAAATCATCATCATTGTAGCCATTGCCTTCAATGAACTGTTGATAACGTTCAACGCAAACACCACCGGTCGGCGAGTTGAGAATAAGGTCCAGCATTCGCTGGGGGTAGAGATTATCTACCCCATACGACTGGATATTCAGCGCGCTCACATACGAGGTACTGAAACGTCTAACAGGCCTTTTGACGGTGTTTAAGTTCATTCGCTATGAATAATAATTATTCTTCTTGTTTCTTTGTCGTTTTTACTGATTTCTTTTTCAGAGCGGCAAGTTCCTCTTCAAGTTTGGTCTTTTCCGCTTTTAACTCGGCAATTTCACAATTGGACGATTCAAGGTCTGCAGTAAGTGCCTGAATCATCAGATTGAGGTTGCCGATTTCTTCGGAGTTATTTTCGGAAATCTGCACGCCATCGAGCCTTGCCTTGAGTTCTGCGATTTCTGAATCCTTTTTTATGCAGTCAGCTTCAAGACCGGCAATGATGTTCTTTGCGTCATCCTGTGAGAGTTCGCCTTCGGGAAGTTTTCCTTCTTTGCGGCGAGCAACGCGAGCTTCCCAATCTGCGGGATAGACAGCAAAGAGGTTGATTGAGGATGGGAAGTCTGCGAGATATTTCTCTGGAACCTCATCGTTGGGAAGAGGATTAGCATAGAATTTGTTGTCGCCGGCTCTACGCAGAATGGCACCTGCTTTAAGTGTGTATTGGGATTTTGCTTTGGGCATCTCTTTTAGTATTTTAAGTTTACGATAAATAATGATGTATGCATCGCGGTAGCAGTCGCTGCAACCTTTGTTAGTTATGCCACGGCCGAACAGCGTCCGATGCAATGTTTCAAGAATACTCCTGTCTGAAAAAGAAAAGCCGTCCTCAAAACGGCTTTTCATATCGTTCATTAATCTTATAGCATCCGCATATTCCATAATTCAAAGGTTTATGCGCCTGCTTCAAGGGATTCAAGCATGGTCTTAGTCGCAGCGAGAGAATCGCCATAGAGGAACACACCGCTCTTGTTGGCGCCCGTCTCTTCGAGGGTGGCGGAGTAACCACCATTTGTTTCCTCCGAGTATTTATCATTTGCCATTTCGGCAGCAGTCAGACCGGCCTCCCAACCGTACACTTCGTAAGTTGCCTTGCCGCCTGCGCCTGTGGTCTTGTTTTCAAGAACCATGACGAAACGGCCATTAGCAAGTTTGTCAACGATATTAGTCGTGACATCCGGGCCTTCATTTAGGATAACCAGTTTCACCTGCTTAGTCCAAGTATTGACATATGTACCTTTGACTAAAGCCTTATTAGTACCGGTGAACGGAGTCGAACCGGGGACAAATACCTTGTATCCTTTTCCACCTGTGTTCAATATGAGAGCGGAAAGCAAAGATGGGTTGGTTTTGTCAAAAGCCGAAGCTTCGCGATCGACATCATCGAAGTTGAAAATCCATCCTCTGTTTCCAAGGCCCTTCACCGACATAGCCGAGCAATCAGCGGCTATGTCGGCGGCTAAGTTGAAATCACATTTCTCCATAGCATTGAAGTGTTAAAATATTATTAAATGGCTACCTGAACAAGAGCATCTTCACCTACAAGGGTGTCGATTTTGGAGGTGGCGTAAATATAGTTCTTACGGTCAACATCGTTGAACGTGCAGCGGAGTTCGGGAATTTTGTCGGTGTCGTTGGTGCCAACGAAGAGATTGCCGGGGTTACAAACAATAGCTCGATGAGGATTGTTAAGGCAAGTGCCGGTATCCTCGTATTTCTTTATCATTCGGTCCCATATGTCACAAACTACGATGCGAACACCATCGTATTCCGAAATGTGAAGACCTGCAGCCACCTGTTCAAAAGGCATAGTTGCCTTTGTGTAGTGAGCGATAAAGTCAGAGCGTAGAGCCTTGAACAGCGAAGAAGTCATGTAGAGGCTTGAGTTTTCCTGGTCGAAGATACGGGAGTCTGCATCCGACAGAAGCGTATCAACGAGCTTGATGGCGTAGCCTTCTTTGCGTATAGCTTCTTTCTGCGACTCATACGTTGCACCCTCTGTATTGGCTGTGACAATGGTCTGCTGATGTGGATTGGCGGCGATAATGGCGCTCAGTCGTTTCCACAGACCGTCGCACATAGTGAATAGTTTGGGGTCGATACCTGCAGTGAGGATACCGCTGTCGGCCACATTCTTAGCTTCCTTGTCGCCGAACCAGATGATACGCCAAGCCATTTCGATTGTGGCTCTGCGGAGCAGTTCGATAACAAGATCCATGTAAGGAGTGCCATCAAGGTCGGCAACATCGGTACCGGTCTTGAGTCCAATTTCGCCGAGAGTGTTTTCAATATCCGAGTAACATATGTGCTTTGCGATTTCCCATGCACCGAGGTTCCACTCCTTTTCAAGGCCGAGGATTTCAACCTTGGAGTAGTTAGGGTTGCAGCCTGCGCCGGCGGTGCCAACATCACCCAAAGAGTCGATGAAGTCGAGTTTTTGCTTGTTCACTACACCGGTTTTGGTTGTTACCAGAAGGTCGATGTCAGGATTCTTGAACAGCGTGAGAAAGATAAGTTCGCGCAAGTCGGTAATCGCACCATTACCGACGGTGAGTTTGCTAAAATCGATCATTGTCTTGTTCGTTTTTTAAGAGTTCTTTTTTTTGGATGCGGCGTAACGCTCTTTCTGCTCGCGTATAGCACGCTGTGTTTTCGTTTCGCCCTCAATTGGAGCGGAAGTTGTGGAGTGGTCGACAAAACGGCGGTTTGTGCTGGTAAATGTCGAGCGAAGTTTTGTAACACCATCGAGCCAAGTCTTACCACCTGCTTTTGCCACGGCTTCAAGAACGGCATTCTCCTCATCCGAGATAATACGGGCATCAGCCTTGGCCTCTACCTGCTGTTGGAGTTCGTCCCGTTCTGCGATGAGGTCATCGCGCTGCTGTGCGAGATTATCACGTTCAGCTTCGAGTACAGCCACGCGGGATTCAAGCTCTGTGACGGTAGTTTCAAGTTCAGACACACGGGTCTGCAACTCCTCTGGCGTTGGAGCTTCTTCTTCCAAGGAGTCTCTTTCTGGTTCTTCCGTTGCGGGAGCCGTGCCGGGGTCACCCTCCGCCTGTGCGTTGGGGTCATCGGGGTCGGTCTCATCCGGTGTGGGTTCTTCTTCGGAGATAGGCTCGGTTACTGATGTGATGAGATTGTCTTCTATGACGATGACGGTGCCGTCCTCCATTGTGTACGTACCGTCAGGGTAAGCGGTATCGCCAATTTGGGGGTCGCCATCTTCACGCTCGACAGTAAACTCTCGACCGTCTGCGTCGGTCACGACCTGGTCGCGCATCACTACGTCTTCCAGTCGCGCCAAACCGCACATTGCAAGCATACGGTCAACCAGCGATTTCTTCACTGGAATAGTTGTCTGAGGTTTGCTCATGTTAGATGGGGTTATTGGTGAATGATTATTTTTTGCCGTATTGGGGACTAACGTCTTGCTGATGAAGCCGAGTTCAAGAGCCTTTTCAACGGTGATAAATGTATCCTTATTCATTATCTCCTGCAACTCATTTCGGCTCGCGCCGGTGCGCTTTACATAGAGTGACAGAATACGGTCTTGCTCTTCTCTTAGAGCATGCTCCTGAGTACCCATCTGGGTACGCAGTGTGTTTATGCTATCCGCGGTCAAGCGCCGAGGCATATCTGTATATAGCCATTCCACCGCGGGATTGTGGATGCAAATATGGGCGTTTTTGTACGCTATTCGCCGCTCCTTCGGTGCAGCAAGCAGAATAATCGTAGCCATCGAGGAACATTCCCCCTCGATAGTCGCATAAATTTTCTTCTTTGATCTGCGGAGCGCGTCATACATAGCCCATCCCTCGACACACGAACCACCTCGGCAATGGATTCTTATGTCAATGACATTGTCATCCTCTGGAATAGACGAGATAAACTCGTTGATGTCTTTGTAGGAATATCCGTTCAGACCAAAGGATTGTAAAAAAACCTTTTCTTCCTCTCCAACTATGTCGCTATAAAGTCTGAAAGTAGCCATTGCGTCTTTTGATAATTACTCATCAAAGTTACTATATCATAATTATTTGTAACGAGCATGAATAACTAATTATGGTGCAATCAAAAATGCAGTTTTCATTATATGCGACTATATAAAAGCGCCTATGCGAAAGCACAGGCGCTCAAAATAAGAATAGTCCTAAAAATGTCAAGATGGACACAAATAAGAGTCATAGTTGACGACGTATTAAAGTTTGAGTATGGGATTTGTACAGTAACGCGTTGAGAGCCGAGCGTACAGTACGCGGACGTTCTAACACCAGGGTTTTAACAACTTCCTGACTGGCAATGTCTGCGGGATTAGTTAGGTGTGTATCGAGGGCGAGAACAAAACGCGCCATAAAGTCTTCACAGGGGGTTAAATCTAATTTTTTCATCGCTTTTACAAGAAATTTCGAGGAGCGTTGCATGGCTGAATACGCTCCTCTTTCCCGGATGTCTTTTTTACGCCATCATGGTTTCTACAAAATCCGCAGGATATTCATCGCCGTGTGCTTCCATATAATCATATACGACGTTATTATTTTTAATTACCTGACAGGACGAACGACCATTTTTTACAAATTCGAATAGATAATTAGCGATTACTTCCTGGACTTCCTGCATGAAGTCGTTTCCGCACTTGTTATATACCTCATAGGCATATTCGATATAACCGGAGATGTCTCCTTTAACAAGGAAAGCATAGAGAGCGTCCGCAATTTCATCCGCACTCATTTTTGCCGATATGGCGATTTTATTATACATAATTTTGAGTTTTAAGTTAATCTTATTTGCTTTTTCTTATAATACAAAGTTAGTTAAATATAATCATATATGCAAATTTTTACAACTTTTTTTTTAAATATTCAATTAAATTTTTTCCGCTATTATATGAGGCTTGCGGCTGCAAATGAGCGAAATGAGTTCTTTTCCACATCGAAGTAACATACTATGTCCGCCGGACGCTCGCGACGCGGTTTTGAGGGCGACTGTGGAGCCGGGGTATAGTTTATGTTGAAGAGCGTACCGACCGCTTTGCGAACCTCCCCTGTGGCCTTACGATAGGCGAACTTAACATTACCAACCATCATCTGAGCGCGAAGTTTCATCACTTGCCACGCCTTGCGGAGGGCATGCGAGAAATTGCATACTTCACCCTTGCGAAGCATTGTGTGGGCCATCTTAAAAAGACTAGATTTGTTGATTGCGTTTGCCATTGTGTCTGAGTTTTTTTTTAGTTTTATTTATAATCTTATTTGCTTGTACAAGGTCTTTATTTCCTTAACCTTACAATACAAAGTTACAATAATATAATCAATCGCACAAATTTTTACGACACTTTTTTTTACAAAATAATCAACTTTTTATTTGATTTGTTTGGAATCACAGACAAGAACATTGCCGACTACACAATCGGAATGCCGCCCGTATAGGTAGGTGGCCGTTATGTTGAGATCAAGACCCTCCAACTTGCCTTCTTCATTTACGACCATTAGCCGGCCGTCGTTGAGGTTCAGGACTTCAATATATCCTCCGACTATCCTCTGCATTTCTTCAAGCGAGAAGTCGCTACCATTGGCCGGAGCAACCTGCTCCATACGGCCATTTGCATAAATTATTTCTGCCATAGTTTTTGAGTTATTAGAACCACAACACAACTGTCATATCGTATACCTTGAATGGGGCTTCCACCGTGCCTGCGGCGTGGGCGTTCAGATTGCCTCCGATGACCTCCTTGCCGTCCTCATCTTGGATTGACAGGAGATACTCTTTCCACTTGGCTCCGTTGTTTTCACGGTAGCCACCATTCTCCACTCGGACATCGAGCGAGAGGTCGGGGCGATAGGCTTTGAGGACGGAGCGGATGCGTCCGAATACTTCGCTCACGGTCTCCCAGGCTTCATCGCAGTAGCGATGTGAAGTGAATTCGGAGACCACTTCGTAGATACGATTTTTGAGGGTTGTGCGAGTGATTGCCATTTTTCCGAGTTTTAAGTCTATCTTATTTGCTTATCCTTTGATACAAAGTTAGTTAGAAATAATCAATCCTACAAATTTTTACGATTCTTTTTTCGCAAAATAATCAAAGAAACTGCCGACACATATCGCATCGGCAGTCAGCAAATAAGACGTCCACCTAAAACTCGGACGTGGTGGGATTCAACGGGATTGTGGTCAGTAATATCTGTCCGTTCTTGACTTCGGCCTGGGTGTTGTTGTCGCTGTATTCGCCGGACAGGCATTTGTAGCCGTATTCGCTGATGATTTCCTTGTCGTAGAGGTCGCGGATATATGCGGCTTGGACTTCTTCGTCCGTGAACACTGCAAGCGGTGTCAGGCTCGATGTGGTGAGCCACGGATCGCCTATGTAGAGTATGCTCGTTTCCATAATGGGAGTATTAAGGAGGCCGGCAGACTTGCCACCGACCTCCGGAGAGTTATTCTTTGGATGCGGCTTGTTCGGCTTGCATCATTTCGACGCGGATAGCCTCGATGTTGGCCTTGATGTCGGTGCGCTTCTTATCGTACTTCTCCGAAATACATTTGACCATTTCGGAGTTCTGCTCCGGCATAACGGTATCGACGAGGGCCGAGAGAAGTTTGGCGAGGTCGGCAGCATAGCAGACGCTTTCTTCTGAGAGGGTGTTCTTGAGGTATTCCCGGAATATTTCGTTCTTGTGTTGGAGTGCAATGGAGAGAACGGTCTCCATATCGAGTGAGGCCGTGAAGTCGAGGCCGATGGACTTCTTGAACTGATAGCCCATGCGCTTCAGCAGCACTGCGAGTAAGATGGCTTCTTCTCTGTTGACGAGGTCAGAGCCGTTGGCCGAATAGGTGCTATCGTGGAGCAATGTGCGCAGCCCTTCTATGATGTCGTTCTGCTCACGTTCCTGGCTTTCGTATAGGGAGCGTTTAAGATTGTCGATAGAGCGCACCTTATAGGCACTCTGGGCGCTCATATTGCCCGATTCGTCGGTGGGTGTGTTGTAGAGGAATTTCTGTACTCCGCTGAGGTTGCCGTTGAATGACACCTCATAGACTGCGATGATTGTTCCGTCCTTGAGGTTGTCATCGAAGAGAGCCTTCTTCGATTGATAGTTGGCAAGGCGTTTGGCGTAGTATTCCTTGTCGGTAAAGGCTTCTTCGTTGGGTTCTTTGGGGACGAGGACGTATTCGCGGTTTCCGAGGGCCAGAGGCTCTATCTCGTAGTGAGCACACGCTTCAAGAATGGAGGCGTTTTCTTCCTTTGTGCCGACATAGACAATCGGCAGTCCGCACTTTTTGGCTTGACGCATAACGGACTCCATATTCTTGGCGAGGAAAAGTTCTCGCTTCATACAGCGGGGCTTGTTGTCAGCACCGAACTTACCGGGAGAGGTGGCGGTATTGAACTTGCACCCTTCGCAGGCTCCGCAAGCGCTGAATGTGGCATCGGAGGGATAGAAGCGAGCCGTTTCTATGGCGTTCATGACGTGCTCGTCAATCATCGCGGCGAGGTCCTCCATTTTGAGGATTTTCTGCGGCCACCGAGAGATGTGTTCGGGTGTGAAGCATGCGTTGTAGAGGATTTCCTGCTGCGCCTTGTCGAGTTTGGCAATTTCCTGGAGGTGGATTAACCACAACACTCGCTCGCGGAGCAGAGCGGCGAACTTGTCGCTGATGTTGGTCAGACGGATTCGGTCGCAGACGTAGGAGGTGCTTTTGCCGAGAGCCTTTGCTATTTGGGCTACCTTATAACCACCTTCCTTGTAGAGGTGCTTGATTGCGGCTCCTTCTTCCAGTGGGTCAACTTCCCTGCGTTGGAGATTTTCAAGCACCATGCAGAGGAACGCTTGCTGATCGTCAAGCTCCTTGACAACGGCTTCGATGGTTTCCATTTCGTTGATGAGGCAAGCGCGGTATCTGCGCTCCCCACATACGATTTCGTATTTGTGCTCCGCGCCTTTGGGGGTCTTGCGGATTGTAATAGGCTGAATGAGGCCGTTCTCCTTGATAGAGTTGGCGAGTTCGAGCAGTTCTTCTGCATCGAATGTTTTGCGAGGGTTGAGAGGACTGGGAGAGATGTCCGAGAGTGGTATATTTCTTACTTGCATTGTCGTATTGTTTTTGAGGTTAGCATACCCACGCCAATTCGGCGGGCTTTTCCGCTTTCTTCCAAGAGTTGAAAGCGTAGTTGTTGATGATGGTTTCGTATGAGAATACCGCAGCGGTGTCCGGTATTCGCTCTCCGTCAACCTCGATGTTGTCTTCGGCGTTAGGCATGATGATAGCGGTCAAGCTCGGAGATTCAAATATCGCCGGACGTGTAGGCTCGTTGAGATAGAATTTGCACTGGCAGAGTTCTCCTGCCGCCACAAATACGTTCATCAGCCTTATCAGCAGGTCCACGCTTAGAAACAAATGACCAAAGGCCACCTTATCATCTTTTTGGGAGTCCGCCTGCCGCTTGTGCCATTTAAGAGCCTTGTGGAGTTGGCAGAGGTTGATAGACACCGGCGCTCCAGACATTTGATTCGGAAGCACTCGCTTCCATTCAGGGAATTTCCCCTTGCACTCTTCACCATTGACATCTATTGTCTTTCCGGCAAAGTTAGTGCTGCCCTGGTTATAGACTACTAGGATGTACGTGTCAGTAGCGACACAACAATCATCCTCAAAGTGTATTCCCATCAGCGCCGGGCGATAACTGTCGCGCCCGACAACATCAGTAAACATTTGCTTAATGATTTTTTTGTCCATAATTCTTTTGACTTGGAGGTTATCTTATCTGCTTATCTTTCTGATACAAAGTTACTTAAATATAATCAATCTCGCAAGTTTTCAATGAGTTTTCTTAAGAAAAATAATCACTTTTTAGTCAACTATAAACTCATCTTCATACACCAAGATATGCTTCCCGGAACCACATATTTCGACCTCCCATTTATACATAGCCGGCCAATACTCCACAATGATAATGTTGCGGTAACCGAGGTATGGCTCCTTCAATGTCGCTTGCTTACCCTCCATCGTATTACTGATTTATTAGTATTTCAATGAACGGCATATCTTCAACAATGCAGTCGTATAACACCGCGAAACCTACGGGAGAACGCTCGTCAATTCCATGATATAATCCAGCCACAAAGTTCGTAAGTGTGGACTCATCGACAAATTCTTTAGATTGCCACATCAATCCTTCAGACTCTACATATTCTCGGAATCCCTCTATATCCTCGGCAGAGACAAGGGATTCAGCATAACCATCTCTAATGATATATATCCTGCTCATCTTTCTTTTGCTAATGCGTAATGTAATTTTCTACCATCATTTCGGCTTCCTCCGTATCCTTCACGATGTCGCTAACGCGATATAGTGGGCGGTTCTTTCCGTGGCCGTCCGACCCTACCCACAAAATTGCTTATTCGTCATGGTCATATACCTCCCAATAGACATAGATATTGTTGTTGCAGAACGTGTCTTAGACCGCATCTTTGTGTTCCTGCTCAAAACTGAAATCCTGGAACTATGTTGTATTCTTGATAATTGTCACCTCCAAGAGATTCAGATTGGACGTGAAGTCAACATCTACCTTCTACCCTTCGGCATTGCCGATTCTTGTCATCTTGGCAATATCAAGATTGGCGAAGTAGAATTTGTTGGTTTCCAAAGCTATCTTGCAGATGTCAACGTCTGCCTTATCGCATATATCGTGGCAGTCGTTGAGGATTGAATCAAGGCGGTTAATCATAGAGTCACTAATTCCCCACTCGGGCTTTGCACATTGGTCGAATGTGTCCTCAGGGTGAATAGCCAATCCTTCTACGATGAGGTCTGCGAAGAACTCGCGCACATCGTCAACGCACTCTACGTATTTCTTTACTTGTATGCTTCTGTATTCCATGGTTCAAAAATGAGGGTCTATGTAATGATGTTGATAATGAAGAATCAGTCTAACGGAGCCTCTCTCTCTTTGTCCTTCCTGGCACCAATTGCCACTTTTTCGTTTTGTGAAGATTCGCTTACCTTCTTCCAACTCTGGGAGTATCTCATAACGTCCGCCAAAATAATCCAGGCACTCAGTCTTATTGTCAGACACCACAACTCGCGTGGGAGATAATATCCGAGTTATAGTAGCGGCATGGCGGTCGCTCCAAAATGCTACCGTGCATTTCATACCTACCTCTGGAACGATGTCCTTAATAGCTTGTATTTCTCGCGCATCACGCTCTTTCTCCCACTCGCGCTGTTTACGATAACGGGCTTCTTTCTGTTCTGCACTAAATGTGCGCCATTCCTCTTTCGTAAAGCTGAATGGATTTTTCTCTTTTCGTACTGCTTCAAGAGCAGCTATACTTTCCTTTGATGTCATATCAAATATTTTATTCGATGAATAATCTTATTAACTGCTCGTCTTTATCTGTCATTTTATTGGGAATATAGAAGAATATCTTCTCATCAATATCTATGGCTTCTCTGTCGGCATATCTTTGTCCGTCTGGGATTAAAGCGTTAGAGAGTGATTCCACGCTAACCCATACAGGATCAAGACGGCCATTTGCAGTTGAGGTTGATATTTATTTCAAATATCGGGTATTCAATGCCGTGATAGGCTATAATGTCAATCGTTTTCATTTTGAGATTCCTCTTGTTCGCCTCTTCATTTCCTCCTTTTCTCGGAGGTTTTGTCTATACGCTTCCTCGTCATAATCTTTTGCGAAGATGTCAACAAAGTCGCTGGTCCATTTGATGTCGGAGAAACGGAGGCGAGCAATGGGGTTGAATGGTATTGCTGGATTGTCAAATTCCATAAGGTAATCTGTGCGTCCTCCATCGCCGAGGACATTGCCTGTGATACGTCGGCAACCGATGAGATTCTTACCTTTGGAAAAGCCGAGATCATTGGAGAGGAAATCTTGAACCTCGTTCCAATCCTGACCGTCAGGAAACACCACGGCAATCATAACTGCGCTGTTGCTATCGTTGATAGAACAATCTCGCAGTGCATTGCGAAGTTCTTCAAATGATATTGGGGTAGTATTCATAATTCTGATAATATTGAGGATTAGCAATAGATTTCATTGGGAGCTTCCACTATATTCATTTCCATTTTGGCGAGAAATTCTTCCGACACGCCGTTGCACCTACAGAAGCCGACAAACTTGTCGATGTTGTGAGTGTCGAGGATGATGAATGTGCCATAGTTATAGGTGAACACTACGTTCATTGCCATAAGGAACATACCGAAGTTGTCACCTGCGTTCTTGATTTCGATTGCTTTCATTTTGTCTGACTTTTAAGTGATTCTTATTTGCATTTGAGTTAAAGCATTCCATTAACTCTCTGATACAAAGTTAAATATAAATAATCAATCACACAAATTTTCAAGCAAATATTTTCACAAAATAATCAAAAAATGTGAGGCCGGACATTGCAGACCCCACCGTACTTAAAACTCAGAATTGCTAATATCTTTCATCGCTCTTTGGATAGGATTTCTGTAATTCGTGTTACTTCGTATAGATAGGATTGGATTTCTCTTTCCGTCACGGCATACAAATGTTGGCCACCATAAGGATATGGCATTGGCCATTCCAATAGTCCACATTCAAATCCAGGCCGGTAACGTCCGTTGTCTGTTCAAGCAAATCAAGAGTATGCTGTGAAATGTTTATGTTCCGTTCCATAGGTCAATATGCCAATTGTAACGCCTTCTCCTTGCCACAGGCGATATAGGTTATTACCTCCGCTCCTTTGAGAACGATAATGCCCATAAAACCGTCTCCTTTTATGCGAGAGAAAATCTCTGCACTCTCCCGGTCGTGTGCTATTTGGATTTTACCACTAAAGCTGCGCCAATAGCGGTTAACATCTTCCTCCGAGCCGTGCGACCAAATGCCGTAATGCACGAGGTCTAGCTCATCCTCGGGATTCCACATCTCCACCGGCTGGCGCTGCTCCATGATGAAGCAGGTACCTGCCGGGAGGTTCTTGATGTTTCCTACCGTATTGGGATTGACGTCCAACCACGGCCAAGTCTGCGAAACTTTCTTCCAACGCCTCGCTGGTGACAGCATTGCAAGTCTACACTTCCGCTTCCACAAATTCGCGGATAGTCATCATTTCATCGCTCAAATCGTTTGCGATGTATTCGGAGGCAAGAGGAACTGACGTAGTCATTAATATTTCCGAGTTTTGAGTGGTTAATAATCTTATTTGCTTTAATTTCTAATATAGAGTTAGTTAAATATAATCAAACAAATTTATGAGAAGCTATTTTTGAAAAATTTTTGTTGGGGGCTATGTCATGAGGCTTAACAAAGCCCCTCTATATTGAGGGAAGTTAGTCGAGAGCCATCATCTGCTCCATTTCATAGGATTCGAGCATCCCTGCGAGGATTGAGGGGCCGTTCTCAAAGTTGAGGTCGTGGCCTTCCATGCCGAGGGAGAAAGCGATGAAGTCGAGCTTAGTCCACACGTTGTAGAGTTCGTTGCGGTTTTCCTCATTGTAGGTGAGGGTGATGCAGTCGCCGCAGAATCCCCACATCTTGGGGAAGTATTCGTCCATTACGTCGGCTACGAGGTTGAAATCGGAGAGATTGGCGGGGGTAATAACTGTTGTCATCATAATTTCTGAGTTTATTAGTTTATAATCTTATTTGCTAATGAGTTTCGGTTTCCCTTAACCTTCTAATACAAAGATAGTTATAAATAATCATCCACACAAATTTTTAGGCAACTATTTTTCAGATATAATCAAAAAAAGTCACATCACCAACTCGGATTCAAACCTCTTAATGATAGTATAAATGGCGCGGTCTTTTAGTCCGTATAGACTTGCAAGATGAGTAACGATATAGGTTACTTTCAAGCCTTCCGCTACCATCTCTTTATACTTTTCGTAAATTTCCAACTTGCAGACATCTGTCGGAGAAATTTTGTTCTCTAACATAGTCTGCAATACGTTTTGGTTAAGTTTCAACAATTCGTATCTCGTCATGGGGCTTAGAATGTATCAAGGTTTTCAATAGTTCTCACTCGCGACTGAACCTCGTTGATTTCAGTTACAGACACAACAGGCTGAATATCCTGCACGGCTGCCGAGAATGATTCGGTTAGGCTCTCGCTCATATAGGCATCACGGTTGGACCCTATAACCTGCATGGGGATTCCTTTACCTATATTGTTCATGACCACCAATAGAGGCTCATAGATTCTTGTCGCGGCGGCGGTCATTACAAACTCGCCGTTGGAGAGCATTGCAGGTACGCTGTCGCTTGTCCCTGAGCCAGGGCCGGTCACTTTACCTCCTTCCGCGAATTTCGCGCTCTTAACGGAGGATATGGCCGTGGAGACATTTGCTATCACGGTAGCAACGGTCGTAGCAATAGCGGCAAGGTTGCCGGGGAATGGGACGGCAGATGCGGACGCGATACCTGCGGAAATAGCACGGCCGGTATCAATGGCGATTTGTGCGAGAGTGATAATCTTTGACATCACGGCGTATGATTTGTTGCTCTCGCCGAGAGTGTCAAGCAAGCCAGTGAGCGATGAGGTAAGTTGTTTCATAGAGTCGTACTTCGCTTTCTCCTGCTTCACATACGCATCGTCAATGGCTTTCTTGGCGTTGAGGTTGTTCTGCCGTGCCTGTTCCACTTCTAGATTGAACTCTTCCTCCGTCTGGGTGGAGAGTTGGCCACGCTCCAACAATGCGTCATAGGCTTGTTGAGCGTATTCGGCCTGCATCTCCAACTTCTGTGCCTCAAACCCTCCGATTGACTCAAGTTTGCGTTGCTGATCGGCGAGTTCTTCCTCTTCGGTCATAGCACGCCCATTTTTCAGCATTTGCAAGCGTTCTTCCTCATCGTTCTGCATCATGAGGATTCTATCTTCAAGTGCTTGCTTCTGACGAGCCACGGATTGCTGTTCCGAGTCTTCTTGGGCCGCAGTCGCGTCGCGCTGGTATTGCTCGTTGATGATAGTCAGCGATTCTTGTCGGCGTGCCAGGGCTTCGGTTGCCTCTTGCAGTTGACGGTCGTAGCCTGCTTTCTGTTCAACTGTCATTGCGTCATACTGCTCTTGAGTAATCTCTCTCAACCTGTCAATCTTTCCCTGCTCCACAGCAATAGCATCTTCGGCTTCCTGCACGGCAATCTCATGTTTCTTGTCGAGGTTGGCAAGACGTAAACCAAGTTCCGTATCCATTGCGCCGGATATGAGAGCCAAACGCTGCTGTTCGTAGGTGGCTGTTATCTGCGCTATGGTACGTTGGCGCTCTTCTTCATCGTTTATATTCTCCGTGGCCGCCTTAATCATTGCATCACGCTCCGACTGCAAACCACGCAGTTTTTCCGATAGCTCTGCACCCGTGCCTTTGCGTATGAGGTTGAGCCGGGCTTCGTTGTTCTTAATCTCCTCTTCAAGAACTTTCTTCCGCTCCTCTTTGGAGAGTTTCACAAGTGCGTCAGCCTTCTCCTGCTCGATAACGAGGATGAGTTGATTAATAGCATTTCGTGCCGTTTCGGTGAGGCTCTTCTCAGTGGCAAGTTGGGTTTTGAGTTTGTCAATACGCTTGTTGTATTCGGCTTCCACGGCTTGACGGCGTTTCTCCGCTCCGTCAGCCTCAATCTTGTAGAGTTCGTTCTGAAGATTGGCAAGAGCCTCCATTTCCAATTTCTCCGCTTTACGGCGTGCTTCGGCTACCTTATCCTTCTTGGTCGAGCCACCTCCACCTCCGGTACCCGACGCTCCGCCCGAAGCGTCATCTTCTTCGTTACCGCCTCCATGACCGCCGCCGGAACCCGAACCAGAGCCACTACCGTTAGTACTTCCGCTTCCACTACCTCCGGCAGGAATCCATTGAACCTTGTCAAGTTCTTTATCCATATTCTGGAAACTCTCAACAAAGCCGTCTGCTATTTCCTTTCCGGCATTTATCCCAGTTTCTACTTGAGCTTTAAAGAAATCCTTAATTGCGACTTCATACCCTTTTACGCCTTTGATTGCTTCGCTCCAATTACCTGCAAGAAAATTCTTCATGATATTGGCTGCCGTACCAATTATATCACCCAATAATTTGAAAATGTTCACGAGGCCTTCTGCGCCAGCCTTAATAACTGTCCATACGGTCTTGAATACTCCTCCGAGCAATGCAATTGACACGCGTACAAAATTAGATGTGTTATACATATCAATAAAGTAGTTGATGACATCCACTATCACCTGCCCTAACTTTTGAAGCGCGGTCTGGATAAATGATTTTATGGATCCACCAATCTTACCAATAACACCTTCTCCACTATTGAAAGCATCCCATAACTTCATTATTAGTTCAATAGCAAGGGAGAGAATTGCGGTCAGAGCAAAGGATTTCATCGCGGTCTTACTTGCGGTTACGAATCCTTTGACGGCGAGTGTAGCCGACATCATAGCGGCCTTCCACCCGGTCGCCGTTGTGGCAGCTGCTGCCTGTTGTAGGGCTTTTTGTTCTGCCAACTTCGCTTTCTCTTTGACGAGTTCAGTCTGTCGAATCTGCTCCTTGTTGATTTGTAGCTTATGCTCTATCATAATACGTTCTTGTCCGGAGGCCTGCTCTAACTGCGTTTGCAATTGTTTCTGTCTACGAATAAGGGTGGTTTCCTTTGTATATATATTCTGCACTTGTTGCGATGCAGCATTGGCATTGGAGATGAGGTCGTTCTTCATCTGCCCTGCAGAGGTCCTGACATGGTTAACCAACTTCGTTAGAGTGATACCCCCTATAACAGCCATTATCATCGCGCCGAGTTCGCTGACATTAGCCTTAACGAATTGAATCATTTCAGTAAGTTCTTCAAGTATGCTTTGCGCGGCACCTGCCATACCTGCGGCCTGTTGGTCTATGCCCAAATCCTGTTGTAGGGTTTCTCCCGCCTCTACATACGCTAATACAGCATTTTCGTATTCTTCTTTTTTTGCGGAGAATGCCGCACTTAATGCGTCATTATCCGGGTCGACCTCCATTTGTGCACTCAAATCGGCGATTTCTCCCCTTAATGAATCTATCGCCGGCGCATACTGTTGTTTAATTGCTTCTGCACCTTCATTCCACTTTGCGATTAACTCATCACTGCCGGTCATTTCTGCCATATATTGCTGTGATTCTAATTCCTTGGCGAGATTATATTCTGCTTCTGCTATGGCTTGTTCTGTTTGTACCCGCTGCAAAGCAAGAGCAAGAACGTCATCATTTTCGGGATTCTCATTCTCCATCATTTCGTCAAGGACCTCTCGAACGGCTGCTTTTGCCGCCTCTACCCTCGGTATGAATTTTTCATCAATTGCACGCCCAGACTCAACAAATTTATCTCTCAATGATTGGTCTGTACCACTCCATAACTGAATAAGGAAACCCTCCCACGCTGATTCGAGTCCTTTTGCAGCAATAGTAAATTGCGAGTATGACTGATTAAACATTCGCTCAGCCGTTCCGTCAACAAGTGAACTATTAGAAAAGTCTTTAAACTTCTCTTCAAGTTTTGTCATTGAATTAGTCAGAGCTAATACGCCAGGTACTGCACGACGTCCAAAAATATCAGATAACTGTTGTACCGATGGCCCTGCATCCATTATCATTTTCAATGATGCCACGAAGCCGTTGGCTTTTACAGTAGATATATCCATGCTAATTCCGAGAGCGTCATACGCTGCTTTTGACTTAGCCGTCGATGTTATCATACCGTTAAAGGCTTGCTTTAAGATTGTTCCCGAATCCGCCCCTTTGATATTATTATCCGCAAGGGTTGCCAATGCCGCACACGTTTCTTCAATCCCGACTCCTGCTGTGTATGCGATAGGCGATGTGTTGCGTAGAGCCTCATTTAGTTGGCGAATATCAGTCGCGGAATTCGCACATGTGTATGACAGAACATCATTGATGTGGGTTACATCAGACACTTTCATGTGGAAAGCATTCATTTGACCCGTTACAATATCTGCGGCTTCTCCAAGTTCGATAGCGTTTGATTGAGCCAACTGCAAAACCCCCGAAAGCGTTCCTGTCGCGCTCACTGCATCCAGACCATTGCGAGTGAGATACTCCATAGCCTCACCTGCTTCCTGGGCCGTATAACGAGTTGTAGAACCAAGCCTTTCAACCTCGGCAGACATCTGTGCAAACTCCACCTCATTAGCATTTGTTACAGCGAGAACTTTACCCATCTGATCTTGATACGCAGACCCGACTTCCTGTGCTTTCTTCCCAAATGCCGACAAGGAGGAAATTCCTGCCATTGCGAGTATCGCTTTGCCTACTCCCTTTGCCTTTTCTTCTACTTTCTCCAAGCCTCTTACGGCATCTTGGTAGTTACCGACATTACGGTAGAAGCGGTTTGTTTCTTCTTCCGCTCCTTTCAATTCTGCCGTGATGTCGTTGATTTTGGCTTTCAATTCCTTTCCGGCGGCACTCTCCCTCTCGGCACGGCTCATAGCGTCATAGTCCGCAGTCGCTTTTGACAACTGCGCACGAAGAGAGTTGAGGCTACCCTCCTGCTCCTTCTCCACTTTGAGTTGATTTTGCACTTGGCGAGTGAGGGTAGCAACCGCTTGTTGGTTGGATTTGATATTCTGTTCACAAGCGGCCATAGACTTCTGAAACTCCGCAGTACTCATCGTGCCATTGGAATGTGCATCCTTGAGTTCTTTCATAACCTGCCGGGTCTTGTCTATCTCATCACGATATTTGCCGAGCTGCTGAATCGCTGTCTCGTAGCGAATCTCCAACTCAAGGATTTTGGTTTGAACGTCTTGTGTATTGGAAGCCATTTTAGGGGAGTTTTATAAGTTCACATTTGCACTTGCCTTTGCTGTCGCGTTGGATTGATACGATTGCAAAGTAGGAGTTATATTTTTCAAGATACACAGGCACGGAGTAGTCAAGGTCGCGCAGGTCAAATTCGTCAAGGCTTAGGTTTTCTGTTATCACATATGGGTTGGTGTATATCTCTTGCATATAAGCGAAACTCGGATTCCGAGACATCTCCGCAAAACCGTTCCAGCAAGTCATCGTCCATCTCGTCTCCTTTGAGGTTTTTAGAATGGCCCCGCTCCGAATATCCTTTGTATACGTGGTTACAACATCGGTATCAATCAGACCGACTATTGGCTTGGGAGTGCAGGCCTTGAACTCTTTCGCTACATACTCCCACGCCTTGAACGTCTGCCCGGTGTCGTATCGTGGAGTCTTCCGGTTTTGCATATACGGTGCAGAGAAAGGCAGGGTTATGACTGTCTTGTCCTTGTCGAGCAATTCATTTCCGCATACCAACACTCCAACGCCTGAAGCGTAGATGTCAGTCGTTTCTCTTATCTCATCTTCATTTTGATAGAGGTCATCTGACTTCATCAGATAGTAATTGCGTTGAGCAATGTCACCCACCTTGAATACCGTTTTCGACGGCAATGTCACTGCGTCAGTGCTCTGTTTGTCACTCCAATTCAATGCCCTTGATATATTGGTTTTCAACTCATCGTAAAATACGGGAATAATCCTACCGTCAGTTGTAGACACGGGATATGCCCCAATCATGTAGAACAAGGACTTTACTAATGTCATACAGGAAATATCCGGCAAACTGAGGAATACGTCTATCGGCTGCCCTCCTAACACATTCTCGTAGTCAGGTATTATTTCAATGGGTTCACCCGACTGGATAGATTGAATTGTTTCGTTAAACGTGATGAAAATATTCCCGGTAGTCAGGTTAGACATCTCGAGTGATTCCAACCCTTCAAACTCACGGAAGTCAAACTCATAGACATAATATCCATCTGTGTCCGCACCAACGTTCTCTCCTTCAAAACTTGCAAGTTCAATAATTTTGTACTCTACACGACGAGTGCCTGATGTACCACCACTACCGATGCTATAATTTCTTCTCTGCACGATTGCCATAGTGGGATTGTCTAATGTCGTGGAGCTATCGCCACGCGACCCACCAACTCCGGGGCGACGACCACCTTCTCGCGTATGGAAATCTTTGAACTTAACGAGAAGTCGTCCATAGCACTTTGCCCCGAGATTATTCATTTGAGGCGTGATACTATATCTCGGCGTTGAAGCGGAAGTCTCAAAAGGACATAATGAGTTTGACGATACAACTCCGAATGAAACCACGGATTTTATATCGTCGCCGCCCTCATGTGCATAAATAATTTTATCCAAAGTAATGCCATACACATTGTCATTTGTAAAGCCTAACGAAGATAACGTCAATGAACGGTCAACTAACTGGCTGTATTTTTGATTTCTCTCTGTGCATGGTATCACACCTCGTTTAAGCACGTCCAATCTCTGCGACCTGTCATATCCGTTGACAATATCCGCATACGACAGACTTTCGGACAAATCGAAATTTATTCCAAATTGATTATTAATGGTATCAATCAAATGCCTGATAGGCACAACAGGATAAGGAACAGGGCTACCATAGCCAATCAATCTGGGAAACCTGTCATCATCAAATTTGTACGAATCATAATATGTGCTATTTCTATAACCATCATAGATAGTGCGTTCCATTATCCGATACGGCAACCCGCAACTATATTCCGGTTGCAATACGGGAGCTGCATTTGTTAACTCGGCTATACGTTCATAGTCTTTGGCGCCAAACGTAACGATGGTTTCCGCGTGTTCAAGTTCTGTCAGTGAGCAGTCATTGTCTTTCAGCTCACCAAAGCCCTCAACAACGCCCCATGTCATAACAGCATTGTATGTCGTCTCCACTCCATCGATATAGAGATTAGCATTATCGAACAAAGGGATTCCATTCTGGATAAACTCACATTTCATTTTCTTGCGAATCATTCCGGAGCAATGGCGAATATCCTCTGCCATATCGAGCACCTTGCGGTTGTTCGTTGTCATAGGGAGCTTGAATGTATAGGAGTGTGACGCTGTTATCTTCGACAAGTCGCCAAAGATATTGCTCTTGAAATTCAACGTAATTCCACTCGGAGTGTCGAGGTCGAGCTGGTAACGCTGGTCCCCCTTTATGACATATAGTTCTTCGTACATACGTCAGAGTGATTGAGCCTGTATATCTGGCATTGTGAATGATATTTCGAGATTGTGAAGCACATCTTTCGGCTTATATTTATGCGAACTTGCTACAATATTTATCGGAACCCATATCTCTTTACCTAATTTGGTCTTACCAAGATATAAGTCTATGATTGGCGATGTAATGATTGTCGAAACATACGCAAATATACTGTCCTCAAGCGATGAGGCCTGACATTTTCGGGTATCAGTGGCCGTAATATTTATATCCCGTATATGATTTGGGAACCACATCCCGTCGTTTACTGCCATTTCGACGAAAGTATTACCCGACAACTTGTTTTTTATCGTGGCCTCTCCGCTCTTGAAAAGGTAGTATTGAAAACAGCCAAAACGGTCTATCCAACGAAGATAGTATCCGGCCGTTTCGTAATTAATAATAAGATTTGTTATCGTGGCAAATTCATTTGAATTAAAAAACGTATAGTCGAAAGTATCATCAAATAAAGATGTTCGGCTTCTCTCTTTAGGGTTTTCCTGTCGATATGTAGCGTTAATTTTTGCATCAGGAAATGTAAATTCCGGAACAAGTTCGAACAATCCAAAATCGCCAAAGAATCCATAGTCAGATTTAATAAGACGATCAGTCTGTTTATCAAAATGATAAAACGAATGGTCGCCACTCCATCCCCATTTTAGATCTGAACGCGCTTTTCCATCTAATCCATTATAAAAACTACTATCGTAAAAATATGGTAATTGCGAATTCCATGTCCCACATATATGGTTTTGGTCATATAGGCCATAAAACCTTTTCTTATCCGGTGCATACCAAATTTCATCAAGACTTTTGCCTGTTGGACAGACATCATCCGGATTTCCTTGAAAACTAATACGACCGAAAGGAGCCATCATCGTAAACATCGGCGAATAGAGCATCAGATTGTCATCATATGGCTTATCGTCATATTTAGCCTTGAGATACTTATTTTGCCCCGAAGCCTCCGATTGAAACAAAGTAACCGTAAAGGGAAAATTCCGAAACCAAATACGATTACGCTCCATATATGGGCGCGTAGCATTGTATTTAAACACACCGTAAGACTCAAACCGTTCTCCAATAGCTATAGCACCCCAAATTACAGTATGTGAAAATTTACATATTTGTGTTTGTCCATTATATATTTCTACCGAGACTACTTTAACTCTTTCACTCTTTACATTGTTAAAAAATAATTCGAGTATTCGGGAATAAAACACTCTGGCTCTACCCATATAAAGACATGCTTTAATCTCACGTGTTCCAACATTAAGTCCGGTGCTGGAGAATCGAATCGTAATGGCTGATATTTTAGAAGCCTGATTTATTGCTATTTCCATGAATAATGGATTATAACAAAACACGACTTCATCAGGGCATGTTAGTTCAAATGGATAATCAAATCCACCAGCATTTACTGTCCCTTCGATAATTCTCATTAAATATTGTTATTAATATTAAATATTTGCTCGGCCAATCCGAACGTTATTTCCTTGCCAAGTACTTCCAACTCTTCATTGAGGGCTGTGTCGTAGATGTCGTTGTAACCGCCCTTACGGTGGAGCTTCGTGCCTTTCTTCATTATCGTATATGCTATCGCACCTGCAAGGGAACGCAGTCCTCGTTCTTCGGAAGATATGGCAGCTTCTCGCTTTGATGGTTTGGGTGTAACCGATATGCCTTTGGCTTTTATCCACTCCTTGATAATGTCGAAGAATCCGTAAGGCACTTTCCCCGGGCCGCGCCCACGCTCCATAGATAGCAACGACCGTGAGCCGATGATGACACCCTTTGTGCCATTGACCTCCACTGTCAAAGACGATGCTGAACTACCGGAAGCGGAGCGGCCTTCGGCCACAATGCGCTCCTGTATCTTGGCCTTTACTCGTTCAAGGGTACGGGTTAGTATGTCAGTTACATTCTCCATCAGTCAAGGGTATTGGGGTTAAGTCTTGTCGGCAGGTCGCATATGTTCACGCCATCTATCTCTTTGAGGACAGGTTGAATTACTACTCCGGTTACGTTTTGGTCGAGGTGGTCATACAGCACGGAGTATGGGAGTTCATTCTCTATCTGCTCAAACAGCCCAGACTCATTGAGGCTTTTGATAAAGCGTATAGCTAGGCGTTTCATCGCCTCAATAATATTGTCATTCGCTTCGCCGTCAAAGTCGTATTCAGTGCTTGACACAAAAGCGATGAATGAATCGGGACGGTCCTTTATCTGATTCCATGCCACGTTAAGGTAGCCTGACGCAGGAAGCACATACACCACGGTAGGCTTGTCTATGCGGTCCAGTTCCACGTTTGCCTGGGCCCAGTTCATGAAGCGATACTCCACGTCTGCACCCATAGCCTCCACAATAGCTTTAACCTTGCCCTCCACGGTACCTAATTTCTCTGTGCTGTCAAATGTCGTGCTCATCTTCTTCTGCGTTTAGAGTTTTCCAATATCACTTTGTTGTACCTACGTTCATAGGCAGCCTGGGCCGTGTCGTTCTTCATACATGTATAGATACGCACCCACGGCACATCGCGTACCTCGTTTTGATTAGTTATTCTCATACGTCGTGCATACCAATCAAGTACTCCGAATGAACCGAAGTTGAGACTTTCTATCCCTGCAGAGATTTCCTCCGAGGTATGTTCGAGTTTTATAGCGGCAAATAGGTTGTTGATGCGTTCCACTTCCTTTGCTACAAAGTTGGCAAAGCCGAACACTTTTGTTACAGGCAAGACGTAGATTCCCTGTTCGGGCAAGTCAAGCAATATCTTCATCGCTGCCGCTAAAGGGTCTTTCTCGTTCTGCAATCGTGAGAGATCATCGAGCTTGCCGTAAGTGATGTGGTTAAGGTTGGCCGGGACTTCGCGCTCTCCAAGAAACGATGGTCTGTCACAAGCGTTGAGGCAATTCATTACATCCTTCTTGTTTTCCTCCGTACACAAGGGGAACAGGGTCAGAAATTCGGCATAGCCGTATCTTTCCAGTCCTCTTATCTTTTTTTTATGTCGCTTAAAGAATCGCATCAGTCTGTGGAAAATCTTGTTACGTTTATGGTTGCGCCGGCTGTTTGCTTCTTGCGTCTGAAATACATCGCCATTATCAGTGCGTCCAAGTAGTCTGGCGAGTGGCCGAGCATTTCTTTCATCATGTCTTTTGAGATGATAGATTTTTTTCCAGTATCTTTGTCAATGTTGGCTTGTTTTAGAACAGCAAGTTCGGCTTTAATACGCTCTATCAACTCCATATCATCGCAGACAATGCGCATGGCCCTGCGTTGTATGAGGTCGGCGAGAATAAAAGCGCACTCCGATTTGAGGTTGTTGTACTTAGGGTTCATAGGGCTGCTGCCGCCGTGAAACTCCTTTATGCCGGGGAGAAAACTCTCCAAGTAGCCTCCAATGCCGTCAGCGTCCACTATCATAAGTGAGCGTGGTATCCTCTCATTTTTCATCGTGTCGCGAACATCTTCGTACACTTCCTTGCCAGGAGAGTAGGTTTTGTCCTTGACAATACGGCAGACATTTCCAATCCACGCCGTTACTACAAAGCGGTCATGGCCTTTTGTCGCAATGTCGGCAGAGCCACTGCGTCCACCGACAGGCTGAATATGTTCATTGTGGAACAAGTCGCATATTGCGTCATAGTCTACAAGTGAACTCGGGTCATCGTCATAATCAAAGTTGCCATAATATAGGCGTTGTACGGTTATCTTGTCGGCGCGGAGCAAGTTGTCTATGTATGCTTGGCTGACATAAGGATTATCCTTCGGGAGCGCCTTAACAAAGCGTCTGTACGGGGCAAGGTTGCCCTCCTTTGCAGGCTTAACGAACTCTGTGTATATCCAAGTGCGAGCCGGGTTGCATGAGTACATAGCTTTCGGCACTACATGCCATTCCGTTCCGTTCTCATACTTTCCTGACAGTACAGAGAAACGGCCACGGAGTACGGAGATAGCTTTCTCTGCCACCTGTTGGCTTTCATCTACGAATAGGTCAGTTATACCATATGAACCGAAGCGGTCGAAATTAGGGTCTTTGGGCTTTTTCTGCAACGAACGGAAGAATATCATACTGCCGTTGCGGAAGAATGCGGAGTTTGTCATACCTCCTTTGTATTCCACTTGGTCTCTGATCCCGAGGAAATCAAGAACCTCAAAGAACGTTTTAAGAGTTGTGTCGAACAACTGAACAAGTTGCTCACGGCAAATCATGCCGATCGAGCCTGGATATCGGAGCCGGGCAGTAACTTGCCAAAAGCAACCGAGCCACGTTTTCCCTCCACGCGCCCCACCGCCATACAACAACTCTGTCACTCCGTTGTCCATATCGGTCAGAATGTCGAATGCTTCAAATTGTTTATTGTTCAGTTTGACGTCCACATCTTTCGTCTCGCATGATGTTGATGATTGTTGATGTCGGGATGTTGCTAATAGCCTCTCCATCTGAAGTCATATCCACTTTCTCCCCCAGACCGAGAGCGCGTATGATAATGTTAGGGTTGAAGTCATATACACATGCTCCCTCAAACATTTGATTCTCGATGATTGCTCGTGCGCGTATAAGTGCGGTAAATAATTCTTTCTCTTCCTCCGTTTTTGAGTCGCCTTTTTGGTCGAGATTCTTAATGGCCATTTCAAAGTACTTGCGGCTTACGCCGAGATGGGCGCATAGTCCGTACATTGACATAGGACGGCGTTTTGATTCTGCCTCCGTACGTAGTTCGGACCCGACTTCCTTTTCTCGTTTGGACGCCTTCTTGCTGACGATAGGATTTTCCTCGCACCAACGGACATAGTCGAGAAATTCCGCGATGAACTCTGCCGCCGTCTGGAAGATACGTTTTCGTCCGAGAGCTTTTTGGGCCAGTTGATAATAGAGGCCGGGCTTGTCTTTATTGATTGGTTTATCGGTACTCATAATTCTTATTCGCATTTATGGCTGATTATTTCACGGCGATAAAAGCCGTAAAGTTGAGGAAACGCCAAAAGCAGTCGATTTTCTTAAAACCGGCTTGCTTAAGGAGTAGGCAGTCCATATCGGACGTGAGAGGAACGAGTGCGCCCTCCAAAGACTTTCGTTTCGTTTGGATTTGTTCTTCGGTGTAGGCATTCTCCTTCTTGATGTCGTAATATTCGGCAATCATACATTTGTCGAGTTGTGCTGAATTGCCGAGAACTTTCTCCACGAAGATAAACGCCCCTCCGGGTTCAAGGGCTCGATAGACGTTCTCGATGATATTCTGGCGATACTCTATCGGGGTGAATTGAATAGTGAGGCAAGAGAGAATGATGGAGCAACCCGTAATGGGGAAAGACTCTCTTAAATCAGAATACTTCACGTTGACATAGCCACGTTTGATTTCCTCCGCATACTTGGCCCGGCATTTCTCAAGCATAGGTTCTGATACATCCGTGAGGATAAAGTTGCACTTATCACCGTAGAACTGGATAAGTTTTTCCGAGGACAGGCCGGTAGAACAGCCGATATCGAGAACGTTAGTGCCTTCGCGAACGAAGTTACGGGCCATGCGGAACACTAGTTCGCGCATAGCCTCATATCCCGGTATAGACCGTGAAATCATGTCCTGGAACACTTTCGTAACCTCTCCGTTGAATTGCCACTGAGATTGCGGTATGTACGCGTCGTTTTCTTGGTTAGTCATAAGTCAAATAATGATGGCGAATCGCCTGCTTTGGGCTTTGCCAAATCGGGGAATCGCTGAATGAAAACATCATAGGGTTCGGCGTGTATTCCATATCTAGCATACATCGCCCTTGTCTTGGGATTGCTTTCTATCGCAAAGAATTGACTTCCATCCATGCCGTGACGAGGAAAAACGAAACGCTTTAGGATGCTTTCCTTACACGAAGGCGGGTCGAGATCGAGGTCGTTAAAATACGCCTCTGCGGGATTCCAGCCCGTCTTTCGAATAATATTCTCCAATGATTGTGATTTCTGATAATCGGGACGAGCCGTAATCATAATCACACAGTTTTCTTGAACTGCGGCAATGAGGTCGGCGCGGTAATCTTCATACGCAAGTCTCGCCGAGAATGGGCGAATCATTCTCGTATCTCGCTGATTGGAAACCAACGTATAATTGAGGTCGAGTAAAATTATTTTGTTTTTCATCTCTATCGCAATTTGATTATACAAATATAGTAATTAATAATCAAATCAACAAATATTTTATCCTTTATTTTATCTCGATTCCGAGCCTTTTTGAGAAAGCCGCCTTGGCTTCATCTACAAGTCCCATTCGAGTGCCGTCTGGGTAAGGGAGATTGAACTCAAACTCTAACGCTTTGGAGAGGCGTTCCACATCAAGTTTTGGCTTGCGAGCTTCCAAATAGCAGAAGTCGTCGATTAGGTCAAGGCGATATACATCGTCATAGACTTCCGAAAAAATCTCGTAAATCTCTTTCTTCGTGTGATACTTCTGAACTTTAGGTAATGCAGAGAAGTCACCAAGAACTACGTTGGGCTCGTAATCCACATTAAACGTAAGTTGGGTTACGGCAGTCTTGTTTGCTGAATTGTTAGCTATGCCGATATTATTACCACTATTGACACCCTGTGTCCAACATACACATATCGTGTTGGAAGTAGACAAGGCAGAGCAGATTGTAGCAATACACTTGCGATCAGCCATAAAAGGCACGGAGTTGAACACCGAACTGATAAAAATTGCGGAGAACTCGCGTCCATCTGCAATCTCTTCAAGGAAACGTAGAATTATCTTGCGACTTTCCTTCTTTGATATTTCCTCGCCAATAGCTAGAAAATATGGTTCAAAAGCAGACACGCTGAGGCCTGCTTCGCGTAGAATACGTGTGTTATTGAGCTTTCCAGCACCAAAGTCAACGATGCTGTTACCGAAGTGTCCTACCCATTCTTCATACTGTTGTCCTCTTAAACCCATAATATCTTCACAGCTAAGATGCGGCCAAAGCCCTTTATAAAACCCGCACCCTAAACCGCCATTCCTTGTATTTCGTGAACGCATGAAACTGTTGTAACGCAGAGTATCGGCATATCGGCTCTGAATATCGAAATCCATAGAGAGATAGTTGAGCATCAAATCGGCAAACTTGGCTTGCCCTGCAGAAACACGAATAACACTAACAGCCCTTATCTTCTTACTGGCATAATACATAAGACGACCAATACCGTTGACTACGTTATCTTCGGGGTCGAGGATTACCGGGAGTTCGCACTTGAAACGAATAAGGACTGAGGCGAGGTTCTTGGCATACTGGTTGACCTTATATGCGTTCTTCTTCATCAGCCCGAATGTATCGTCCAACTGCGTGTGCATGCACGGATAGAACTCAGGAGAGCCAATCTCCAGATCGGGGAGGCTGTTACCGAGGGCTTCTACATCATATTGCTTGATATGTTCGGTAATGGTAGCGCAGGTATCGGAACGTTTGAGGTCATTGGTGGCGCGGTTGAAAACGATGTTGAGACTTTTCCTACGTTCCAAAGGCATACGTCCGATAACAAGCACGGGCACCATCTTCACCCCCATACGGCGAGCGACATAACTGCGTTGGTGTCCGGAAATGATTTCTCCCTTTTCGTCAACCACGATTGGTGAAACAAAGCCTAACTTACGGAGCGACAGTTCCAAAAGGTTCAGACGGTGAGGATCGGACTTTCGGGGGTTGTAGGTTGAAGCCCGAATCTTGTCAATACTAATTAGCCGTATCATAGAGTAGTCGTTTTTTAAGTTCCTGTGCAATTTCAAGGTCTGTATAGCAACCGGTCTCAATGCAAGACCGCTCTATTTCGCGGTAATCTTCGGCAGATACGTTGTACGTACTCTTGCCGAGACGGAAGACTACGGTTGACACCTTAGTACTGAGGGGACGCTCGTTGAGGTCGATACCGCTATCTTCTCCCTCATCAAGCAGGTCATCGTCAAACTCGCCTAGGATATTCTCTATCTCGTCCATTTCAAAACCGAGTTTCGTAATATCTACATCGTCCTTGATTTCTCTTAGCACGTCATAGAGCTTGGAATTATCGAACTTGCCTTTGATTTTGTTGAGGGAGATATTGAGAGCCTTTTCTTCGGTCGGATCTTCAATGTGGACGATTGAAAACTCGCCCTCTTTGAAGCCGAGGTCGCGGAGGACTTGCAGACGCTGGTGACCAGACACAAGGCGATGAGTGACCTCGTTGACAACCATAGGTTCCACAACTCCGTAGGTCTCAATGCTGTTCTTGATGTCGATATATGCCTTGTCGGTTTTCTTGAGTTGCTTGCGTGGATTGTAGAACGCCTCAACAACATCAGTAAATTTAAGAATTCTGACTTCCATTTTCTTCGGTGATTGCGGTTTTGAGTTTATTAAGTAGTGCAGCCTCTACGGCCTCCCTCACAAATCCGTTGCTATAACGGATTTGTGCCATTGCTGATTCAAGCTCCGTGCGGTCGACCATAAACGAGAAACGACCGAGCATAACGCGTATCTCCTCTTCTTCGGGAACCTCATCGGCACGTTCGGCCTCTTCATCATCCATATCTACACCGAACATTTCGTCCACCTCCTTTGCTCGGGGGAAGAGTTTATTCAGCTCGCTATCGGTAAAGCCGAGTGAGGACACGTCGAAGCCGAGGGCTTTCATATCGCCTAGTACATTCTTCAGCGTCTTTTCATCCCAGTCGCCCTCAACCTTGTTGAGAATAATGTTGAGGGCACGTTCCTGTGCATCGTCGAGGTCGATGAGTGACACATAGACTTCCTCATAACCGAGGTCTTTGAGAATGTTGACACGCTGATTGCCGCCAACGATGTTGTTGTTTCTGGTGTTGACGATAAGAGGGATTACCAATCCAAACCTTTCAATATTGTTGCGCAGAACTTGATACTCGCGGTCGCTCTCCACCAAATCCTTGCGAGGATTGTAGTCGGGATGAATAAGAGTGCCAATCTTAACTAACTTGATTTCCATTACTTTTTTGATTTATAAGGTAATACTCCATATCGGAGAGCATTGAGAATATTGTCGAGATTCTTGACGGATATGTTTCGCTTGCCGTTGAGAAAACTGCAAACCGTGCTTCGGTGAACACCGCAGAGCTGAGAGAAGTCTTTTAACGACATATCCAATCGGTCAACACCCCTTGCAAGAATTGCCGAAATGTGCGTGGCGTTGTTCGTGGCGTAGCCAACGCTCAAAGGAGCCACAGATAAGCCGAGGTATTGCAGGGTTTCTACTATTGACTGAATGGGGAAACTGCGCTTGCCGCAGAGAAATGATGAGAAATTCTGCTTGGTTATGCCGAGCCTTTCGCAGAGTAGCGCCTGCGAAATCCCTTTCTCGTTGAGCCGTTGTAATATTGCTTCTCTTACCATAACTCGTAATTGTGGAACAAAGTTGCGAAAATATAATCATATATACAATATTTCACGATATAATTTTTGTGGATATGATTTTGAGTTACATTTAAATAAGCCGTTTGCCTCTTGTGTATTTCAGAATAATTGTGTATCTTTGCATTAGATTCATAATTCTATCTTCCTGATAGTACCCCTGCCAAGGGGCATTGTCTGGGTTTTAGGTATTATAATCTTATTTGCATTTAAGCGAGTCAGCCCGTGAGGGTCAACTCGCTTTATTTGTTAAAAATCGGTGTGTCGTCGTCTCGCTTTCCACTGCCTTGTCTATTCGATTCAGAACTCGAAAACCCTTGTACTCGTACATTGAACCGCCGGGATAGTTGACTTATGGATAGGCTTTGGCTTCATGTCTTGCGATGTGACGGTATTTCCAGGTCAAGTGCGGACGTTCCTTGTGCTGCGACTGTGCCGATTTAATATGGATTTGGTAGTACGTCAGCCTCCTTAACGCGGAACTTACACTTATTCATCACTGCCGAGTTTAGCCTTGAATACTTCGACAATGGGGGTTTCGGAGATAGATAGTATCTCGTAGTCAGCCATTGTACCTTTCATGCCGTCGAGGAAGTTATCATAAGCCTCCTTGAAGTTGCCGGCTTGGACGAGGATTTGACTGACGGTGCGTTTCTCTACGGCGGTCTTTTCATCAATCGAGATGAAAGCTACCTTGACGAGGTAATTGTTATCCTTGCCTTCGCAGAAGAAAACTTCCGAGATTTTAGTTTTCTTGACTGCGGACACGGAGTAATCGCCACTGATGTAGGACGTCATTTCCTCGGTAATGCGGGCTTCTGCCTCTGTGAACGAGAGAGCGTCCACAAGAAATCGCTCGTTGACTTTCTTTACCAAGCCATTATCCATGGCCTTGTCATAGCGTAGCGCTGTTTCAATGTAGTTTGACATTGTTTGAATGTTTATTGTTATTTAATTAGATTTGTGCATTACAACCGCTGATTGATGGCGCGTGCGGTTTATCGTTGGCGTTTCATAATCCAGTTGAACCATATCCGTTTGCGCCACGTTCGCCATCGCTGAGGGTGTCGGCTTCCTCAAATTCGATTTCGGGCAATGGCATGATGATTAGTTGCGCGATGCGTTCGCCGACATTGTAGATGCGTGGGTCGAGGGTGCTAAGGTGCATTTCATCGCCATCAGCATTGATGACTATGGATTCCGCACGCCCATTGCGCGTTTGACGAATTTCACCGAAAAATCCGTTGTCAAGTCCATGCGCCGACACCGATTGCGTTTTCGGGTCGGTTTGAACGGTTCCGGTGTGGTCGGTGGCGTGTGTGCCAATTCCTTTGGTAGAGGTGAGGGCGTTATCGCAATACAACATCGCCGGTTTGAATTTGGCAGTGATTTCGCCGCGATACCCGGAATCGATTACACCCACGGCATTAGACATCGCGAGGTCGATTTTTGAGATTGATGACCGGGGAAACACATAGCCGACATAACCGTCCGGGATTTCAACCGCGATTCCGGTGCCGTATACCAATGCGCCGTGTTCATCGAAATGTCGTGATGTTGCGGTGAGGTCGAACCCGGCATCGGTGGCGTGTGCCTTTTTCGGCATGGTCGCATTTTCATGCAGTTTTACAAATTTGATTTTCATCGTTTGGGTAAATTTTGCTTGATTGTTTTCATTAAAAGTTCAACAGATGAGTGGATTGTGCCTAATCGGTCGGTGTGATTGGTCAATATTTTGCGGAGTTTCGCGAGTGTAATCGTTGCGTATTGCTCGTTGAGCATTTCAGCCCACAACTTTTCATCTTTCCAATCTTTGCACACCCGGACACATTGACCACCTTTGAGGTTGCAATTACCGGTATAACCGTTAAATTCCACACAATCGAAATTATATTTTTTCATTTGGTCAATCGTTTTCGGTTTTGTCGTTCAGTTCGACCAATGCGATTTGGACAGCGAATGTGTCGATGTATTTGTTCATCAAATCACGGAACCGGGGCGTTGCCGGTTTATCGCCGATATATTCCGGAATCAACCGGTGCATGACCATGTATGACGGCGGCAAAATGTTTCCGACATTGCGATTCAAACGGCGTGCGACCTCGCGGCGTTGTTTTTCGATGTATTTCAACAATGCCGCCGATGTGACGTGACATTGATATGTGGCGATGAGCAAATCGCGGCTGTCATCATTCAAATCGGGATATGCCGAACGGATGTCGCATTGAATGTTGACAAGCATTTGCGATGTGATGTCGTGAACGCCATCCTCGAACACATATCCGTTTTCAATTTCACGTTCGCGGTTGTCCGCGTCAATGTGTCGTTGGCGCAACCGTTCATATTCAGTGCGTGCGTTCCGGATTTCACGCGACAACCGGCGTGTTGCAGGGTTCCCGATGCGTTGGGCGCATATCATCACCGTGTCGGCGTAATCCCAAACCAATTCAGCGATGACAAACGGAACGTATGAGAACCGGAATAACTGTTCGCGGCTGAATATCTTTTCAATCTGCCTCAAAGACATTTCCCCTTCCGTTTCTATTTTTTCTTTTTGCAATCGCTCGATGCGGTCTAGCGCTTCATTAATAGTCAATATATTATTCGTTTGCACCGGCAATACGGGAACTTTTGCTAATCCTGTAAAGGTGCCCGGCGAAGACAGCAACACTTCAATATCTTTTTGTAATATCGATTCAAACTTTCGTTTTTGTTTCTTGGTCATCATATATTAAGTATTTCACAATAATCGTTATAAGTTTTACGACGCACACTTAAAGAGACCAATATTGCGCCTTACCAGCTCCACAATTTCATCATGGTATTCCGTATTCCGATTGAGCAATCCCCGAGACTGAACTACCTCGAATGTTTTCAAAGACAGTTCAACAGTCTCTAATCTGCGTCCGGCCTTGTCCTTTGCCGACAATATGAGACTATCGGGACGTTTGTAATAGCCGTTGGTATAAACACAGTGATGTAAATTAATACCTTCTTCGGCCATCTCCGCAACTGACTGAACCACAGAGACAGCAATATTATCATTACCAAAGCATATACCAAAATATGCACCTTTCATGGCTTTGTATTCTAACTCCCATTTGACTGCCTCCTTGCGTGCTTCCTCGGATTTTTTCTTTGCCTCCGCACGTTCTTTTCGAATCCGCAACACATCGTGTTCGCGCTTCAAGTCCTTAGGGCAAACATAATGTGCGTTATGAGTATCGAGATTGAAATATTCAAGAAGGTCGATGTAATCCACCCACATTGAAGCATCTTTGACTTTATAGCCATTGCGAACGCAGATCTTTATAGGTGCCATATACCTACCACATCTGATTTCACGCTGAAACTTGAAATAGTTCAACAAAGAATACTGGCGAGTTTTAACCAAGAATTCAGTTTCCGTGTCTAACAACAAAGAGAGCATCAGGTTGCTTGGTGGCATTCCAACTTTGGAGGCGTTAAGATTAAACCCATTACGTTTCACCGTCGGGAGAACTTTATATTTAGGGTAGATACAATCCGACCAGATGTCATACTTTTGTCCCTTGTAGTCATAGTAGCTCTGATGGCGTCGTCGCACCTCCATAGGTTTAAAAAAGTCCCAACTGTCGCCTCCATGCATAGTACATGGGCGAGCGACAATCACCTCTTGTCCTTCTTCATTGAGCCACATTTGAACAGCTTCCTTAATCCAACTATGAGGTTCTAATCCTTTCCTAACAGACCAATAGGTAACAAAATGTCTGAATACCTGCCAGTGACCACAAGTCGTGATATAAGTCACATAGCGTTTTTCGTTATATTTCTTGTTAGTCGCTCTTTTGATAACCAACACCTCTCCGCAGAAAGGACAGATGTATTCATCCCCATTCGCACAAGTTGATGTCGGGTCGTGCTTACCGGAAAACCTTCCGCAGTGCGTGCACCAAACCTCGCCGACGCTGAAATATCCAATCCTTTTGTGGCTTTGTTTCTGAGCAAATGCCTCCTGCCGGGCATTTAGTGGAGGCAACTGCGATGACATAACCATCACCTCTCGCTGTAATTTCGTTCTTGGTCTCATTACTCAAAATCAAAAAGAGATGGAGTGTTCGCTGCTGATTGAGCGGGCGCCATCGATTTCACATGAATCTTCTTAGGCGGCTTTGTTGCGCCACCAAGCTCTTTTTGCAGACGTACATACTCTTCTTCTTCAATACGCCTCATTGCGCAGAGTTTAGCCTTTGCCTTTTCTTCTTCCGAAAGTTCTACGACATGATTAACAACTATACGTCCATTGATTGCATTTATTTCTCCGAGGTCATCTTCATCGTAATAATGTACAGCCAGGGAGTAAACCTCTTCATCCGATAGGCCCTGTACATTCATTTTACGCACCTGTCCTAAAATGAAGTTGCAACATTCATCAAGGCTTTTGTTTTCCTTGGCATAACTCTTGGCGAATAGTTCATCGGCCGCTGCCCTGCGATCGAGTTCCGCTTTAATTGTATCTTTGAATATTTTACTTACGCTCATATTTTTAAAATTTGCAATTTATTTTTCTTTTTTTCATGCAGTCAGGGCTTCTTCCCGGAATTTCGTATCCATGACGTCATACGCATCAATGGTAATTTCCCCTTTGGACATTTGATATTTAGTAATCCACAATTTGCGTAGGGCTTCACGGATATTTACGTTTTTTATCTTTGAAAGAATCGCCTTAAAGCAACCGACATTGGCTTTGGCGTACATCTCGTCGAATTCAACGCCATAAATGGAATCCTCATTACGGTTAAATGAGTGTCTGTCGAGAATTTCCAGAGCAGTGTAAATAATAGACCGCTGCGTGTTGCCAAGTGTAAATTCGGGAAGGCCCCAACCATTGAGCATGTATTGAATTTGATGAGCCTCAAAACGGTCGAATGTTTTAAATATTTTACTCGATGCCGAAGTTTTATAATGATATCCATCATCACTCACAGACTCTATAATGCTAACGTTATAGTATCCTCTGGACATCCAAACGATGCATTCACCTATGAAATGTTTACGAGCCATAATTCCTGAGTTTTAAGTTTATCTTATTTGCTTAATCTTATGATACAAAGTTAACCGAATATAATCAATTGTGCAAATTTTTACAACATTTTTTTCTAATAAAATTATCAATTCAAATTCTTTCCGCAATGGTTTGGCAAACTATATGGGATATATAATCAACACGAGATATACCACTTGGCAACTTTTTTTTAAGTAATTCCGGCACAACTCTGTCCCATTCTTCTTGCGTCAATTTATATAACCCACCCCAGTGAAAATCGCTAAAACTTAATTCCTCATCTTTTTCAAAAGCAAACGGATAGCGATTGCGAAACAACTCCATCATTTCTCTGCGTTTACAATCTCTATTTCGCTTTTGCTCTTCCTCCTCCTCTTTGTCGTATATGGCAATCCACTTATTGCGTTCGGATACGAAATCTCGGAGCGCTCCAAGAATGAGCATAGGATCGACCGCTCCGTAGAATTTGCCATACTCGCAATTTTTGAATTTTTGAAAAAAGAGCATCATCTCCACCACGTTGAGGTAACCATATCCCTCGATTATCATCCGTGCGGTCTCTTCAATCTGGGATATGTCGATTTTCTCTTTACAGCCGGCAAACTCTGATAGGTTGTAGAGTTGTAATTCGAGCCACGATTCCACCGTTTCCTGATTGTATGTTGACTTCACAAGCACAAGTGATGGGGCCTGCCCTTGAAAGACCCTGCGTATGTCTTTGGTGAATTCCACCTGCCTGTCTGGGTTGAATACTTCCAAAAAGTTGAATGAATCGCCATAACGTTCAATCACCCTCAGTTGGGCCGGAGTTTTGACCGCGGGCAAGTTTAGTGAAGATGTGGGCGACCATATCATTTTGCCGTCGTTGTTTAGCTTCGGCAGAAGTTGTGACAGTTCTTTGGGTTGTGCCATTTTGCTGGGTTGGTATTATCTTGTTTGCATAATTGTTTTCAAGAACCTTCGGGAAATTATTCGGTCGAAATATCCAATCAAACGATGCGACAAAGGCTCGTTCATTACCACCGTTGAGAAATTCGCTGTCGGCAGCATTGAGGATGGCCGTCATGATTGCTGTCTTGCCATACTCCTTGCTCCGTGCCAGGACTGCCTGTCGGCGCTTCCCGATGATGGCTCTGACTTGCGGTATCATTTTACCATTCATCTTCTCGTTGAAAAACGCCAACAACTTTTTGAAGTCGATTCCTCCTTCCTCGTCGTCAGCGTCAGCCTGACGACAAAGATTTACGTCAGTAAATCTCAACTCTTTTTCTTTTTTATTTTCTTTTTCTTTATAAAGGGGGTGTGGGGGAAAGCTTTCTTTTTCTTTTCTTTTTTCTTTTTCTGTTCGGGTCAAATTTGCGTCAACATCACGTCTAACCTCACCACAATCGGCTGATGTATCTCTACTTAACTGCGTCAACTCTCCGTCAGAACTGCGTCTAACACCCTCTCCTTGCGTCAACTCTCTGTCAGAACTGCGTCTAATATTGCTCCAATCTTCTAAATTTAAGATAGTTAACTGCGTCAAACTTGCGTCAACATCACGTCTAACCTCACCTTTTTGCTCTAATTTTCGGAGGAAACCTTGGGCTGTTGGCGTGGTCGTTTTCCATAATTTTGCGAGTTCTCCCTGCGTGGTTATGAGCTGCCCTTTCTTACAAGTTTTCCGCTCACCTTTAACAAACACCACACAATCTTTTTCAGCAACTTTTTCAAGCATCAGAATCCACCATTGAAATTTGACCGGGTCAGACCACAACCAATGTTCCGTGACATATGAGGGCAATTTGATTTCCATAACTCACTCGTTGAGATACCAGGTAATGACATCTCGGAATTCTTCAAGCGACTTGCATACGACATACATATTGCCGTGCTTGGTAATCCCTGCTTGCCACGCCTTTTGGTAGTCGGACTGATAATTGCCGGGGCGCTTCATTTCGATGTAGAGCGAGTGATAGCCATGCCTGCCGAGTGCCAAACACAGGTCGGCAACTCCACGTACAATACCTTCGCTCTTCATGCGCTTGCCTGTTGCGCCCAATCTGATTCCCTCATTCGGTATATGGAACAACACTCCGTCATTCCATAATGCCGGATGCTGATATCTGAACCAAGTTATGCAGTTCTGCTGTATGTTGGTCTCCAATGGAGGTGCAGTCTTCAGTCGTTGAGGCTTCTTCTCCATTGGCTGGCCCGTTACGATTGACTTGAGTAGTCGTTGGTTGTAGCTTGTTGTTTTTCGCATTGTGGTGATTGTTTAGTCGTTTCTTCTTTGGGTAGAGATTGGAGTTGAGGTTCGCCATAGCAAACGAGACCGAGACCGAGAGCCACCAATATCTTTTCAAGGGTGGCGAGGCATATCTGACGCTTACCCGTGAAGAACTGAGAGAAGGTAGATTCATCTACACCACTCCGTGCGGCGGCTTCCTTATTCGTTACCCCTTTGGACTCAATAGCGGCCTTTACAGCCTCTCTAATCTGCGTTGGAGGGTACTTACCTACAAGGCTGCCATTCTCGCCAACAGTGAGTCCCAAAATGGCAATGAGGGCTATAAACTTGTCATATGGGTAAGAACGCAATCCAGTTGTGAACGAACTGAGGTTTTGCTCATGCTCGCCCAGGGCTTGACTGATTTGTTTCTTGGTGAGGTCGAGGTCTTTTAGTCTGGTGTTAATTGCTTCACGAATCATATAGGGGTATTTGAGGTTAAACTTGATAGTTTCGGAAAATTCTTCTGAATCGCGGTCGGTCTGCCGTAGTAGAATACAAGCAGTCGCTGGTGCAAACGAGCGACTTTGCGATTGGTTAGATACTGACGCGCCCTCAATTTCGCGGTTGCGTCGTTGGTAATCACCACAATGTCATTCCATAGGACACATCCGTTGCGCTGAAAGATACTGATAACATCTCCGGGGAAGTTACAACAACTGCCGTCCTTGTCGCGGACATCACCTACTAATATGGCGGCGAAGCGGTTACGTTTGAGGCATTTGATAGAGGCTGCAAAGACTTCTTCCAACTTGCCAATGAATGCAGGGTATTCACTTTTCGTTGAGAGGTCATCTTCAAGGTTGCTATACGTTTTCAGATTAAAGTAAGGAGGACAAGACAGCAACAAATCCTGTGTCCCGATACCGAGGTGTTGTACGGCATTTGTGCCATCATCCTGCACGTATTCAGGCTTGACATTGAGTGTGGTGACTGTCTTGAGGTTGCTTTCCACTTGCTCGGGGCGCAACTCAATGCCGACGAATTTGTGTCCGCACTTACAAGCAATAGCTCCTTCTGTTATTCCACCTGCAAGATTATCAAATACCGAAGAGCCTTCACCGGGTGTGAACCATCTGCACAATATCTCCACAAGCACAGGATCAAAGTAACTTGCGCGGTTATATCTATTCTCTCGCTCGGGTTCTTTCTCCGCCAACTCGGGAGCGAACTGCTTTATGTATTCCTCAAAGGTTTTCCCATGACGTTCTCGCCATGCCTTGCTGGCTTGATACATTGCAGGGTACTTCATTTCAAGGCTGTCATAGACGGTGCTGTCTGCATTCTCGCCTTCCATTCCGAGCCATTCCTTCCACATTCGTTTACGCTCTCTCCAATACCCCATTCGGGTATCAAACACTGAGAATGGAGGAACGATGAAATCTTCTGATAATGTTGCTTTCTTCATAACCTAAAAGTAGACGTTCGTAAGGACCTTAACCGCACCTTCGGCAAAGCCTGTTATCTGATACTTACCACCGGGAGCAGAGAGACGCAAGTCCTCAACACGCCCAAAACGTTTGTAATTGCCACCGAGGTCTACTATCCAAGCACACTCCTTGTTGGGATGAGGACGGATAGCGCGACCCACTATCTGATACCACAAGGCAAGCGACATCGTAGGACGCGCCATGACAATGGTATCAAGTTCGGGATAGTCAAAGCCTGTTGTTAGCACTCCAACATTGGCCACCACCTTTACAATACCTGCCTTGAAGTCGTTGAGGATTTGCTCTCTCTCTTTCTTCTTTGTTGAGCCGGTGATGATAGCCACTCCTTCCACAGCCTTAGACAACGCTTCAGATTCGTCAATAAAGCGGGTGAACACCAATATCCCTTTTCTCGGATTTCCGTCTTTTGGGTGTTGGAGGCGCTTCACAATATCTATAAGTTGACTTATCATTCCTTTGGCTTTATAACTCTCTTTAAGTTCTCGCTCGTCATAGTCCATACCTGTGCTGTTTCTTTTCAACTGCGATTGGTCTATGGGGGATAGGTCGAAGTAGCGGAGTTTCGCCAAGTAGCCGCGTTGAAGCAACGTACCGATGTCAACTTGATATACCACGTCGTCAAACACTCTCGGCCTTGTTCGGGTGAGGAATTTCAGTATGCAGCGATTCTCGGCAGACAACTCGCCATTGATGATTTTGTTGTCAAACTCTTCGGAACCTGCTTCATCGTTAGGTCGGAAATGCGGTCTGCCATCCTTGTCAAGATACTGCAGTGTAGCGTTCAGTCGGTATGGTGTAGCCGTGAGGCCAAGGACGCGGCGCGGCACTCGCTCAATGAATATCTTGTATTGTCCGGCAATAGCATTTACCGTATGACACTCATCTATTATAATGTATTTAAAATGGTCGAAATCCTCAATCTTACTCATGATGCTTCCGATAGTCCCGAATGTAATCTTGCTGATTTCCTTAGACCCACACGATGCGGAATATATGGAGCAATCATTGACTCCGTAGCTACGCAGTTTGGCGTAGTTCTGTTCGACAATCTCCTTATTAGGTTGAAGGACCAGTATTTCAGAGTTTAGCTTATATGCTATGTCTGCAATCACAAGCGACTTGCCTGACCCGGTAGGAAGCACTAATAAGCCGTTAGATTTTCTCTGTAATTGGAAAAATCTGACGGCACTATCACTTGCCTGACTCTGATAATCTCGTAGTTGATATTTCATAATAAACGTTTTGCTTTTGCTATCTCCACCTCGCACAATGCCAATAAAGCTCCTTCTTCCGCAGTTGGAAGGTATAGCCCAACTTCTTTGGAGGACCAATTGCGAAAGCGGTCTATACACGTTGACATTTCCTCTGTTGTTAGATCGGCAGTTGAACGAAGTTTATATTTAACTTGTCCTGTAAATACATCTACACCTTTGCTTAAGATGAAGATGTCGGGATTGACAAGTTTCTTGAAATATTCAGCCTTGACATACTCTGCATCCTCTCCATACTGCGAACCAAAGTAGCCGAGCAAACAATGGAGATAAGCCGACTGCTTCAATGAGCGTTGTTTCTTGGTGCGCAGTTCCACTATATCGCCTCGTTCGGCGAGGAACTGCGCACGTGCAAGAAAATTTTCCTTATCAAGGGGATTGGAGGTATTGTAGAGCATTAGAACGGCAGACCATCACTGTTCTTGGGTTGAGCCGATTGAGGCACAACCTCGGGTTCTACATATTCTACTCGCTGAGGAGGGGTCGCTACTTGATGAGGAGGATAACTTTGACCCTGTGCTTGGCCGTAGGCTGGTTGTGTATAGGCCGGAGTGTGTTTAGGTTGCTGCATACCATACGGCTCAATTTTATAACCGCGAATATCATTTATGATTCGCTGTTCGTTATTGCGGTCCACGTATGTTGCGCCGGTGACATCAAACGAAACACGGACGAGTTGTCCTAGTCTATATGCGTCAAGGTCGGCACACTTGTTGCCTATAAAGGTAACTTGCGGTGTATTGCTTTGGTCGCTGTACGGCTGCCCTGTGTTAGGGTCAAACTTCTGAATTGAGAGCACCAGTTCCCTCTTAGTAAAAGAGACTCCGCTCTTTGTCGCCAACGTTATTGGCGCGCCTATGGAAACAATGGTTCCAATGAGTTGATTTGCCATTTTTTATGCTGCCCAAATGGGGGCGATTTTTTTGTCAGTTATTAGTTCTTTATTCTCTATGAGAAATTCTATCAATTCCTCTACCCTCTCCGTGAGGATAGGAATATCTCGCTCGGGGATGAAAGCGTAATGCTCGGTGAATGTTTCCCACCGTCCATACTTGTCTAGCATGGCAATGTTGTACTCGAAGTCGCGGACATCCATTCCGTTCTGCATAAGGCAGTAGGGATATACGAGGTGTTGCATGTGGTCTTTGAATTTGCCAACGGCATATCGGCCCGTGGTTTTGATGTCGTGGACGCTCTGCGGCATAAGTTCGTCTATATAGCCGTAGAGCCTTACGTTGCCATACTTGGTGGGGAGGATGGCATCTACAAATAGTTGACAAACTGCGCCCTTATAGTAGTTGGCAAATTCTCTGACAAGTTTGATATCAAAGATAAACTCTCGCTCGTTGTAACGCACCTTGATTGCCACCACTCTCCCTGCGTTTGGATTGTTGACGAATTGAACATCAGCCCACCGCTCGTCCGGTTCGCAGTTATCAACTTGCCCCGTCACAATCTGCGTAACTTCCGGCTCCAAGATTTTCTCAAACTCAAATCCTTCTGACGGCCCGCGATGTTCAATGAGTGAGTCAACAAGCTCATTGAATGCGGTACCCTTGTCGGCCGGCTCACTATCGAACGGAACGCGATTGACACGGTCAATAAAGTCTTGGAATTTTTGCTCGTGAAACTCTTCGGGAGTGTGAGGAGGATTCTCCGACCAACCCCAATAGTTTTCCCATATTAGGTCGCTGTTGAGATAGTCGGAGAAACCATCAAGTAGTGTGGCGTAGAACTGATATGCTATATCAGGCTGCGGCATCGGAGTAGGTTTTAGATTCGCGGTCGTAAATAAGACCAAGTTCAGTCACTTTGGCTCCAAACATTTCACGGGCTTTAGCAACGGACGAACCGATATGCTCGTAATCGTTAAGGTGCTTAACGAAGTCGTTAGCCGTTTCTGCATCGACTATCTTGGCGATGTCTTCGCTGATTTGTGCCACGACGGCCTCGTAACGCTTGCGCTCATCGTCCTTGATTTTGAGCATCGCTTCGTAGGGCTTAATGACGCTTTCGGAGATGAAAACGTTCTTGCCCGTGGGCTGACCCTGCGCGTTAAGGATGCCGGGGATTTCCATAATCCCGGGGAGGCTGCAAGTATTCTTGCCGTCATTGCGAGATGTTGGGTCAAACGTGATTGAGCGACGCTGCTGTCCGTGTTCGTTGCGCATTTCCAGATAGCCGAGAAGGTCTAGTTCAGTCACTATGCTGTTGTAGGACTTCTCGCGGAGCGCTGGTATGAACACTGTTTCGTCACCTTCCTTGCGAGTGTCACGGTGTGCAACGAATACGATGTGCTTGTTCAGCGCAGAAAGTGAGCGGGTGAACCACGTGAACTCTTGGTTAATGCGACCCCAGTCCTTAATCTGGGGCTGACGTGCTCCACAGCAACCTGTGATGATGAAGTCCATCATCTTGCCAATTGTATCAACAACAATTGTCTTGTAAGCTGTGAGGTCTTCATTCATGAGCTGCTTGAGGTCTGCCCACGATGATACTTGCACGATGTCTACTCCGTCAAGGTGCGACATATTGACGCGCTTCACACCGTTGTCAAAGTCGAGCAACAAAGGGTTGGGGGCTGAAAGCGCGAGGGTAGTCTTACCCATACCTGCCTGTCCGTAAATCATCATCTTTACGGTTGAGGGAATGACCAACTCGGTCGGTTTTTTGATTAAACTCATAATTCTATGTTTTAGAACTTTGTTGATTCCTTATTTGCTTGTTCAAAATTAAGCATATATAATCATTTCTACAAATTTTTAGGCAGAAAAATAATCGGTTTTGCAAATTATTTTTCCTCAACAGTGGCTAATTCCGCCCTGCAATAGGTCGTTTAAATCGCTAAAATCAGACAGTGCGAAGAATTTTTACAATAAAATTATCTTCATCATCATAATATTTGTAATCCCATCCGATTCTGGCCAATTCCTTTTTTAGTCTATTGGCGACTACAAGAGCTGATGTTCTTTGTTCGATTGGAAAATCTGCTGATTCTCCAACGGATAAACTGCGTAACGTTGCAGTAACAGGCTTCTTCACAATTGTCGAACTATCAACTACCCCCACTACGACAGTGCCGGAGTCTGCACCTATTTTAGGGGCTGAAAACTCCGACACATTAGACTGTCTAACTTCCATTGGTGTATGTCTTATTTGCATTTAAGCGAGATATTTATTATCTTTGCTAATGTTATTATTGTTGTTTTCGGCTGCAAATATAATCATTTCTACGATATTATCAAAATATTTTGAAAAGTTTATCGGCTATGGGAGCAACGAAGATGTTTAAATAATCCGGGAGGCAATGCCAATTCCTCCCTATAACGTTGCAGATAAAAATGAAAGAAAGTGAACATGCTGACAGAAATGTCAACGCAAAAGCTATCATTGAAGCCGTGCTGAATCATGTAGGCATGAGGGCTCCATCTTTTGCCAAAGCAATCGGTATCAACTACCAGCGCATCTTCGACCTTCAGAGTGGGCGAACAAAGAAATTTAATCCCGGAGTAGTGAACCTAATCTGCGCCCGGTTCCCCGAAATCAACAAGATGTATCTCTATACCGGAGAAGGAGACCTTATTATCCCAGAACAGCCTCTGATTTCATCTGCCCCTCCTTCTGCAACATCTGCCCAACTCGCAGAAATACTATCCATGCAGCAAAAACTAATGGATATGTTTCAGTCATTGACTGAACGAGAAATCAGACTTCAAGACAAGATTGCTGAAATACAAGAACGCGAACGCGAACTCGACAATCGCGAAGCGGATCTCGACAAGAGAGAAGCTGAAATGGAACGATTGCTCGAAGATCGCGGATTAAAAAAAGATAGCAATCTCATGGAGGCTTAAATATACCGTCGCAAAAAACGGAGGATTCCTCTATCTACCCTCACAAAAGGATATGTAATAAAACCATACACATCATACTATATCGACGCAAGTAATTAACTAAGATGTTCTCTGCATATAGACATAAAGCCTTTTTCCCGCAATACACCCGCAAAAAGATAAAATCACATAGTTAAATCATTGTATTTTAAATTATTGCAATACGGTAACACACGCCTGGAAAGCGTGTATAGGTCAAATGCCTATCCCGGGTTCGAATCCCGGT
>JAAGKN010000407.1_pt1 | contig 51389 bp, 42 predicted proteins | sample 6206371 | NCBI WGS metagenome assembly JAAGKN01 (sample SAMN11533720, study PRJNA540317) | gut metagenome | isolation source: fecal pellets from male and female animal of same cohort | host: Peromyscus leucopus | place: USA:CA | collected 2017
TCTACCTCGAACGCCGCTATCCCGCCTTCGGTAACCTCTGCCCCCGCGACATCGCCAGCCGTGCCGCCAAGGAGCGCTGCGACGCCGGCTACGGCGTAGGTACAGGCAACGCCGTATACCTCGACTTCAAGTATGCCATCGAGCGTCTTGGCGAGGATGTCGTGCGCGACCGCTACGGCAACCTCTTCGACATGTATCAGATGATCTCTGATGACAACCCCTACGAGACTCCCATGATGATCTTCCCCGCAGTCCACTACACCATGGGCGGTATCTGGGTTGACTACGAGCTCCAGACTTCTATCAAGGGTCTCTTCGCCATCGGCGAGTGCAACTTCTCCGACCACGGTGCAAACCGCCTCGGCGCATCCGCCCTCATGCAGGGTCTCGCCGACGGTTACTTCGTGCTCCCCTACACCATGCAGAACTATCTGAGCGACCAGATCAAGGTGCCCCACTTCACGACCGACGCTCCCGAATTTGACGAGGCTGAGAAGGCTGTGCGCGACCGCATCGAGAAGCTCATGAGCATCAAGGGCACAAAGAGCCCCGACCAGATCCACAAGCGTCTCGGCCATGTGATGTGGAATCTCGTGGGTATGGGCCGTACACTCCAGAGCCTCGTGAAGGCTATCGACGAAATCGAGGAAGTGCGCAAGGAATTCTACTCTGACCTCCGCATCGTAGGCGCTGCCGACGACCTCAACACCGAGCTCGAAAAGGCTCTCCGCCTCGAAGACTTCCTCGTGATCGCCAAGATGATGGCTATCGACGCCCTCAACCGCAACGAATCATGCGGCGCACACTTCCGCGAAGAGTACCAGACCGCCGACGGCGAGGCCGCCCGCAACGACAAGGACTACATGTATGTAAGCTGCTGGAAATACACCGGCGACAACGAAAAGCCCATCCTCATCAAGGAGCCCCTCAACTACGAGGCTATCAAGGTTCAGACACGTAACTACAAGTCCTAATAACTCACCACGTGAAAATCAGAAACTAAAATGGAAACTACAATAAGCGTAAACCTGAAAATTTGGCGTCAACGTGGTCCCAAAGAGAAAGGACAGTTCGTCAACTACCACCTCGACAATGTGTCAACAGGCAGCAGCTTCCTTGAGATGCTCGACATGCTCAACCAGCAGCTCGTGGAAAGAGCGAGGAGCCCGTAGTGTTCGACAGCGACTGCCGCGAAGGTATCTGCGGCATGTGCTCGCTCTACATCAACGGTCATCCCCACGGTCCCGTGCAGGGCATCACCACCTGCCAGCTCCACATGCGTAAGTTCAACGACGGCGACACCATCACCATCGAGCCCTGGCGCTCGGCTGCATTCCCCGTGATCCGCGACCTTATGGTCAACCGCAACGCCTTCGACCAGATCCAGCAGGCCGGCGGCTACGTATCGTTCAACTGCGGCGGTGCTCCGGATGCCAACGCTACTCCCATCTCCAAGGAGGTGGCCGACGTGGCTATGGACTCAGCCACCTGCATCGGCTGCGGCGCATGTGTGGCAGCCTGCAAGAACGGCTCAGCCATGCTCTTCGTGTCAGCCAAGGTCAGCCAGTTTGCACTTCTGCCCCAGGGCCAGGTGGAGCGCGCCCGTCGCGCCCGCGCCATGGTTCGCAAGATGGACGAGCTCGGATTCGGCAACTGCACCAACACCGGTGCCTGCGCAGCCGAGTGCCCCAAGAACATCTCGCTGAGCAACATCGCCCGTCTCAACCGCGAGTTCATCAAGGCCAAGTGCGCTGAATAAGAGCCGCGTCTCTGATAATACATCTAAGAGCGCCGACCCTGTGAGGGGCCGGCGCTCTCCTTTTGTATCTTGTATGTACAATTGCACAGATTACTATGTAACAGTGTCGGATTTTAATGATAGAACAGGGTGAAAAATTTTGTTTTTACGTTTGGTTAACATATATTTGCAGCAATCTTATCACAGGACCTTAAAAGTTTATTTTTAGCTATGAAAATCAAGTTGTTTATGGCAGGGCTGATGACCCTGGCCATTCTGACGGGATGCAACGCAAATATTGACGAACCGACACCTGTCACGGAGTCTGAACCGAAGGAAACATCTGTTGGAAGTGACATAGCCACAGCTGATGAAGCCTCAACCGTGGCTGATAAATTCATGGAGCGGCTATCACCCGGGCGTAGCAGAGCTGCTTATTCGGACGCGACCACTATGCAGATAAGCGACAGTTGCGGAAATCCATTAATGTATGTGATCAACTACGGGAATAGCAACGGATTTGTAATTGTCTCCGCGTCAAAAGATTATGAACCGGTGCTCGCGTACAGCGACAAGGGGCATTTCGACATTGACATAGCCCGCAAGACAGGAGCCTCAATATGGTTGAATGCCGCCGAAACCACCATTGCTTCAGTTGACACCATTTCACCTGACGTGAAAATGTTTGCCAGGATAGAATGGGAGAAATATCTTCCTCAGACAAAGCCGGCAACAATAGCTTCACAATCCTCACGTGCCAACTATAACGGCTATGATATAGATGCGATAAAGCAGGAAGCATTCGATGAATGGTACTACAACGGATGGTATGTTTACACAGACACATGGATTCCGGGAATTCAGACATATCCGCCTACAGCTTATCCCACTGAGATAAACTGGCAACTTGATGAGATCCGCAGCGATAACTCCTCTTTCTTTATGACAGGACGCCCGTTGATAGAAGACACCTATGTAGTGGGGTGGGATGAAACAGACACCAAGCAGGTTGGCCCATTGATGAAAACCCAATGGGGGCAGGAGGACCCGTTCAACTGCTATCTGCAATCAATATATCCGAATTCAACATATTTAGGTTGTGGAGCGATAGCTGTTGGGCAGATACTACGATTCCGTGAAGATTTGCCCGGATATGACTATTCTATAATGCCTGACACACAGTACAGTCTGGGCGACATGAATTATCTCGGCAAATTCCTTTTTGACGTGGGCCGTGCTCTTAAAATAGGATATTCAACAGGAGGATATTCAACAAAACATAGCAATACAAAAAACGCTCTAAAAAAATGGGGGTACTCGTTTGAAGAAAAGGAATTCAATGCTGAGGTTTTAGCCATGGCTGTTATTAATTCGAAATCACCTGTATACATCCGTGCATCGGGCACTGACAACAAAACTGGAGAAAAAAACATCGGTCATGCGTGGGTATGTGACGGTGCAAAATATCATATACTAACTAAGTACTTTTATGTAATGGTTCCTAATCCAACGCCCGAAGATGCCGGGACTGGGCCATACAAACCTTGGTCATGGCCTGCAGCCAGAAAATATCACTTCTTTTATAGTTATCACTTCAACTGGGGTTACTATGGCGAAGGTGACGGGTTCTATTCCGGTTCTGTTTTCAATGTATTAAATTGCACTTATTTTAAGGATATAATTATACTGTCAAATATTAAAAAGAATTAGAACGATGAAAAAACTGTTTTACCTGTGCATGGGATTTACTATGACAGCCGCCATGACCGCTTGCGACAGCAATGACGAGCCGGAACCTGTATTCCCGGCACCTCCTGTCATAGAAAAATCCATAGAGCAGGGACTCAATGATGCGTCACTCCTCATTTCAAACGCTGCGGCTTCTGTATGGGATAAGGATTCTGTTTACAATAATATGATATCTCCGCTATCGATGTCGATGCTTTTGGGGATGACAGCCAATGCATGTACCGAGGATGCTTGTGCGGAGATAATGGAGCTATTCGGGCTGCAGACTGCTAACCTCCCCATGCTGAACAGAACCATGGCCGACATTCTTGCCACAAGCCATGATATGCCTGAGTCGGCGCTGCTGTTTTCCAACTCCATGTGGCTGTCAGATAAATACAAATTCTCAACCAACCTGAGTGAAACAGTAGACAAATACTATAATGCTACAGCTCAACACGCGGATCTCAACAGTCAGAGCGGCGCGGATATTATAAGCGAATGGGTAAATCAGGATATAAAGAACAAGATGGAATATAGCTATTCTGTATCCCCGATGCAGGACGTAAACTTTATGGAGCTTAGCCTGCTTTACTTCAAAGCCGACTGGATGGAAAAATTTGATAAGAAAAACACAACCAAGAAGCAATTCAAAAACTATGACAGTTCGAAGTCGATGGTTGACATGATGAAATCATCGCAGGAGGTGGCATACGCCGAAACAGAGAGAGGTGACCGGTTTGCAAAACTATATTACAAAAACCGTAATATAACAATGTCAGTATTTTTGCCGGCTGACCCTGCAGATATTGATGCTCTTTCGGATTTTTCAGCCATATATGCCTACACATTTCCGGAACTTAATGGCCGGTATTTTCAAAGTATAGGTAAGTATATTCAACGTAGCGGAGAACTCAGCATTACCATGCCGCTATTTGAACTTAAAAGAGATATCAATTTGAAGAAGGTTGCAGAAGCTGTAGGCATCAATTCAATATTTGAGACAGGCGAATCCTTTGCTCCCGGCATCATACCTAACGACAGCGAGACTCCACTTGCTTATCTGACTGATATGGATCAGGTCATAGGTCTCACGGTTAATGAGGACGGTGCCGAAATCAAAGTCGTGTCCTCAGGCAAAGATAAAGGAGATCTGGCCCCCGGCCCTATTGCCGGGCCGCTGGTGCTTGACCGTCCTTTCCAGTTCCTAATTTCGGCTTACGGTACTGTAATAGCTGCCGGACGCATCATGAAGCTGTAGTTAAAATGAAATTATAAAAGAGCGTAGAGGCCATACCGCAACGGTATGGCCTCTATTTTTTTAGGTATATTATTGATGTACGGCTGAATAAGTGTCGGTGAAAATGGCCGGCGATTATTTGCGGAGGGGGGATTTGACGAGGAGCAGGATGTCGCCGGGGAATAGCGGGGTGTCACCTTTGGGCACTATGTAGCGTCCCTTGCGCTTGGCCATGACGGCGAGTGTACCTTTGGGGAGCTGTATTTCCTTCAGGGTGTCGCCTGAGGTGAGGGCCTCGCGGGTGAGTTCATATTCCACCATCGTGGCGCTGACCTCTTCGGGGAGGTTGACTTCGGCAAATGCCGCTTCGCGAACCGGCTCGTCAAGATTGAGCCAGCGGGCCATGCGGTTGACGGTCATACCCTGGATGATGAGCGACAGGATGGTGACGAAGAACACTATGTTGAACATGAAGCGGTCATGCACAATGTCGGGCGATGAAATGGCATAGGTGGCGAATATGATGGGCACGGCGCCACGCAGTCCTACCCATGCGATATAGGTGCGTCCGCGGAGTGTGAGCGAGTGGAAGGGGAGCAGGGTGGTGAATACAGCAAGCGGGCGCCCTATGACGATGATGAACAGTGCTATGGCTATTCCCGGGAGTGCTACGTGGAGAAGTTCGTGGGGATTGACGAGCAGTCCGAGCGACAGGAACATCAGAATCTGTACAAGCCATGTGAAGCCGCCGAAGAAGGTGGCTATAGTGCGCCTCACGGTAAGCGGGCGGTTGCCTACTACGAGTCCGGCTATATATACGGCCAGATAGCTGTTGCCTCCGGCCATTTCGGTAAGCGTGAAGGTGAAGAACACGCATGATATCATGGTGATGGGGTAGAAGAACTCGTTGTCGGCCTTCAGGCGGTTGATGATCCATGCTGAGGCATAGCCGAAGGCGAGTCCGCACAGTGTGCCGCTCAGGAGCTGGACGAGCAGCAGCATGGCGGATGACAGGAGCATATCGCCGGTTGATTCGTGATGGCCCGAGCCTTCGATGATTCCGAGCAGGATTATCACCAGCAGATATGCCATAGGGTCGTTGGAGCCGCTCTCAAGCTCGAGAATGGGGCGCAGGCGCTGTTTGAGTCCTGTCTTGGCTGAATCGAATATGGAGAATACCGAGGCAGAGTCAGTTGACGACATGATGGCGGCAAGCAGCATGGCTTCCGTCAGCGTAAGCGCGTGGTCAGGGACAAGGGAGAGGATAAGGTAGTAGATGAATATGCCGGTAACGGCGGTGGTGATAAGCACGCCTGCCGTGGCGAGCGACAGTCCTTGGGCCAATATGGGTCGCACATCCTTGAACTTGGTGTCGAATCCGCCTGTAAACAGGATGATGCTCAGCGATATCATGCCTATGAAGCGAGCCGTTTCGGCTGAATCGAACTGTATGCCGAAGCCGTCAATGCCGGCTAACATCCCTACGCCGAGGAACAGCAGAAGTGACGGAACTCCAAACCGGCTCCCTGTCTTGCCGGCAAGTACGCTCCCCATCAGCAGTATGGCTGTAAGCAGCATTATATTGTTGGTGGTTATGCCCATGATATGTTTTATTAGAGTGGACTAAGAGTGTATGGCCGGAAGGAGCCGGCGGCACGGGGCCTATTCCGGGATGCGGAACAGGGTGAAGTTGACACTGCCGTATGTGCGGTGCTCGAGGAAATGGGGGAGCGACGAGAAGTCATGATTGCGGGAGTGCTCTATGATGAAGAGCGCTCCGGGGCGAAGCATGGAGGAGTCAAGCACAAGCCGGGGTATCTCAGCGAAGCGGGGATGATCATAAGGGGGGTCGGCGAATATGAAGTCGAATGTCGATCCGGTGGAGGCTATGTAGCGGAACACATCGCCGCGCACCAGTCGCAGATTCTCCTCGTGGAGCATCGCAGCCACTTTGTCGATGAAGCGGAACTGTGTGGATGCTTTCTCAACGGCGGTGACTGACGCGGCTCCGCGCGAAAGGAGCTCGAAGGTGACGGCACCGGTGCCGGCAAAGAGATCGAGCGCATCAATCCCCTCGATGTCGATAAGATTCTCTATGACGTTGAATATGTTCTCGCGCGCAAAGTCTGTGGTGGGGCGGGCGGTGATGTTGGTGGGGACGTCGAAGCGTCGGCGTCCGTATTTTCCTCTTATTATTCTCATGTCAGGGAGTTGAATAGTAGTTGCGGGGGCATCTGCAGCGCGGCTTGCGAGGCCCGGAACCTGAGCGGCGGGAGAGTCATGTCGTTGAACACGATTCCGTCGGGCTGAAGAAGCTCGGCCACACGTCCGGCGGTGGCGAAGTCGCCGCAGCAGAGTACGGGTGTGTCGGCCGGGATGCCGAATTCATGGAATGTGGCGGCAATGAAGAATGCCGAGTCGCTGTCGTTGCCGGTCAATATGGTGTTGGCGGTAAGGAGCCGCCCCTGTTCCAGAGCCACAATGTCGATGCGCCCGCTGCGGAACCCTACCATCATAGCATGGCCTGTAGCTGCATCGGGGTGCATGGATGCAAAGTGGCGGCACAGGACTGCTATTGAGTTGTCAAACCGTATGTTGAAGAAGGTGCGTGTCAGGAACGCCCTTGTGTCAGATTCAAGTGAGCTGATGGCTACGGCGGTGTCTGTGCCGGTGGGTGAGGCATTGACTACCATCGCATCAGCATCGGTGCCTGTGGCGTGCTGCAGGAGCAGCTCATAATCGGCCGGCGCCACTTCGGAGGGTACAATAAGGGAGGCATCGGTGTCAATGATGCATTCCACACGCTTGAAGTCGGACAGCAACAGGGGATTGCCGTAGATGATATCCTCAAGCGATCTGAGCATCGGTCGCCCGGGGTCGAACATCAGCGACCGGTATATGACATCCTCCGATTCCACAGGCGGGATGATGGCTACCTCAATGCGGTCATCGCGCAGCAGCATGGTGAGCCTCCACAGCTCAGGCTGCTGAATCATGGAAGCTTCGAGAGCGGAGGCACTCATGGGGCTCAATCGTAGAGGTGAAACATACGTTCCATGGGCTGCCACTTCTCAGCGGGTGAGAGTCCGGCTTCCGACTGCTGGAATACAGCCATGTAGTCCTCCCATTCCTGCTGACGTGGCAGAGTGCCAAGGCGTGCCATGGCTTCATCCCAGTCAAAGTCAGGAGCTGTCTCGACAATCATGAACAGAGTGGTGTCACGGATGTATATCTCCATTTCCAGAATGCCCACTTCCTTTATGCCTTTAATCACCTCGGGCCAGATGGCGCCTTCGGAGTGGCGGCGGCGGTATTCTTCGATGAGTTTTGAATCAGGCCGCAATGTAAGTGTGCGGCAGTAGCGCTTCACGGGCTGTCCGTGGAATTTGGCGGGATATGATTTAATGCTTTCCATGAAGGCGAAAGTACTAAAAAATCCCAACAATGACAAGCAAGAGAAAATATTCATTATCTTTGCACTCTGACATGGCTAAATTTCAGTTAAATATCCTTGGCTGCGGCTCGGCGACCCCTACGGTTCGCCACAACCCGACGTGTCAGGTTGTGGATTTCCGTGACAACCTGCTGATGATCGACTGTGGCGAGGGGGCGCAGAAAAGCATGCGCCGTATGGGGCTGAAGTTTGCCAGGCTCAATCATATCTTCATATCGCACATGCATGGCGACCATTGTTTCGGGCTCCCTGGCCTGATAGGGACAATGTCGCTGCATCAGCGCACAGGTACGCTCACTATCCACATGCCGCAGGCGGGGATAGATGTGATGCGTCCGTTTGTAGAGGCTTTTGCCGCTCCGGCCACATTTGATATAGTGTGGAATCCCATACCGCCTGAGGGGGGAGTGCTTGTGTCGACGCATGCACTTACCGTTGAGGCGTTCCCGCTGTATCACAGGGTGCCGTGCACAGGCTTCATAATACGTGAGAATCCGAAACCACGTCATCTGCGCGGCGATATGGTGAAGTTTTACAATATCCCGGTAAGTGCTCTCGCATCGATAAAAGAGGGGGCTGACTGGACCGCACCTGACGGAACTGTGGTGGAGAACGAACGGCTTACCACGGATGCTGACCCGAGCGTGAGCTATGCATATGCTTCCGACACGATGTTTGACCGGCGTGTGGCTGAGGCGGTGAAGGGTGTCGACGCTCTGTACCATGAAGCTACGTATGCCTCGGACCTGGCGCATACAGCTGCCGAACGAGGACACTCCACTGCTGCCGAGGCTGGCCGCATAGCGGCAATGGCGGGTGTGAAGCAGCTGATCATCGGGCACTACTCGAAGCGCTATTACGACGTGGATGTGCTGCTGCGCGAGGCACAGGCTGAATTCAAGGCTACGGTGGCCGCCGATGAAGGACTTAAAATAGACTTGTTATGAACACTGCTGAATATACTGCTGACGACGAACGCTTCATGAATATGGCCCTTGACGAGGCTCTGCATGCCGGAAGCCATGACGAGGTGCCGATAGGGGCAGTCATAGTTTGCGGCGGCCGGGTAGTAGGGCGCGGACATAATCTGACAGAGTCGCTTCAGGATGTCACGGCGCATGCGGAGATGCAGGCCATAACGGCCGCGGCACAGACACTTGGAGGAAAGTATCTTCAGGACTGCACGCTGTATGTCACTGTCGAGCCTTGCCTGATGTGTGCCGGTGCCATAGCGTGGAGCCAGATATCGCGAATAGTCTACGGTGCCCCGGACCCGAAGAGGGGGTATTCCACATTCACCTCCCATCCGTTTCATCCTAAAGCTACCGTGACCGCCGGAGTGCTTGCCGATGAATGCGCCGCTCTTGTCAAAGCTTTTTTCAGTACGAAGCGGCGGTGATAAATTGAAAATACCTAATACCAAATATACTAAAACTACAGGAAATATGATTCGACCTATTGCAACATTGATGCTGTCCATCGCTGCTATTGCTCCCGGGGTATCAGCCTCGGCTCAGGTGGCTGACACCATACCGTATGCCAACACCATACGGGTATATCCTTCGGATTCGGAAGAAGTGGTCATAGCCAAGGCCGCACATGTTGTGCCGACAAAGAATCAGCTTGACGCTCTTGAAAATGAGTTCATAGCTTTTGTGCATATAGGCCCTAACACATTTACCCGCCGCGAATGGGGCACAGGTATGGAGGACCCGAAGATATTTGACCTCCGTACGCTCGATACTGACCAGTGGGTCAAGGCCATGAAGGATGCCGGCATGAAAATGGTGATACTCACCGTGAAGCATCATGACGGATTCGTGCTGTGGCAGAGCCGCTACACGGACCATGGCGTGATGTCGACACCGTTCCGTGACGGCAAGGGTGATATTCTGCGCGACCTTTCCAAGTCATGCCAGAAGTACGGAATGAAGCTCGGTGTGTATCTGTCGCCGGCTGACCTCTATCAGATAGAGAGTCCGGAAGGACTGTACGGCAATCTCAGCCCCAAGACGGAGCGTACCATTCCGCGTGAGGTGGAGGGACGCCCGTTTGCCGACAAGCGTACTTTCAAGTTTGTGGTGGACGACTACAACGAGTATTTCCTCAATCAGCTGTTTGAGCTCCTTACGGAGTATGGTCCGATATATGAGGTATGGTTTGACGGCGCGCATCCGAAGCAGAAGGGCGGACAGAAATACAACTATGCCGCATGGAAGGAGCTGATACATACGCTTGCTCCGGAGGCTGTGATATTCGGGCGCGGTGATATACGCTGGTGCGGTAACGAGGCCGGCGCCACACGCGATACAGAATGGAATGTAATGCCTTTCCCCGAGAATCCTGACACGGCAAGTGTGTTCCCTGACCGTACGGCCCAGGACCTTGGAAGCCGTGATAAGCTGAAGGGGGCCACATACTTGCATTATCAGCAGCCTGAAACCGACACCTCTATACGTGAGGGCTGGTTCTACCGCGATGAGGAGCGTCAGCGCACACGTAGCGCGGATGATATATTTGATATTTACGAACGCTCGACCGGCGGCAACGCCACATTCCTGCTCAATATCCCGCCTAACCGTGAGGGACGCCTGAGCCAGCGCGATGTGGATGTGCTTGCTGAGGTAGGACGCCGTATCCGTCAGACTTATGGCACTGATTTGCTGTCAGGTGCCCAGGGGCCTGCCGAGGTACTCGACAATGACAAGAATTCATATCATGAACTCACCGCTCCTATGGAAATAAAGCTTGCCAAGCCTACACTGATAAACCGTGTGGTGCTTCAGGAGCCTATAGGCACACGCGGCGAGCGCATTGAGGAGCATGCCGTGGATGCATGGATTGACGGAGCATGGAAAGAAATCGCACATGCCACTAATGTGGGCTACAAGCGTATCCTGCGCACACCGGATGTGACAACTGACCGCCTGCGTGTACGTGTGATATCATCACGCCTCACACCTGCCATAAGCAAGATTACAGCCCATCATTATGAAGCGCGTCCCCCGCAGCTTGCCGTGGCAAGGAATAAGGATGGCAAGATAGCAATATCAGCCGCCCGCCAGGAATTCGGATGGAAAACCGACGGCAGCAACTCTACCGAGCGTCTTAGCTCAGGCTATGCCGTGCGATATACTACTGACGGCAGCGAGCCGGGTGAGAATTCAACTCTCTATACCGGTCCGTTCAGCGCCGAGGCTCCGCTTGTGAAGGCTGTGGCATTCCTCAACGGTATGCGTGGCTCTGTGGCGAATGAGCAGATGGGACTTGACAAAAATGTATGGAAGGTGCTTGATGCCGCCGAAGGAGAGAAAGCTGTAGTGGTTGACTTAGGCGCCAAGAAGCAGCTCAACGGTATGGCCTACATTCCCGGACCGGCCGGAAGCGGTCCCGGCACGGTGAACGGTACAGTATACGTAAGCGACAATGGCAAGAAATGGCGTAAGGCCGAGGCTTTTGAACTGAGCAATCTGATCAATGACCCCTCACGCCGCCTGATTCACTTCGCACGTAAGAACAAGGCCCGCTATGTGAAGGTGCTCTTCAATGAATCGCCAGAGAAAGTGGGTGTCAACAATATAGATATATTCTGATGAAATACCAGCGTGTTCCCGGATTTCTGCCATGGTGCAAGCGCTATATAAGCTTCAGCCTTGTGGCAACGGTGGGAATCCTTACATATCTTATATTTTTCACGGACAATTCCGTGGCTGCCAGCTATGTCCAGGAACGTAAGAATGACAGCCTGCGGATGGAAATAGCCATGGAGGAGGACTCGCTGGCTTATTATAATCACCTGAATCATCAGCTCAGTACCGATCTGGGGACTCTTGAGCAGATAGTGCGCGAGCGCTATCACATGCAGCGCCCCGGAGAGGATGTATATATAGTGGAACAATGACAGCAACAAAGCAAAACAGCCGTATGGGCCGGCTTTCATTCTGGGCCATCAACATAGGCCTGCTGCTTGTGCTGACAGGAACGGCACTGCCGCTTCTGCGCACAGGACATGGATTTTACCAATATATTTATTGCGCCGGAGCGCTTCTGACGCTTATAGGACGCATAATTCAGCCACGGCTTCCGCAGTCGGCTCCTCTCAGGGCCCGGCGGTTGAGCCGTATAGAGATATGGAGCGCCCTGATGTTCTGCGCCGGCGGCTTCTTCATGTTCTACAATGCGGGTAAGGCCGGACGTATGGACTGGATAGCGTTCACGCTTGCGGGGGGTGCTGTTCAGGCTTATACCTCACTGATGATACCGCGGGCTCTTGCCAAGTCAAAATGATTTAGTAATTTTGCGAATCAATGGCATTGAACCTCACCATAGATCAAGGAAACTCAGCCGCCAAGCTTGCGCTGTGGCGTGACGGAGAGCTTGCAGGAATCAGGATAGAGTCCGAACTGACCCCTGCGGCCATGGAGCAGTTTCTGATGCGTCATTCCGGAGTGGATGCCGCGATATACTGTTCGGTAGCCTCACGTGGTGATGACCTTGCCGAGACATTGCGCCGGCGCGTGCCCCGGATAATGCGCCTTGACAGCAACACGAAGCTGCCCATAGCCATAGACTATGCCACTCCGTCGACTCTGGGTGCCGACCGTGTGGCGGCAGCCGTAGGGGCATGGGAGATGTATGCCGGCAGTCCGCTGCTTGTGGTTGATGCCGGTACGGCGGTCACCTATGATGCCGTGAGCCATGACGGCCATTTCTTAGGGGGTAACATAGCTCCCGGGATGAGGATGCGTCTGGAGGCCCTGCACAGGTTTACAGCCCGGTTGCCACGTGTGGAGGTGCCGCGGAGCATTTCGTATGACGGCTTTATGGGGACAGATACCCCTTCGGCCATGATACTCGGGGCCGTATACGGGATAGTGGGCGCCATATCGTACTACCGAAACCATCTGCCGGCGGATACACGAACGGTGATGACCGGCGGCTGGGCAAGCGAGCTCGGACGTCTGTGTGATTTTGAAGTGACAGTTGACCCTCATCTTGTGAGCCGGGGATTAAACAGAATATTAACCTACAATGAAGATAAATAGATTAACCATTATCCTGGCCGTGGTACTGACGGCCTTAAGTGCAGCCGCACAGGGCGTGAACAGCCCATATTCGAAGTTCGGCTACGGATTGTTGAACGATAACGCCACAGCATCGCAGCGCCAGATGGGCGGTGTGGGCTACGCCATGAATTCCGGACGACAGATAAATGTCATGAATCCGGCGTCATACGCGTTTGTCGATTCGCTGACTTTCCTGTTTGACATGGGGATTGACTTCACCATAATGCATCAGAAAGATATCGCCACGGCTGACAACGCCGCCGCAAGTGGCAAGAACTATGGCGGTGGCCTGGACTATATCACCATGCAGGTGCCTCTGAGCAAGCGCATAGGTCTGAGCTTCGGCCTTGTGCCGTATTCGTCAGTAGGCTACTCGTTCGGTACGAAGATTGACAACGGTACCAATTCCCGTCAGGGTTACGGAGGCCTCAATCAGCTTTATGCCGGTATTGGCGGCCGTATTGTCGGCGGACTCAGTGTGGGTGTCAACATGTCGTACCTGTTCGGTAATATAGTGAATGATGTGTACACTACCACAAATTCGGCCAGCGAATCGCTCTTCGAGCAGGTGACAGCCGTGCGCGACTGGCATCTGCGTGCCGGTATACAGTACTCGCAGCGTATAGGCCGTGACAACCGTTTCACTATCGGTGCGGTATATACCCCCAAAAAGACTCTGCTCGGGCATGCGTGGGTGACTCAGTATGACATGAATGCCGATACCGAGCCTACCGAGCATCAGCGTATAAGCCTGAAGAATAATGCCGGACTGCCTGAAACATGGGGCGGCGGCCTGAACTGGGAATGGCAGAAACGCCTTATGGTGGAGGCTGACTTCACATATCAGCCCTGGAGCAAGGTGAAGATTGCCAATCTGGAAGGCTTCGAGGCACATAAGTTTGCCGACCGTTGGCAGGCATCGGTGGGCGGACAGTTTACCCCCGCGGTCCGTGGCGGATATCTGGCCCGCACCACATACCGTGCCGGTGCGTTCTTCAACAATGACTATATGATGGTGGGTGACAACCGCGTGCGTGAGTATGGCGTATCGTTCGGTTTCGGTCTGCCTGCCATGACAAGAACTATCGTGAATGTCGGCTTCGAGTACCGCCACCGTCAGGCACATCCGAATCCGATGCTTAAAGAGAATTATTTTAATATCCGAATAGGTCTGAACTTCAATGAATCCTGGTTCTTCAAGAACAAGATTAACTAACCCTGCGAATGATGGCCTTAGAGGGGCCGGATCAAAACTTACGGCAGCCGCATTGAATATGCGGCTGTTGCCCGTTGTGGCGGTTGTGCTGATGGCCTGTATGGCTATGACGGTCAGTTCATGCAAGGAGGAGCATAAGGAGATGATGTCCGGAAGGATTGACCCTGAGAAGTTCCCTACGATGAAAACCACGGATGTCAGCACTCTTGTGTCGGACTCCGGTGTGACCCGTTATAAGATAGCAGCGCCGCTGTGGCTCATGTTTGACCAGGCCAAGGTGCCGGTATGGCGTTTCCCGCAGGGGCTGCATCTGGAGAAATATGACGATTTTTTCAGAAAGGATGCCACGGTCGACTGTGATTCGGCCACGTATTACAAGAATGACCAGATATGGCGTCTGGACGGATATGTGCGCATAGCCAATGTGCTGAACGAGCGTTTCCTTACCAATCAGCTATATTGGGATCAGCGCCGTCAGAAGATATATTCGGATTCGTTTATCCATATCGAGAAATCTGACCGTATAATCGAGGGCTACGGATTCGAATCGAATGAAAAGCTTACGAACTACCGTGTGTTGAATGTATCGGGTATCTTCCCGGTGGATAAATTCAAAAACGGAGGGGGCGGTGCGCAGCCTGACAGCAGCGGTGCAAGTGCCGTGGCTCCGGTAGTGCAACCTGCACGTAGCGATTCGTCCGGTATGCGCCGCAGCAGAGCCGCTGATGCCGGTCAGGAAACCAACTAATCAATAAAATACTCCTAAAAAAGATATGTCACTTACCACCTGGATTATACTTGCAGTAGTGTCGCTCATATTCTCAGCTCTCTTTTCGGGGGCGGAAATCGCGTATATCACGGCCAACCGTGTGCGTGTGGAGCTTGATGTGAAGAAAGGGGGGATGATAAGCCGTATCATCAACCGCTTTTATTCGGATTCGGACCTGTTTATCACCACACTGCTCGTAGGCAACAATGTGATGCTTGTGGTCTACGGTATGGGTGCCGCTTTTCTTATCGAGAAGGAGTGGCTGGCCGCCTATCATCTGAACGAGGCGCTTGTGCTGGCTATATCCACGCTGATAAGTACCGGTGTGATTCTGCTGGTGGGAGAGTTCTTCCCGAAGACGATATTCCGCATCAATCCGAATATATCGCTCAAAGTGTTTGCATTGCCGCTGTTTATGTTCTATGTGGTGCTGTTCCCGATATCAATTTTCACCACATGGCTCTCCAAGATGCTGATGCGCCTGTTCGGGGTACACAGCGAAGGGCAGCGTATGGGAATGCTCACTGTAGGCGACCTCAACCGTTATCTTGAGAATACGATAGATGAAGTGAACCCGGAGAAGAAGCAGGTGGAGAATGAAGTGAAGATATTCCACAATGCGCTTGACTTCTCAACCACGCATCTGCGCGACTGTATGCTTCCGCGCAATGAAATAGTGGCTGTCAATATCGATACCATTGACCGTGAGGAGTTGTCGGAACTGTTCACAAAGTCGGGACGAAGCAAGATAGTGGTGTACCGCGAGGATATTGATAACGTGCTCGGGTATATTCATGTGAGCGAGCTGTTCAATCCTGAATCGGACTGGAAGGAGCATATCAAGCCTGTGATATTCTGTCCTGAGACACTGCTTGCCAATAAGCTTATGCGCCGCCTGCTGAGCGAGAAGCGCTCGATGGCGGTGGTGGTCGACGAGTTTGGCGGCACGGCCGGACTGGTGACCCTCGAGGATCTGGTCGAGGAGATATTCGGCGATATCCGCGATGAGCATGACCAGTCGGGACTGACAGTGCGTGAGGTGGAGCCCGGAGTATATGAATGCCCGGGGCGTGTGGAGGTGGAGACTCTGCGCGAAACGTATCACATAGATATCCCCGAATCGGACGATTATCAGACTCTTGCCGGTTATATCCTGTTCAGCACCGGCACTATCCCGGGCGAGGGCGCGGAGCTTGTCATTGACGATCTGATGTTTACCATCAAGCGCCGTACAGCTACACGTCTGGAGCTTATACGCATATCGCCGGCCCCGGCTCAGGAGGCTGATTAAGAGTCTTATTCGTTGAGCTCTTCGGGGAATTTACGGTAATATTCCTCGAGAATAGTCTTGATGTTGAAGTAGAATCCTCCGGAATTGGCTCCGGAAGGCGTCAGGACTTTCAGAAACTCGTAATACGGGTCGTAGAACAGATGATTGGTCACGGTATAGCCCATCATGTTGAGCAGGGCGTATTCGTGGGCCGGCTCTATGACGTACCATGCATTCTCTTCATCCAGCCCCGTGCCGGTCGAAACGATGGCCATGAGCAGATAGTTGAGCTTGTATTGCCATATATCGGCCAGATTCTTCTTGCCTTTCATGCGCAGGGCCTGGATAAGCCCCATCATCTGCTGCAGGTCAAAGGGGTTGTCCTGTAGCACAAGCTCGGCATATTTTATCACTGAGTCGCATTCCTGACGGTTGAGGTTAGTGCGGCCATATACCTCCTGTATATGATTGGCGGCATTTGAGATACGGTAGGGGAAGTAATCCTCCTGAAACATATATCCGAGGTAAAGGCGACGGTATTTGTCGAGCTTCATCAGGGTATCATTGCGCTGGAATTCCTCCATCAGACGCGGATAGTAGTAGGGCGAATTGTGGTCAGTGACCTCACGGCGTATCTGGTTCATGTCAGGACGCTCACGTTTGAGCTGCGGAAGTATATCCTGAGCTGAGACAGCGAGTGAGGTGAATGCCAGAAGCAGCAGGGCTATTATCTTGTTCATACGGTTCGGAAATATAGGATTATCATGTAAATTGCATTGGCGGTCATGGCTATTGTCACAACCGGTGGCAGCCCTTTGGCACAGAGATACTGCCAGAAGCCTTTGGCCGGGAACGGGGGGAGCGATTTACCTCCCGGAGTACGGCTGTAGGCCAGAAATCCGAGGAACGCTCCGAGCATCATGGCCGGAATGGATGACACTGATGCCAGATGGCCGAGCAGAGCGCCGGTGATGGTGCCTACAGAGGCGTATGCGCCGCTCCTGCGGTCAGATGCTACAGCCGGTGGCAGCATGGCTCCAATGGCCCATATCATGGCTGTGGCGGCTCCCCAGAACAGAAGCATAGGTATGTCCAGAGTCCATAGCAGAGATGCGAGCAGCATGGATACAAATGCCGGTACGGCGCACCACCGGAGTGACATGAAGAGAGCTACTACGGATGCTATGCCGCAGAGCGAGGCGGATATTATAAGAAACCAATCCATGGGTCGTGTCAATCTTTTTTCGGACGGGTGTCCTCGGGGTAGGATATGCGTGAGTGATAGAGTGTGCGGAGCCGGGATATGAATGACTCTTTTATCTCCTGTACATCACGGAATGATATCGAGGAATTATCGTGCAGGCCGTCGGCGATCTGTCCGTCAATCAGCTTGTCGACAAGGGCTTTTATGGCAGCCGGAGAGTGGTCGGGGAGCGAGCGTGAGGCGGCTTCCACAGCATCGGCCATCATAAGGATGGATGTCTCGCGCGAACGCGGATTGGGGCCGGGATATGTGAACGGTGCCGGATCGACATCCTCGTCGGGGTGAGCGTTGCAGTAGGTGGTGTAGAAGTAACGGGCTTTGCCTGCTCCATGATGCTCGGCTATGAAATCGCGCAGACGGTCAGGGAGGTTGGCCTGCTCGGCCCGACGAAGCCCTTCCGGTACATGCCCGATGACAATGGCAGCGCTCTGACGCGGGTCGAGTCCGTCATGCGGATTCACGCCATGCTGATTCTCAGTGAAGAATGCCGGGTTGCTGATTTTGCCTATGTCATGATAGAGCGCACCGGCACGCACGAGTTGCACGTTGGCTCCTATGCGGTGGGCGGCTGCCGTGGCAAGTGTACTTACTGCCATGGAGTGCTGGAATGTTCCGGGACATTCCTCTGAAAGCTCGCGAAGCACGGGGTTGTTGATATCGGAGAGCTCCACAAGTGTCACTTTGGAGGTGAAACCGAATAGTTTCTCAAATATGAATATCAGTACATAGGCAAATGATATCAGTACGGCATTGATGGCAAAGGAACCGAATATGTTGCCTGACAGGCGATGGAGTGTGCCGGCCTGCATCAGCTCGATTACGGCGTAGGTGAATGAACTGAGCGCAAATACCAGCACGGCTGAGAGCAGCAACTGGGAGCGACGCGTGAGGTCCTTGATGGACACCATCGCTGTAAGGCCGGCAATTAATTCCACCACAAGGAATTCGAGCGGGAAGCTCACTACTACGGATGATATCAGAATGGTGACAATGTGAGCGAAGAATGCAGTGCGTGAGTCAAGGAACACCACTACCGTGATAGGTACGATGGTGAACGGTACGATGTAGAGCCCCCGGGGGAATGTTGCGACCATCAGCATCGCCGCAGCTGCAAATACGGTGATGGATATCATCAGGAAGAGCAGCCGGCGCATATCCTCGTAGTAGTCCCTGCGGTAGAACCATAGATAGGTATATAGCGCCGCAAACAGAAGCACGATGTACATCACACGTCCTATGGCGAAGTATACGCGGTCATGGTCAACGGCTGCGCCACGGTCGGCCGACAGCTTCTCGTAGGTGCGCAGTATGGTGTAGAGCTGCGGCGTAACGATGTCGCCACGGTCAATGATACGCTCACCTTGCTGCACGACGCCTATCGGTGCGAGGGCTGTCTGATATGCTTCTTTGCGGAATCGTTCGGACTCGATGGAGTCGCGGTGCATGTTCGGCTGCAGAATCTGGGTGAGCAGCGGTGCTATCAGTGCTTCGTCATGCAGTGACTCGCGTGATGCGCTGTCAAGAATTTCGTAGGCTTGGCGCCCTGAGAAAAGTTGGTTGGCCGGAATGCTTTCGGCCACTTTGTCGGAGAGTATGCGCACGCGCTTTATGGAACCTTGGCGTATAGCGGTATAGGTTTCGTAATCGACAATGCCCACATCCATGATGAGCTTGGCTTCGTTGACCAGCGCAAGACGCGCACCCTGCGACAGGCCCGGGAAGTGCTGGCGCAGATGGAGTGAGAAGGTGTCGAGCCGGGCTTTCTCCAGCTCCTGATTGCGCACAAATACCGGCTCGAAATTGGCATCGAGGCTATCCTTAATGGCTTGAGCGCGTATCGTGTCAAGATACACCGGAATGTCAAACGGTGCGGTAAGGAGCTGGTCGCTCCACGGACGGTTGACTTCATACGTGTACTTGCTGCTTTCATCTCTTGGAAGCAGGTAGAACAGAATGGCCACGGCGGCTGCGAAGTAAATCCAGCGCAGTATCTGTGAGTTGGTGATTCGTAGTTTCATTACTTACGTGTAAATGTATTACAAATGTAAGTTATCTTTCGCATATATACAATATACAAGCTGTTGCCCATGTGCGGAAGGGGGTTAATCCTTGACGCGTACGGCCGACTTCACACCTTTGATTTTTTTCATGCGTGAACAGAGTGAGCTGACGGCTCCGTTGTCGCGTACCAGGATAGTGAACTGGCAGTTGAACACTTCATTGTCCGTGTCGACATGCAGGTTGCGCAGGTCGATGTCAGGAGTGGTGGCAAGCAGAAGCGTTATTTCCTGAAGTATGCCGTGACGGTCAATGCCTTTTACAAGTATCCTGGCGGGGAAGGTATGGTCAATGAGAGCCCATTGGGTTGCCACGATTCGAGGGCCGTAGCCGGCTTTGAGCACTGACGCTCTCGGGCAGGAGAGAGCATGCACTTCCACGCGTCCCTGGTCGTTGATGAATCCCATCACGTCGTCGCCCGGTATGGGGTTGCAGCAATCGCAAAGCACGAAGTTGCGTCCGCTGTCGCCGTAGCGCAGCATGTATACCTCTTTCGAATCGACGGGCGGGGCTGCTGTCGGCTCAGCTTCGGCCTCAGCCTCCTGCCGGCGTCCGGTGCCGATGCGGAATATCTTTTTCAGCAGTCCGGGCGATGTCTTCGGGGAGTCTTTCAGAACGTAATTGTCAAGCGTCACCTCTCCGCGTCCGAGCTTCAGATAGAGCTGCTCGGGGTTGGAGAGCTTGAAATAGCCGGTCACTTTTGTCAGCACCTGATTGTTGAGCTCTACCTCTCCCTCTTCCAGATACTGGCGCAGTATACGTTTGCCCTCCTCTATGACGGGCTGCTGCTCGCGGCGCAGAGCCTGGCGGAGAGTGGTGAGCGCACGTGCCGAGGTGACAATCCCGAGCCATTCCTCCTTTGGCTTCTGCGATTGTGAGGTGAGCACTTCCACCTGGTCGCCGCTCTGGAGCTTGTGGGAGAGGGGTACCAGCTTGTGGTTGACCTTGCCGGCTATACAGTGGGTGCCTATCTGCGAGTGGAGTTCGAATGCCATGTCGAGCACCGTAGCCCCGTTGGGTAGGGTGATAAGCTCGCCTTTAGGGGTGAATACCACTATCTCCGAAGCAAATAGGTTGAGCTTCAGTGTGTCAAGGAAATCAAGTGCGTTGGGCGTAGGGTCGTCAAGGATATCTTTGATGGTGCGGAGCCATACGGTAAGTTCGCTCTCTTCATCACCTTCGCCAATCTTGTATTTCCAGTGTGCGGCAAACCCCTTTTCGGCTATTTCATCCATGCGGCGTGAGCGGATCTGTACCTCTACCCAGTTGCCATCGGGCCCCATTACGGTAAGGTGAAGCGCCTGGTAGCCATTGGCTTTGGGGTTGACTACCCAGTCGCGCACACGGTCAGGGTGCAGGCGGTAGAGGTCGGTTATCGCACCGTATATGGCCCAGCAGAGGCGTTTTTCATCGGCACGGTCATCGCAGTCAAATATGATGCGTACGGCGTACAGGTCATATACCTCCTCGAATGGTACATGCTTCTTCTCCATCTTGCGCCATATCGAGTAGACGGATTTCACACGGGCCTTGGCCTCGTAGGTGATGCCTTGCTCGCGGAGTTTCTCCTCCACGGGCGATATGAAGTCGCGGAACACGTTGAGGCGGTGCTCCTCCGTGTCGGCGATATTGCGGGCTATCTGAGCGTAGGCTTCAGGATGCTCATATTTGAAGCTCAGGTCCTCGAGCTCGGTCTTGATGGTAAATAGGCCGAGGCGATGGGCCAGCGGGGCGTAGATATACAGCGTCTCGCCTGCAATCTTGTACTGCTTGTTGGGCGCCATCGAGCCGAGGGTGCGCATGTTGTGCAGGCGGTCGGCCATCTTGATGAGCACCACACGTATATCCTCGCTCATGGTGAGCAGGAGCTTGCGGAAATTCTCGGCCTGGGCCGATGCCTTGTCGCCGAAAATACCTCCGGAAATCTTTGTCAACCCTGATACGAGCTGTGCAATCTTGGGACCGAACTGCTGCTCAATATCCTCAACGGTATATTCAGTGTCCTCCACCACGTCGTGCAGCAGTGCCGCGCATATCGATGTGGAGCCGAGCCCCATTTCGCGGCTCACTATCTTGGCTACCGCGATAGGATGGAGAATATAGGGCTCGCCTGAGCGCCGGCGGACTCCGGCATGGGCCTTGCGGGCAAATTTGAAGGCACGCTCTATTATCTCCACTTTTTTACGATGGTTGCTACTCAGGTAGCCGGCCATAAGATCCTTGAATTCGGCATCGACGATGGCGGCTTCTTCATTTAAGGCTGAACGTGTGTAATCAGTAGTCATATCACAAACTTACGTAAAATCTGCCATTATTCAAAACGCTTCGCAGCGTAAAGAAATAAAAAAATCATGCCTCTTCCGGCGTTATGATGGAATCGTGTCAAGTACGGAAGCGAAATCTTGTCAAGTACGGAAGCGAAATCATGTCAAGTACGGAAGTAAAAACGTGTCAAGTACGGAAACAAAATCATGTCAAGTGCGGAAGTAAAAACATGTCAAGTACGGAAGCAAAAACATGTCAAGTACGGAAGCAAAAACATGTCAAGTACGGAAGTGAAATCGTGTCAAGTACGGAAATCAGATATAAAGAGTGGCGGGGTAGGGATATGAAAAAAGGGTAAGCTATCTACATCGCACCGCTCAACCCGGTACCGCTGCTTCGGTCAAGATCTGACGGAGTTCCCGGGGAGCTGGTCGTGTAGGACTTACCCGGGCACAAAGGTAGTGATTTTTTCTTTCGGTGCAAAATTCTGACTGAAAAAGCGTAAAAAAGCGCACCCTCAAGGGTGCGCTTTTCATGAATGAGGTATGTAGGGGGTGTCTTCGCTTATTTTTTGCTGAGGGCGTCAAGAATTGCGGCCTTGTATTTAGCTTCGTCGCGCAGGTCGGGGCGTCCGGCGGCGTTGCCCTGGCGGTCAACGAGTATGTAGTAGGGTATGCCGTCAGTTTTGAAGCGGTCATGTATAGGACGGATCTGCTCAGGTGTGAGGCGGTAGTGAAGGCCTTTGATACCGGGAATCATGTTGTAATATTTCAGTGTGGGAGAGGATTCATCGGCTATGTATATCCAGATAATATCCTCGGAGCTCAGGTCGGTTGACTTGCCGGGTTCATGCTGGGCCAGAGCTGCACGGCAGGGGCCGCACCATGTGTTCCAGAGGTCAACCACCACCACCTTGCCTTTATGCGGGGCTATGATGGCGTCGAAAATACTGTCAGTGGCTACGTCTGGTACGGGCTGAGAGAGAGAGAAGTCAACGCCGGCGAGCTGACTCTTGATATCATTGTTGCGCGATTCGACGGCTTTGGCATATACCGGGCTTGAGAGCGTACGGAGTGAGTCAATCTCAGCATCGGTCACTGTGCCGTTGTTGGCCTTGTTGAACAGGATTGAGAACGCGCGCATGTCATCGATATTCTTAGCGTTGACGCCGGCTTTGGTCCATTCGGGGGATTTCAGGTCGTTGTATCTGTAAGAACCTTTGGCAAACATCAGGCGGAAGTCGTTGGGGTCAACCATTGATGCTATCTTGCGGTAGTGTTCCGGCTTAAGCTCGATTTTGATTGAGTCCTTGGGAACATCCTGTCCGTAGCAGTTGTGCTTGATCCAATAAGTGAGGCGGGCAAGTGCCTTATAGTCGTCGATGGCGTTCAGAAGGTCGTTGCTAAGATTTATGGTGAAAAGATCTTTCTGAAGCGGTGTGAGCGATTTATCAGCTTTGACTTCGGCAATTGTAGTGTTGTATTTGTTGATTACGTCATTGACGTATTCATCGCCTGTCATATGGTAGTCGGCGAATCGGCCTGAGCGCATATTGAGTCCGTAATATTTATCGGAATAGAGGGCTTTGTCAATGGGATAGTAGCGTCCGGTGTGCCAGAATGCGGGTTCTCTGCTGGGGGTATAGCCGGGACGTTCCTCCATGGCCCAGCGGCCTGAAAGATTGCAGTCGGCGTATATATCTATATCCTCGCCGGGTGCTATCGTGGCTCCGCCGCTGATGGATATCTTGTCGTCAATGCGGTAGACGGCTATGTAACCAGGTCCATATTGCATGAATTTTACGGTTCCAACTCCGTTTTCATCAACTTGCACCGGGGGCAGGTCGTTTGTCTGGCCGCCGATATGGTTGATAAAGTAATTGACTGTGGAACCCATGTCGGGGGTGTAGTTGAGCAGATGTATTCTTACCGTTACGGAATCCACATCCATGACGGGCATCGGAATCGTGGTCATCTTGCTCTCTTTGGCCAGTGCTTTCGGTACTCCTGCCGGCATGGGGTATTGCTTGAGGCCTGTAAGGTCAATATTCCAGATAGCCCAGCCGGTTGAATTGTCAGATTCCTTGAAGTTTATCGTTTTAGTGTCGGCGGGGATGGGCTGGAAATAGAGTATGAAGTCAGATTCGCCGGTTTCGGACATGTAGTGATGCTCGCCAAGTTCTATTCCGCTTGCGCCCTTGATATAATACTGCTTGCCGTTGGCCTCGATGAATGATTCGGGCGATATGGTTATCCACCATTTGGGGCGGAACTTTACATGGGCATGTAGAACGGTAGATGTGTCGGTGATTTCGATGCGTCTGAAATCAAGAGTGGAATTAGATACGTTGGTGACTCCGAGAAGCGGATTCTCAATCACCTTTGTCGCAGCCATACTGCAGAAGAATGTGAGTAGAGCTGCAGCCGTAAGAAGAATTTTGTTCATGATATGTGAGGTGCGTTATTGATTGGTATATAATAAGAAGACGGATTAAGATGCATCCTGTGACAAAAATAGCGAAAAATTAGCAAAAAAAATCAGCACACCATGATTGATGTGCTGATTTATAGGTGATAGAGTATATTCTGTGTAGGTTATTTCACTTCCCAGGTTTCGCCGGCAAGGATCATGTCGCGCAGGGAGGTGAAGCCTTTTTTGGCCACCACTTCCGATACCTGACGGTGAACCTCGTCATTGTAGGTCAGTGAGTCGACATCGCGGATTACTCCGAGAGCCAGCGGGAGGTCATATCCGTCCATCATTGCAAGCTGCTGATGGAGGAAATTGGAGGGGGTGTGGGCGTCATGCACCAGCACATCGTCCATGGTGTAGCCATCCTCGCCGACAGTGACAGCCTTGAGGAGGAATCCGTCGCGCACGAGGCCCTTTTCAATGTTCTTGCCGAAGAGCATCTTCTTGCCGTGCACGAGGTGGATGGTGCGGTCGGCGCGGAATTCGCGGTCGGTGATAGAGTTGTGGATGCCGTTGTTGTAGATCACGCAGTTCTGGAGAATCTCCACTACTGATGTGCCGTTGTGGCGGGCGGCGGCTGCGAGCACCTCCTGCGATATCTTGAGCTCCACGTCGATGCTGCGGGCAAAGAAGTTGCCGCGTGCGCCGAACACGAGTTCGGCCGGGATGAAGGGATCCTCGGTGGTGCCGTAGGGCGATGACTTCGACACGAAGCCGCGGTCGCATGTGGGCGAGTACTGTCCCTTGGTCAGACCGTAGATCTTGTTGTTGAAGAGCAGCATGTTGATGTCGATATTGCGGCGCACGGCGTGGATGAAGTGGTTGCCGCCGATGGCGAGGCCGTCGCCGTCGCCCGAGATCTGCCATACGGTCATGTCGGGGTTGGCCACCTTGAAGCCTGTGGCTATGGCTGCCGCACGTCCGTGGATGGTGTGGAAGCCGTAGGTGTTCATGTAGTAGGGCAGACGTGATGAGCAACCGATACCTGAGATTACGGCTGTCATGTGCGGAGGAACGCCGAGTTCGGCCATTGCCTTGTGGAGGCAATTGAGAATAGCATGGTCACCGCAGCCTGCACACCAGCGCACGGGCTGGTCACTCTTATAATTGGCGGGAATATATTTGATATCTTCCATAGGTTATTTCTCCATTATGTTGGTTACTGCATTGACCACTTCTTCAACGAGGAAAGGCTGGCCCTGTACTTTGTTGATGCGGAATATGTTGACCTGCGGGAATTTGCCCTGCAGATAATCGGCGAACATGCCGGTATTCAGCTCAGCTACAATCACTTTCTTATAACGCGACAGCACCTCTCCGGTATTGGCGGGCAGAGGATTGATGTAGCGGAAGTGGGTGAAGGCTATCTTATGGCCGGCGGCGTTCAGCTCATGTGCCGCTGTGCGGAGATGTCCGTAGGTTCCACCCCATCCGAGCAGCAGTGTGTCGGCATCGTCCGGACCGATTACCTCGAGGCCGGGGATATCGTTGGCTATCGCTGCAATCTTCTCACGGCGGGTGTAGACCATGCGTTCATGGTTGACGGGGTCAGTGCTGATGGCACCTGTGGTGTAGTCCTTTTCCAGACCGCCAAGACGGTGGGTGAGGCCTTCGGTGCCGGGGATAGCCCAGTAGCGTACCTTGTTGTCCTCGCGGCGGTCATAGGGGCGCCATGAACCTTCGGCCACTTTTTCGGCAGGTACATACGGGGGCTTGATTTCGGGATAGTCGCTTGCTTCGGGCACGCGCCATGCCGATGAGCCGTTGCCGATGAAGGCATCGGTGAGCAGGATGACGGGGGTCATGTGCTCGATGGCTATGCGTGAGGCCTCGAATGCCATGGTGAAGCAGTCGGTGGGCGATGTGGGAGCCACTACGGCAACGGGGCTTTCGCCGTTGCGGCCGTAGAGAGCCTGCATGAGGTCGGTCTGCTCAGTCTTGGTGGGAAGACCTGTGGAGGGGCCGCCACGCTGCACGTCGATTACCACAAGGGAAGCTCGGCCATAACAGCGAGACCGATGAGCCTCGCCTTTGAGTGCGAGGCCGGGGCCGGAGGTTGATGTAACGGCAAGATGTCCGGCATATGATGCGCCGATGGCCGAGCATACGCCGGCTATCTCATCCTCCATCTGGAGCGCCTTCACGCCGAGGTCCTTGCGCTTGGCAAGCTCGTGGAGGATGTCGGTGGCGGGGGTGATGGGGTAGCTGCCGAGGAAGAGGGGACGTCCGCTCTTCTCGGAGGCCATGATGAGGCCCCATGCGGTGGCGGTGTTGCCGTTGATGTCGGTGTAGACACCGGGGCATGCCTTGGGCGATTCAATGCGGTATGTGCTTACCGAAGCATGTATGTTATGTCCGTAGTTGAAACCGGCGTCAAGAACCTTGGCGTTAGCTTCGTAGATGGCAGGCTTCTTGGCAAACTTGTTGCGCAGGAAGTTGAGCACGCTTGACATAGGACGGTCAAAGAGCCAGCATACAAGGCCGAGTGCAAAGAAGTTGCGGCACTTGAGGATGGCTTTGTTGTCAAGTCCTGATTCAGCGAGCGCGGCCTTGGTCATTGAGGTGACAGGCACTTCAAGAATCTGAGCCTTGATGTCAAGTTCAGTGAACGGATCGAGCGTCTTGAACATCGCTTTCTTGAGGTCAGCTTCCTTGAATGAATCAATGTCGACGATTATTACACCGCCATGTTTCACATGCTTGACGTTCTGCTTGAGGGCGGCCGGATTCATGGCTACCAGGACGTCGCATTTGTCACCGGGGGTATGTACGTTTGTTCCCACGCTTACCTGGAAGCCTGATACGCCGCCAAGAGAGCCCTGAGGGGCGCGGATTTCAGCCGGATAATCCGGGAAGGTGGAAACCTGGTTGCCTAATCCCGCGCTGACATTGGTGAAAATGTTTCCCGCGAGCTGCATGCCGTCGCCGGAGTCGCCGGAGAAACGCACCACTACCTTGTCAAGGGTTTTGACATTAGTTTCTTCTAACATTTTTGCTATATTTATACGAAATATTTGTGTTTAATGGTATCAGTACCTCATTTCTGAGGTGATGTGGCAAAGATATTGAATAATTATGATTTGACAATATGATTCTGTTATTTTTGACCGAAGCGGAGCGATTTTCCTCTCACTGTTGAGAAAAGCACCCCATGCCGGTAAGCCTGACGCCCGTTAACCCATGTGATATCCACGCGGTTGTTGATGGAGAGTCCGCTCATTGGGGTCCAGCCGCACCGGCTTATGGCCCACTGGTCAGTGATGGTGTATGGCTCGCAGTCGTCGTCAAGAAGCACAAGGTCGGCATAATAGCCCTTGCGTATGAATCCGCGGCGGTCAATGCCGAAGAGCAGTGCCGGATTATGGCAGTAGGCCTGCACTATCCGTTCGACGGTGAAGATACCTTCCGACACGAGTTCCATCATGACCGGCAGGGCAAACTGTATGAGAGGCATTCCTGATACGGCAGTCAGGGCTGTGCCGCGCTTTTGGGCAAGCAGATGTGGGGCGTGGTCAGTAGCTATGGTGTCAATCACACCGTCGGCAAGCGCCTGGCGCAGGGCATCGCGATCGGCCGGACGTTTGATGGCCGGATTGCATTTTATGCGTGCTCCGAGCATGGCATACTGTTCGTCGGAGAATACAAGATACTGCGGGCATGTCTCGCATGTAATGCGCTTCTGTTCCACCGGACCGGGGCTGAAGAGCTGCAGCTCGTCGGCAGTTGACAGATGCAGCACATGGAGCCGTGAATTGTAGCGGCGTGCCAGCTCAACGGCACGAGCCGTGGCGCGGAGACACACATCATGGTTGCGTATCACTGGGTGGAACTCTATCTCAAGCTCCTCGCCGTAGCGGTCAATCACTGCCTTGCGGCGCTCGGCTATCAGCTGCTCATCCTCGGCATGTACGGCTATAAGGGCAGGGACCTCGGCAAATATCCGCTCCACTGTATCCACTGAATCAACAAGCATGTTGCCGGTTGATGACCCCATGAAGAGCTTCACGCCGGCGATCTCCGTATAGTCAGCCTTCAGGAGCTCGTCGATGTTGCTGTTTGTGGCACCGATGAAAAATCCGTAGTTGGCTATCGATACTTCTGCCGCACGCTGCTTCTTGGCTTCCAGCACCTCGATACTTACCGTGGGTGGCACGGTGTTGGGCATGTCGATGAATGAAGTGACTCCTCCCGCCACGGCTGCACGGCTTTCAGTCACCATGTCGGCCTTTTCTGTGAGTCCGGGATCGCGGAAGTGCACATGCTCGTCAATGCATCCGGGCATCAGCAGGCGCTCGCGGGCGTCAATTACCGTAGGTACAGCCTCAATCAGTTCGCGGGAAGCATCCCCTTCGCCTACTTCGGCTATCATCTCACCATCAATCAGGACATAGCCCATGAATATACGCCCTTCGTTGACAATGCGGGCGTTATATATCAGTTGCTTTTCAGGATTTTGAGCTGTCATATCGCGGGAATTTTTTGAACCAACTTGACACTTTCAGACGAATCACACCGAATACAGCCTCGCTGAATATGCCGCTTGACATCTTACTTGTGCCGAGCACACGGTTGACGAATATGATCGGCACTTCCTTGATTTTGAAGCCGTACTTGTAGGTGGTAAACTTCATCTCTATCTGGAATGCATAGCCTTTGAAGCGGATCTTGTCGAGCGGAAGCGTCGCGAGCACACGGCGGGGTAGCATACGAATCCGGCTGTGGTGTCACGTACGGGCATGCGCGTGACGATGCGTACATAGGCCGATGCATAATATGACATCAGCACACGTCCCATGGGCCAGTTGACCACGTTGACGCCTGTAAGATAGCGTGACCCAATGGACATGTCGGCTCCCTCTTCGGCACACGCCTTATATAATGCCATAAGGTCATTCGGATTGTGTGAGAAGTCGGCGTCCATTTCAAATATGTATTCGTAGTGCGGACGTTCGAGGGCCCACTTGAAGCCGGTGATGTAAGCGGTACCGAGTCCGAGCTTGCCGGTCCGTTCCACCAGATGCACGCGTCCGGTGTATTGCTTCATTTTGTCGCGCACTATTGATGCGGTACCGTCAGGCGAACCGTCGTCAATGACCAGTACGTCGAATTTACGGGGCAGATTCATCACCGCATCAATGATGGCGGCGATGTTCTCTTTTTCATTATAGGTGGGGATGATTACCACACTGTCGGATACTTCCATGTCAATGGTAGCTATCAAGGGATTTAGAATTTATATGTTGCGCCAACAAGTCCGGTCACTCCGCGTGCGGGTACGTCGCCTATCAGAAGATACTTCGACCCGAGGAGGTTGGATGCGTTGGCAAATGCGCTCCACTGCGAGTTGATGCGGAAAAGGAGCGACAGGTTGAGGTCGCGTGCGCATCCGAGTGACTGATAGGTGTAATAGTCGCCTATGGCCGGGTCAGTGGTGGCGTGATAGTCAATGACGGAGCGTCCTGTACGGAGGGTGTAGCCTACGGTTACATCAAGAGGCTTGATGGGGGTCACTTTCAGCTTGCCTTCGAATACGCTTTTGGCGCGGTCGTGCCAGAGATAATATCCTTTGTCGTACTTCTGCGGTGCACCCTCGTAGCTTAGCTCTATGGATGCTATGTCGCGGTAAGCATAGCCTGCAGCAGCGCGCCAGTGGAAGCCTTTGAGGTTGACGGGCGCAAAGAACATGGCATTGTCAAAGCGCTGTATCTGGGTGATCAGCCCTGCGGTGGGTTCGCGGAATTTTCCTGCATACACAGGCATAAGCCAGTCGTTGGCACGTGCATAGCCTCCGCTTATCTCGGCATACAGTCCGTTCCATGTGCCGAAAGTGATACCGGCATCAAGGGTGAGAGGAATGTGCGAGTTGGCATAGGCTAACGACGGCTGTGCGTAGGGGGTGACATTGAACAGTGAGAGCAGGGAGTTCTGATGTTCGCCTCCTCCTGCCTTGGCATAGATGGCGAATATCTTGGCCGGTTTCCATGTGACCTGTGCGGCGGGGGCAATGTGGAATACCTTGCCCGAATTGAATGTGAAGTCAACGCGTGCGCCCAGATCAATACGGAAATTGCGGTGGTCAAAGCGGTAGTAGGGGCGGAACGACAGGAGAGCGTGGGTATATGAACCGTCGTCGGCGAAGAGATAGTGATTCTCGCTCATGGAGAAACCGGCTACAGAACGCCGTCCGTAATTCAGGAGGCTGAATTCGCCGTCAATACCGACAGAAGAGGTGCCGTCCATATCCACACGTGTGGCGCCGTTGATTTTGAACATGTTCTCACGTACCGGACGATGGTTGTCGCGCGGTGTGATGTCGTTCAGTATCGTGTTGCCGTAGCCGAAGTGACTGTATTGCGCTCCGGCGGTGAAGAAGTACTTGTCAGTAGTGGTGGAGAATGCGGCGGAGATATCTGCACGACGCATGTTCTGCGGCAGGAAATGTGTGCCGTCAGGCATGCTGTAGCGGGCGGCGGTGAAGTCAGCTCCGGCATCGATGAACGAATGTTTTCCCACGGCCTGATGGAGTGTGAGGTCGAGCGTGACGGTGTTGTTGCGTATTATCCGCTTGTCGGCATTCTCCGCTACGCTTTCGTAGCTCGGGTAGTAGCCGTGGTAGGCCGAGCCGTTGTACTGCAGGAATCCGCTCAGTCGTGTATGGTCGTTGTCAATAAATTTGTATCCGGCCACCGCTCCGATATTGGTCAGCGGGAAATATCCGAGTCCGGCATATCCGCGGTAAGGCGATGTGTAGAGGGTATCGGCAAATGCAGCCGGCTCCAGTGTGGATATGGTCCCCGGAATCGATATGCTTACCGGACGGGCGCTGTAGCCGAGTCGCTTCGGTGTGATGGTAGGAAGCTTAATGGCCGGAGCGTAATAGGGGCGTGTCACGTCGCGGTACTCCGGAACAGCCTCGTGTTCCACAGTTATCTCCTGTTCAAGGCTCTGGGCGCTGGCACCCAGTGAGGCCGCCAAAATCAGGGCGGCTGATATGATGCGTAGTTTCATAAGCGTTATTTTTTAGTCAGGCGCTGGTCAATCATCTGGAATATTTCGGCTTCGCTGCCGGGATAGTTTGTGCGCAGGCTGCGCAGATATTCATCGGCCTCAAAGTCGTTGCCCTGTCGGCGGAGCACATCGCTCAGTACGATGAACCCGCGGGCCAGCCAGTACTGGTGGGGGGGATTGGCGTTGATGAATGTATCGATGCTCTTGCGTGCCTCGTCGGTCTTTCCGGAGTCGAGGAGGCTCTGGGCCAGGTAGACGGCACTCTGTGAGCCGAAGATATTGTTGACGTCAGGAGCCAGTTCTTTCCATATTGCGCGGGCCTGGTCGGCTTTGCCTATGCGCTGAAGTGCGAGCGCCTCGCTGAAGTTGATTTCAGGCATGTCGTTGCTTCCGGCAGCTGATGATGCCTTGAGCTTCTCAGCTGTGGCAAGAGCCTCGTTGTAGCGTCCGAGCTCAAGCGAGGTGCGGAGAATGCCGAGGCGGGCATCGGTAATGGTGCGGCTTCCTGAGGCGCGTTTTTCGATGTTGCGGTATGTCTCAAGCGCTATCTCTCCTTTGCCGAGTGCAGCTTCGGAGTCGGCTTTGAGCAGCATGGCATCCTCAGCCACTTCGGAGTCGGGGTGACTTGATATGATTTCTGAAGCATATTCTATAGCCTTACTGTGATTGCCCTCTTCGGCGGCTGCGTCAGCCATATAGAACATGGCCTGCGCCTTATATGTGCCGTTGGGGTACTGACGCAGATATTCGGCCATTGATTTGGAGTTGCCGGTGTTGACATAAAGGTTCTCAGCGCTCTGGAATGCAGCTTCGTCAAGTTCCGAAGGATTGAGCTGAGGAGCGTTGGGCACGGTGTTGAGGAATGAGCTGAACTCCTGCAGGCGTCCGTCATCGGCGTATATGCGCTTGAGGTCGTCTATGGCCACGCGTGCTTCATCGCTTGTGGGATATGTGAGTATGATATCCTTGTATGAATCAATGGCGGCATTGCGGTCGCCGGCATTCAGATAGGTTATGGCGAGCTGCAGATAACCCTGTCGGCCGTAAGGGCTGGTGGGGTATTTTGTCACGAGCTGACGGTAGGTGTTGACCGCATTGTCAATCTCACCGAGAGTGGCGTAGGCCTCAGCCTTGTCAAGCATGGCTGCCGGAACGAGCGATGACGACGGGAACCGTGACATCATATTGTCAAGCTCCTTGATCTTGTCGCTGTTGCGTCCCTGAAGTCCGCTCATCACCGCACTCTGGTAGAGGGCATAGTCGCCTGCCTCGGGATTGGTGTTGTAGGCTTTGCGGTAAGCAGCATTGGCGGCTGCGAAGTCCTGAAGCTGATAGTGGCAGTCGGCGGCACGGTTGTAGGCATCGGTAAGCATGGCCTTATCCGGTTTGGCATCAATCACGCGGTTGAAGTTGGTGAGCGCATTGCTGTACTGCTGCTGTTTGTAGCGGGTGTAGCCGAGGTCGTAATATGCAAGCGTATGGTTCGGGTCGGATGCCGGTGTGGCTGATGCAAATTCCAGATACTGGTCGGCGGCGGTGTCATAGCGGCCGAGTTTGTAGTTGCAGTCGGCGCTCCACAGGAGGCTCTGCTTGCGGATATCCTCTGAGGCGCCTGTACGGGCTTCGGTGAAGAATTTGAGCGCCGATTCGGGGCGTCCGGCGGCATATTCGCGTGTGCCGAGTTCAAATAGTATGCGCTGTTTGGCTTTCAGCACGGCAGCCGAGGGGTTTGACATGCGGTTGATGCTGTTGAGGGCGGCCTCGAAGTCATTGTCGGACATGTAGCCGTTGATCAGGCTTTCCTGCACCTGGGCCGCGTAGCTTGAGCGGGGGAACCGCTTCAGGAAGTCCTCAAGCATTGAAACGGTGTTGCCGAACGGTACACGGCCTCCATCCATGCGGGCCACAATATAGTTGTAGAAGGCCACTTCGGTTATCGAGGGGTCCTCGTTGAGGGTGTAGGCTTTCTCAAATGCGAGCAGGGCACCATCGTGGTTGCCGAGCTTCACATATGCCTGGCCGAGATAGAGGTATGCGCTCTGGGCCAGTTTGCCTTCGCCGGTCACCGCTTTCTGAAGCAGCTTGACGGCATCGTTCCAGTTGCCCTGGTTGAACTCGTTGACGCCGAGTATGTAGAATGCCGATGGACTAACCTCTGTAGCCTCGGCGGCATAGCGCCAGAGATAGGGGAGCGCTTCATCGGTGCGGCCGAGATTGTAGAGGCTTTCGCCTGCTATACGGTTCATCTCCGGAATAAACTGCGGAACCTCGCCGGCTGCGATTGTTTTCTTGGCCAGTGCGAGAGCCTGGTCATAATCCTCGTAAAGGAAGTAGATCTGACTCATGTAATAGTCAGCGGCGGTGCCCGGCTCCTTTGAGGTGTCGACGGTCTTGAACATGCTCAGTGCCGCAGCGTAGTCGCGGTCGGCATAGGACATGTAGGCCATGTAGAAACGGGCGGCGTTGCCATACTCGCGGGTGTTGGTAAGCTTGCTGAACAGCGGGCGGGCCTTCAGATTCTCACCGAGCATCATCAGTGAATAGGCGCGGCGGTATATGAGGTCCTCAGCCCGGTTGGCGGTGAGAGCCTCGGTGCCTACTTCGGCATATATCTCAAGAGCTTTGGCGTAGTTGCCACGGGTAAAGTGGTAGTCACCCATGCTCATGGTGACATCCTGACAGCGTGGTGACGCAGGGAAGCGTTCTATGAAATCCTTCAGGAGGTCCAGCGCTTCGTCATCGCCGGAGTGGAGTGTGGCCATGGCCAGATAATAGCTTGCCGTTTCGCTCTGTTCGGCTGTAACCGTGAAATGGCGCAACTGCAGTAGCTGGTCGATGCATCCGTTATAGTTGCGGTCATTGTACATACCTATGCCTCTGGTGAAAAATCCGTCGGCTTCCGGCGAGTTGATTCCGGCCGAGGCGCCTGCTGCGGACAGAAATAATCCGGCAGCGGCAAGCGAAGTTATGATGGGTCGTTTCATTGTGTTCATTCCGTAGTATGGGATTTAGCTACAAAGATAGGGCGAATTCACGGTATGGCATTGCGCAATCGGGCAAAAAAACAGATGAAAATGGAATTTTTTCTAAAAATATTGAAATAATTCCATATTTCGTCAGGTTAAAGTAACTTTGCAGTTGTATGAAGAATAGTTCAACTACCCGGATGATGCGCCTGGTGGCTGCATCGGCTGCTGGCTTGCTGCTTGCGGCATGCGCCAGTATGGGGCGTCCGGAAGGGGGCGCACGCGATGTTGAGCCTCCGGTATATGTACGGGCCACGCCTTCGATGAATGCCCTGAATGTGAACAAGGGGCGTATATCCATAGAGTTTAACGAAAATGTTCAGCTTAAGGACCAGCTGACGAAGGTGGTGGTGTCGCCGGCTCAGGTGATACAGCCACAGGTGATGGCTGTAGGGCGGCGTGTCAACATCACTCTCCGTGATACACTTATCCCCAACACGACATATACCATTGACTTCTCCGATGCCATAGCTGACCTCAACGAGGGTAACGAACTTGACGGTTTTGCCTACGCATTCTCTACCGGATCCACAATTGATACACTGCAGATATCGGGCATGGTGTTTGAGGCGGCTACTCTCGAACCTGCCCAGGGAATGATAGTGGGTGTCTACAGCAATCTCAGCGATACCGCTATCACCACTCTGCCCCTTGAACGAATCACAAAGACTAATCAGCTCGGTCAGTTCACGATACGCAATCTGAAAGAGGGCACTTACCGAATATTCGCTCTCAATGATCAGAACCGCGACTATAAGTGGGACCGCACTGAGGATGTGGCATTTTACGACATGACCATAACTCCTACGGCCGAGCGTGTCACTGTGGCCGACACACTCAAGAACAGCGAGGGCGCTGACTCGATAGTGCATCATGAAGTGACCCGATTCTATCCGAATGATATACTGCTGACATGGTTCAATGAAAACTACAAGTCGCAATATCTGCAGAAATATGAACGTCCGCAGCGTACCCAATTGAATATCACCATGGGCGCTCCGGCTGAGTATCTTCCTACCATCACGCTTCTCAACAATCCGGAGCAGCCGCGGTATGACATAAGCCGATGGAGTGTGCTCAATGCTTCGGCAACACTCGATACGCTCCAGTACTGGATTACCGACAAGCGGGTGCAAGATATGGATACCTTGCTAATTGAGGCGCGGTATCAGAAGACTGATACTCTTGACCAGTTGAGCTGGACCACCGATACTCTCAAACTGACTCTGCGCGGAAATGCCAAGAAGAAGGCGGAGGAGAAGAAGAAAAAAGATAAGAACGATACCATTCCGGAGCCAACGCCGCTGATGTCGGTGTCCATAGGCGGGACCACCCAGGAGGTGAACATGCCTCTGTTGCTTAAGTCGAGCAGTCCGATAGTGGATTTCAATCAGGATGGAGTACATATGTCGATTCTGGAGGATACGCTATGGGTGGATGTCGAACCGCCGCGATTCGTCATGATCGATTCGCTCAAGCCTATGCTTATGGCGGCCGATTACAAGTGGGAGCCGGGACGCCGCTACACTGTGACGATCGACTCGCTTGCCATGACGGATGCCTTGGGACTACATAACAAGGATGTCAAACAGGAGTTTGCCACACGTGCCCTGGAGGATTACTCGTCGGTGACATTCACGCTTACTGACCTTAAGGAACCGGCTGTGGTGGAGCTGCTCACCTCGCAGGATAAACCTGTGACACGCGCTACGGTCGTGGATGGCAAGGCTGTGTTCAAGTTCCTGCAGCCCGGCACGTACTATGCACGTATGTTCATCGACCGGAATAATAACGGTAAATACGATACCGGTGTGCTGCTTGACTCGGTACAGCCCGAAGAGGTGTATTATTTCCCCAAGAAGATAGCTCTGAAAAAGAACTGGGATCTGGCTGACCAGCCATGGAATATTTACGAATTCCCGGTTGACAAGCAGAAACCCACAGAGATAAAGAAGAACAAGCCTAAGCGTAAGGCCGGAGAGATTCCGGAAGAGCAGACGGATGAAGAGGATGAATATGAATACGATCCGAGCGATCCCTTCGGCAAGCGAAACAACCGCAACAACCGCAACAGTAACCGAAGCAATACCGGACGGTTGCCCCAGGTTGACCGCAATGCCGGAAATATCCGCGGGCTTAGATGATGAAAAATATAGTTTGATACACACAATCCATGAATGACATAGGCAGAAACAATAACAACACAAACACAAGCGGGCATCAGGTACAGCGTGAGCTACCATCGGACCCAACGCTGCGGCGGCTGCCGTGGTATCTGGCGTATGTGACCACGCTGCATGCCCAGGGGGTGGAGTTTGTATCCTCCACCGCTATAGCAAAAGCTATCAATGTTGACGCATCGCAGATAGCCAAGGACCTGTCGGTGCTCGGACTGCGGGGTAAGACCCGTATAGGTTATGAAGTGCCGGCTCTTGAGAAGGCTCTTAATGATTTTCTCGGATTCAGCCACATGCACCGCGCGGTGATAGTGGGCGTGGGCTCGCTTGGCGCAGCTCTTATAGCTGACCGCGGATTGTCGCGCTACGGACTGAACATAGTGGCCGGATTTGATATCGACCCGGCAATAACGGGGCGCTCCATCGGAGGCGTGCCGGTGCTTGACATGGCTCGTCTGGATGAACTGAAAACGGTGTATAACGCAGAGATAGGTATAATAACCGTGCCGGTAGAGAGCGCCCGTGATGTGGCTGACAAGCTGGTGGATGCGGGTGTGAGCGCTTTGTGGAACTTCACTCCCGTGCGTCTGCGGCCGCGGCCCGGTGTGGCTATCAAGAATACATCTATCTACGCCCATCTGGCGGTGATGTACAAAAGGATGAAAGCAAGTGAAGACAGTAATATTTGATCCCGATACCCCCTACGATGCTTTAGGGCTTCCATCGGTCACGCTTGTGGCTGATTCGGCTCTGGTCATGCCCGGACGTCCGCTGTTCCTACCGGATTTCTCACAGCATTGGCGTGGTATAGTGTACCTCGGGGTCAGGATATCGAAGCTTGGTAAGGGCGTGGCTCCGAAGTTCGCGCGGCGTTACTATGATGCTGTGTGCGCGGCATTTCATCCGCTGGCATTTTCCGATACGGGAGAGCGCATCGGAGCCGGATTTGCAGGGCTGTATGACGGAGCGGTGGTGCTCGGGCGTATGCTCGGAGCCGAGGAAGGCGCAGAGTATGTCGACATAGCATGTGGCCGGCAGACGTTGGCTGTGGATATGGCCGTGGTTGACAAGGCGGTATCGGCGGTAAGCTACTGGTCGACATTGAAGACGGGCGATATAATAATGGCTGCCGGAATGATGGTTGACGCTCCGCTTCGTGTGGGCGACATGCTTGAGGCCGCTGTCAACGGCGCTCCTTCGCTTAAGGTTAAAATAAAGTAAGCATGCAATAAAGTGGGCATGCGGTCAGTTATATATCCATGAAAAAGACTGTAACTTACTCTCTGATTGCTGTGGCTATGATGCTTATGGCATCGCCGGCAGCTATGGCGCAGAAGGAGGATTTCAATCCGGTGCAAACCGGCGTGAATTCGCTTAATATAGCGCCTGACGCGCGTGGAGCCTCGATGGGCGACCTCGGCGCTGCTACCGATCCTGATGCCAATTCGCAATTCTGGAATCCCTCAAAATATGCATTTGCCTACAGCCAGGGTTCGGTGTCGCTCAGCTATACTCCTTGGCTGCGAAAGATAGTAAACGATATATTTCTTGCCAATGTGGCGGGCTACTGGAAGCTCGGGTCACAGGACAATCAGGCTCTGAGCGCCTCACTCCGGTATTTCTCACTCGGTGAGGTGACCGACAATTACCCTGAGGGGTCAGGCTCGGCGCAGACGCTGAATCCTTATGAAATGTCATTTGACCTCGGCTATTCACGTAAGCTGTCGGAGAAATTCTCAATGGGCGTAGTGTTCCGTTACATATATTCCGACCTCGGATTCTCTGATAGCTATGCCGGCGACCAGAATACCGGAGCTTCGGCATTTTCAGCGGATATATCTGGCTACTACACCACCTACCCTATAATAGGACGGAATGAATGTCAGTTCTCATGGGGCTGGAATATCTCGAATATAGGCTCGAAGGTGTCATACAACAACGGTGAGAATCCGGCTTTCCTGCCTACCACATTGCGTCTGGGAACATCGTTTATGTTCCCGCTTGCCGATTATCATAATCTGGCTATTTCGGTGGATGCAAACAAGCTCCTTGTGCCCACGCGTCCGCGTGAGAAGGATTATGATATGTCCACCACTGAGGGACAGCGTGAGTACAACGATGCTCTTGAAAACTGGGAGAATATGTCGCCTATCACCGGTATATTCAAGTCGTTCAGTGATGCTCCCGGCGGATTTTCGGAAGAACTGAAGGAGATATCATGGTCGCTTGGTGCTGAATACAGCTATAATGACCAGTTCTTTCTCCGTGCCGGTTACTATTACGAAAATGCCATGAAGGGCAACCGCCAGTATTTCGGCATAGGTGCCGGATTTGCCATGAATGTGGTGCGTCTCGATGCCGCCTACATGCTGGCTACCGCCCAGACTTCACCTCTTGACCAGACACTGCGCTTCACCCTGACATTTGATATGGACGGGCTGCGTGATATATTTGGAAAACGATGATGATACCTGATTTCAGAACCGGACTCGGCTATGATGTGCACCGCCTTGTAGAGGGGCGGCGCCTTGTGCTTTGCGGTGTGGAGATTCCCTATTCCCTCGGACTCTTAGGACATAGCGATGCCGATGTGGCGCTCCACGCCTTGTGCGATGCCCTGCTTGGGGCTGCTTCGATGCGTGACATAGGCTATCATTTCCCTGATACAAGCGCTGACTTCGAGGGGGCCGATTCAAGAGTGCTGCTCCGGAGGGTTGTTGAACTGATAGCTTCGAAAGGCTTCAAGGTGGCTAATGTTGATGTTACAATCATAGCGCAGGCCCCGAAGATGGCTCCACATATCGAATTGATGATGACGCGTGTGGCTGAGGATTTAGGAATTGATGCCGAACGTGTGTCGGTCAAGGCTACAACAACCGAGCGCCTTGGCTTCACAGGGCGTGGCGAGGGGATAGCTGCGATGGCTACAGCCTTGATATACAAAGGTTGATATAAGACGGGAAATTATATTGCGATACGGCGGGTTATCGAACCTGCTTTCAGCAGATATACCCCGCGTTGCAACAGCTTGATACGGTATGTACCCGGCTTCAATTGCTGCTGGGTGACGAGCTGACCGAGAATAGTGAAGATTTTTATGGAAGATGTCTGACGGACAGATATGTAGACATATCCTCCGCTGATGCCTAATGCTGATATGTCGCTGTCGGCTGTCTCTTTGGCCACAATCTCACGCGGAAGGGCGTTGACGTCCTCCCAAGTGGGCGATGACGCCGCCGATGCCTGTGTCGAAACAACAAGCACCAGAGCCGTGAGTATGTGACGTAAAATCTTCATTCACCCCAAAATTACAAATTTTATTGCATCCTGCCAAACATGTGTCAGCGCGGGAGAAATTTATCGGTATCCTCACCGAGCCCGCGGCGGCGTGAATAGTCCTCGCGCTGTTCACGGCTGATGCGTCCGGGAATGAAGTAACGCGACTGTGGATGGCCGAAAATGAATCCGCTCACGGTGGCGGAGGGCTCCATTGCGCCATTGGGGGTTAGCGTTATGTCCATATCGCTGTAACGTAGTAGCTTGTCGGCGAGGAATACCAATGATTGGTCAGGCAGCGATGGATAGCCGATGGCGGGGCGTATGCCTTGATATTCGGCCCGGAGCAGACGGCGGCCGTTGTGCGGCTCATCGGGTGCGAATCCCCATAACAGGGTGCGTACGCGGTAGTGCATCTCCTCGGTCGCGGCTTCCACCAGCCGGTGCGCAAGCGATGATGCGAGCATCGAGGGGTATAGGTCGCCGCTGTTCTCTCTGACGGCTATGAACTCACGCAGAGCAGGCGATATGGTGACGGCGAATAGCCCGATATGGTCATCTCCCGCCGGATCAATGAAGTCGGCAAGTGCGGGGCAAGGATTTCCGTCGTCAGTCTGTCGGCGCAGGGTGGGTACAAGCAGTTCGGCGGCGCTGTCGTCGGGCCTGATATAGATGTCATTTCCCTCGGAGCGTGCTCCGGTAAGCACCACACGGTATTGCAGCGCGCATCCGGGCGTGGAGGTCATAAGGTCAAGCATCCGTGAGGCTTCTTTCCATAGTTGCATTGCTTCGCTTCCTTTACCCCTCTGCGCTTCGGGCAGTGAGGCGAGCCACGCCGCCTTGCAGTGGTCGCATCCGGTGATGTCAGCCACGGCAGCGAGTGAGGCGTCGAGTCCCCAGGCTTTGAAGAGGGCACGGACGTTGATGCTGTCGCGCACCGCGTTGATGGTGAGTTCTCCATCGATGGCTCCGGTCCGGTTGGGCGCAGGAGCTTTCAGGGAGAAGTCAATGGCCGGGCGCCGGTTGTATGCTTCTTGGAGTGAGAGTAGCGGAGCCGATTCCGAGTGGCGGTCGCGGAGCTGCTGTTGGGCTTCCTTCAGCTCGCTTTCCGCCTGCTGGCGTGTTGAGCTGTTGATAAGACGCCTTGCGACGGAGGGGAGCGATGCCGCTTCGTGGGTGTAGGCCACCGGTCCGGAGTAATGCGGGGCTATCTTGATGGCGGTATGCTCTGCTGAGGCTGCGGCGCCGCCAATCAGCAGCGGTATGCGTAGGCCTCTCTCCTCCATCATCTCTGCCACATGGCACATTTCAGAAAGCGAGGGGGTTATCAGTCCGCTGAGTCCTATGGCATCGGCATGGTTGGATGTTGCGGCATTTATGATATCGTCAGCTTCCACCATCACGCCGAGGTCAATCACACGGAAGCCGTTGCACTGCATTACCACGCTTACTATGTTCTTGCCTATGTCATGTACATCACCTTTTACCGTGGCAAGTATGATGGTCGGTGCGCCGGTGTCTGTTCCGGCTGACGAAGCGCTTTCTTTCTCAATAAGCGGGGTGAGGTGCTTGACGGCGCTCTTCATCACCCAGGCGCTTTTGACTACCTGGGGGAGGAACATCTTACCCTTGCCGAATTTTTCGCCTACGCGGTTCATTCCGGCCATAAGCGCTCCTTCGATTACAGCCATTGCTGTGCCGCTTTCAGCTACAGCGGCATCCACTGTCGGTTCAAGATTTGAGGTTGAACCGCTCTCAACCATCTGCGTCAGGCGCTCTACAGCAGAGAGCGTAGTGGGCGCCGGGGCGGGAGCGGGAGCTTTCTGCCCTGATTTGGCCTCAAGCTCGCGTGTTTTTATTTCAGTGGCTATCTGTACAAGCCGGTCGGTAGCATCATCGCTGCGGTCAAACAGCACATCCTCTATGGCATTGCGTAGCCCGGCATCAATGCTGTCGTAATCGAGCAGTGTGGAGGGATTTATGATGGCCATGTCCATGCCGGCTTTTATCGCATGGTGCAGAAATACGGAGTGCATGGCCTCGCGTACAGTGTTGTTGCCGCGGAATGCAAACGACAGGTTGCTGAGGCCTCCGCTCACACGAGCGCCGGGGAGATTCTCTTTTATCCAGCGGGTGGCGTTGATGAAGTCAAGCGCATACCGGCGGTGAGCGTCTATACCTGTGGCTATGGTGAGGATGTTAGGGTCGAATATTATGTCGGCGGGTGATACACCGGCTTGCTCGGTCAGGAGCCGGTAAGCTCTTTCGCAGATGCTTATACGGCGTTCAAAGGTGTCGGCCTGTCCCTCCTCGTCGAAAGCCATCACTACGACGGCTGCTCCCATATCGTGTATGTGGCGTGCCTTCTTGAGGAATGTCTCCTCGCCCTCCTTGAGGCTGATGGAGTTGACCACCGGGCGTCCCTGCACATGCTCCAATGCGGCTGTGATCACACTCCAGTCCGATGAATCGATCATCACAGGTATGCGTGCCAGTTCAGGCTCGGCTCCGAGGCGGTCGAGGAACAGGCATATCTCCTTTGAGGCATTGAGCATGGCATCGTCCATGTTGATGTCAATTATGTCGGCTCCCGCCTTGATCTGGGAGCGCGCTATCTGCAGCGCTTCGTCAATGGCGCCCTCCTTGATGAGGCGGAGGAACTTGCGGCTACCGGCTACATTGCAGCGTTCGCCTACTTTTATCAGACGGCACCCCTCGGGGAAGCTTGCGTCATCAAGTCCTGCGAGGCGCAGGGTAGTGCTGTCGGCTTCCTGCCACAGGCGTGGGGCATGCAGGGTGGCTTCGTCGGCTATGGCCTTTATATGCCCGGGGGTGGTACCGCAGCATCCGCCAACGATGTTCAGCCGGCCTTCACTCAGAAGTGGTTTGAGCAGCGAGGCCATGATGCGGGGTGTCTGGCTGTAGGCTCCGAGTGCGTCGGGGAGGCCGGCGTTGGGGTATGCGGCCACTGCTGCGGGGATATCGGAGATGGCAGTGATGAAGGGTATCATCTGCTCGGCTCCGAAGCCGCAGTTGAATCCTACGGAGAGAGGATGGATATGTGACGTTGAGGTGAAGAATGCCGCGGCTGACTGGCCTGACAGCGTGCGTCCGTTCTCGGTCAGGGTTACGGAGAGTGATACTGGGAGAAGGCGGCCGCAGTCGGTCATGGCGCGTCGGGCTGCAAGGATGGCTGCTTTTGCGTTCAGGCCGTCGAATATGGTTTCGAGCAACAGGAGGTCCACCCTACCCTCGATAAGCGCTCTAATCTGCGTGTAATAGGCTTCTGAGAGCTGTGAGAAGCTTACGCTGCGGTCAGAAAGCGCGTTTGCCATGGCGAGTGACTTGCCTGAGGGGCCAACGCTGCCTGCCACCCACACCTGCATGGGGGCGCTGTCGGCAGCTTTGCGTGCCACTGTAGCGGCGGCGCGAGCTATGTCGGCAGCAAGGTGGCTCAGCCCGTAGTCGGCGAGTGAGATGGCGTTTGAATTGAAGGAGTTTGTCTCTATGATACGCGCGCCGGCATCAATGTATCGCATGTGGATGCGTTCTATCACGTCAGGACGGGTGATACAGAGCAGATCGTTGCACCCGATAAGAGCGTGTCCTGTGTCGTCGGGTATCGACGTGCCGTTGTGGAAATCGGCTTCTGAAAGATTTTCCTGCTGGATCATGGTGCCCATGGCTCCGTCAAGAATCAGAATTTCCCTGCTTAGTGTCTCAATCAGCTGCTCTGAGCGGCCGGAAAGTTTCAAAGTGTGCATGATAGTGTGTATGCGCGCGCGAATGTTATATAAAAAAAGAATGAGTAACGTAAACCGAAGTTTAACAATTACTCATTCTCCTCTCTCCTCTGGCGGTATGGACGGGACTCGAACCCGCGACCCCCTGCGTGACAGGCAGGTATTCTAACCAGCTGAACTACCACACCAGTGTTTTGAGGTGCAATCGGTTAGTTCCGTTTTGCGAGTGCAAAGTTAGGGCACGTTTTTGAATCCTGCAAATATTTTGACAACTTTTTTTCGATTTTTTTTGAGAAAAACTTTTCGGTATGCTCGATTGTTGTAGCTATACATCTAATAACTAATAATTTAAGCAATGAAAAAATTTTTTATCCTATTTGCAACTTTTTTTTCGCTCTCATCAGTTTTTTTGACTTCATGTAGTGATGACGATGATGTGGATGCCCCTGACTATACTCCGGCACCCTCAACAGTGATATCATCAAATTTCGATCCTGAGTTTGCCGCGAAGCTTCAGGAAGCGGGTGTGGTGAAGAATGCCAATGCCATCACTTACGGTGAGGTGATGAATGTGACATCGCTCAATGTGGCGGGCAACCCGCTTGTTGCCGACGGCAAGCTTGAGTCGTTGCAGGGCGTGCAGTATTTCACCGCACTGCAGACGCTGGAATGTCAGAACAACGCCATATCGGAGCTTGACGTGAGCTTCAACGATGACCTCGTGACCCTGAAATGCGACAACAACAAGATTCAGGCGCTCGATATGACGGGGTGCGATGATCTGGAATATCTGTATGCCGGCAAAAATGAACTTGTGTCAGCCGATTTGCGGGGATTGCCCGAAATCAAGGTGGCTGATCTGAGTGACAACAATCTCACATCGGTCAATGTGCAGGGATGCGGAAAGATGACAACTCTATATATAAACGGCAACCGTCTGACATCGGCTGATATCGCCACATGCACCTCTCTGACCTCTTTCGGATGTGACGACAACCCCGGCTCGGAAGGCTCGTTCATGGTCAAGGCCTGGTTTGAGGATGGATCGCAGCCTGCTAATTTCACCACTGCTCCCTGGGCCTATTCAGGCAATCCGGTGCAGGTGTATTATTATAAATAATAAGTAACGTATTCTGATATGGACTGCTGCAACGTCAATGGTGTGGCAGTCCATTATTTGTTTATGCCGGGGGAATGTCGTATCTTTACGCTCATTATGATGCGAGGGATATTACTTATATTTTCAGCGGCATTTCTGACGCTCTGCGGCTGTGGCGGCGGGGCGGAGCAGAACCGTGAGGCTGAGGCTGTCAGGATAGTGCAGCTTGACATGCGTTCAGACACGGCAGGGCGCTATGCCACCTGCATGGAGGAGATGCCGGGCAATACGGTAAGGTTGCGCACCAACAGCGTGGGGCGGCTCGATGAAGTGTTCAACGACAGCAACTATGTGCATTGGGCGGCCGCCGAGCAGATAGGACTGAAGCCTTTGGCTGACATGCGTTCGCACTGGAAGTTGTCGCGTCCTATCGTAAAGATAGCTTCCTGTGAGGATTTCTATCTGGAGACGCTTACCCATTCAAGCCCTTATCTTGTGCCTGAGGGTGCGGCTATGCTTCACGAGGTGGGGCACCGGTTCCGCGACTCGCTGCAGGCGCGCGGAGGGGGCGACTACCGTATACGTGTGACCAGCGTGCTGCGCACTCCCGAAAGCATACGCCGGCTCAAGCGCCGCAATAAGAATGCCATTGACTCGTCGGTGCATCAGTTGGGCACCACTGTTGATATAAGCTACAATGTGTTTGCGGCCGACAGTCCTGCCGTGCCACGCTCTTCGGCCGACCTCAAGGCTTTGCTTGCCGAGGTGCTGTGGGCAATGCGTAGCGAAGGAAAGATACTTGTAAAATATGAAAAGAAGCAGCCGTGCTTCCACATCACGGCCTGCAAGCGAAATGACTGAACCTGTTGACGATAAGACTCCCCGGCCGGCAGCCCCACGTAAGCGCCGCCGCTGGCTCACTGTGATAAAGGTCCTGCTGGGGACCGTGGCCGCACTGCTTGCCCTGATGCTGATAACGGTAGGGGTGGCGGTGTGGATACTTACGCCTGAACGCCTCACACCTATAGTGTGCAAATATGGCTCGGAATTTCTGGATGCCGACATCAATGCCAAGCGTGTGGAGCTTACATTCTGGAGCACATTCCCGCGTCTTACGGTAGAGGTGGAGGATCTTGAGGTGATAAGCCGCGTGTTTGACAAAGCCGATTCGCTTCAGCGGAGCCGTATACCGGCCGGAGCCGACTCGCTCCTGAGTGTGGGGATGTTCCGCGGCGGTATCAATCTGGCGCTTCTTCCGGCGGGGCATATCAATCTGTATGACGTTGAGATACAGCGCCCGCGGGTCAATCTGGTGCAGCTTGATTCGACGATGGCCAATTACGATATCGTGCCTCCATCGGAGAAGAGCGATGATACGGATACGCCGTTGCCTTCGATATCGCTTGACCGTTTCCTTGTTTCCGGAGGTTTCCCGGTGCGTTATCGCTCGATACCTGACTCGCTCGATGTCATGGCGCAGATGTCGACAATCGATATCGGCAGCGACGGCAATGCCGTGTATTCGCTCAAGATAGATGGTAAGGGTGGAGCCGGAGTGGCCGACCTGCGTATTCCGCCGATGAAATTCGGGGTTAACGGAGGCATAGAGTGGCGCCCGTCCGAGCCGTCGGCAGTGAGGCTGCATCAGCTGAAGATAGGAGTTGCCGATGTGGCGGTGACGCTGGATGCTTTCGTGCATTTCTCCGACTCGCTTACCGTGCATGAAATGACTCTTGAGTCAAAAGATATACAGATACGCAGGGTGATAGATATGATTCCCGGGGAATACCGCGGCAATCTGGACAAGCTCCGCACCAATCTACAGGCTTCGCTGCGTGTAGAGCTGCTGGAGCGCTACTCGCCTGGCAGCGGACGGATACCATCGCTACGTATGGACCTTACTATGCCTAAGGGCACGCTTGAGTACGGACCGTTGAAGCTGTTGCGCGTGGAGGCTGATGTGACAGCCGTCATCGACGGTACCACTCCTGACGCTACGGTCATCACTGTGCGCCGGCTGGGCGCCACAGGACGGGCTGTAGACTTCACGCTGAGCGGTTCGCTGCGTCAGCCGTTGAGCGACCCTCTTGTGGAGGCTACCTTCGACGGACAGCTTGAAATGGCCATGCTCCCGGCCGACCTGCTGTCGCGGCTGCCTGTGACGCTCAGAGGGCGCCTTTCGGGGCATGCCGACGCTTATCTGCGGCAGAGCTGGCTTACAGGGAAGGCGTTTCATAAGATACGGCTCGATGGCGAGCTGAAGCTTGATGACTTCCATATGGCGGCGCGTGACAGCTCGCTTAACATCTATACCCGTCATGCGGGCTTTAAGCTCGGTTCGAGTTCGTCGGTGCAGGTCAACGGCATGAAGGTCGATTCGCTCCTGACGGCGTCGCTCACCGTTGACACCATGGCGCTCGGCATACCGGGTATGCAGCTTATAGGCAAAGGACTGTCGATGGGACTGGGTTCACGCAACGTGTCGGGCTCTATCGACACTACCAAAATCAATCCTATGGGTGCCAGCATACGTGCCGAGCGGCTCACTATGCGCTCCGACAGCGACTCGGTGCGTGTGGTGCTGAGGGATGCATTTGTGAAGGCCACGCTTCAGCGCTACAATCAGGAGTCGCGCAGTCCGTTGCTAAAACTGGAGTCATCGCTGGGGGCGATGCGTATGGCTGACCGATACAATCGCCTGTCGCTCCGCGATGTGGAGTTGAATGCTCTGCTTCACCCGAAGCCGCGTCCAAAGATGTCGGCACGGATGCAGACGGTGTACGATTCGATTGCCGCCGCCCATCCGCAGCTGTCGTCAGACAGCATCATGACGATAGCACGCAGGCAGTTCAGCCACCGCAGGGTAGTGCGCGATTCCGTACATCAGACGGAGAATATCGACTTCCATCTTGACAACTCCATGCGTTCATGGCTGCGGCTGTGGCAGGCTTCGGGAAGCATCAAGGCGGGGAGTGCGAGGATGTTCACCCCTTACTTCCCGGTGCGTAACCGCATGGAGCATTTCGATGTGAGCTTCAGCACTGACAGCGTAAATATCCACGGCGTGAAGATAAATGTGGGACACAGCGACTTCCTTATCAACGGAAGCGTGTCGAACATATCGCGCGCTCTGACCTCGCGGCGTGGCTCGCCGATAAAGGTTGATTTCGACATACACTCTGACTCGCTGAACATCAACGATATCACTGACGCTCTGATGAAGGGCGCCGTGTTTACCGAGAAGATTCAGAAAGGGGAGGTGAAGATAGCCGATTCGGACAATGACGAGGTGATAAACGCTTCGATGGCCTCGCATATTGACGATAGCGAGCGCACGGCATTCGTGGTGCCCTCTAACATAACGGCCAATCTGCATGTCAAGGCCAATGTGGTACAGTTTGCCGACATTCTTTTCCAGCGGTTCGAGGGGGATGTGTCGGCTGCCGGAGGGGCTGTGCATCTCAACCGGCTCGGGGCATTCACGCCTATGGGCAGTCTTGCCCTGACGGCACTCTATTCGGCGCCTGACAAGCATGATGTGCGCTTTGCCGCCGGACTGATGGTACGCCGGCTCAATCTGCATGAATTCCTCCACATGATGCCTGAGATTGACTCCATCCTGCCGATGCTCAATTCCATGGAAGGTATCATCGACACGGAGTGTGCGCTCACCACGGAGCTTGACTCGATGATGAACTTCAAGTTCCACACGCTTGACATGGCTATGAAGCTTTCAGGCGACTCGCTTGTGCTGCTTGACAGCGAGACTTTCCGCACCATGTCGAAATGGCTGATGTTCAAGAATAAGAAGCGCAATATGATCGACAGCATGTCGGTGGAGATGATGATACGCGATTCGAAGCTGATGGTCTACCCCTTCATGGTGGATATGGACCGCTACCGCTTCGGCATAAGCGGCTCCAATGATGCCGCCATGAATCTCAACTATCATATCGCTGTGCTGAAATCACCCATTCCGTTCAAGTTTGGTGTGAACATCAAGGGCACACCTGACCATCTGAAGATACGTCTGGGCGGGGCGCACTTCAACGAGCGGGAGGTGGCATCGAGCCGCCAGCTCACCGACACGGTGCGCATCAACCTGATACGTGAGATTCAGAACGTGTTCCGCTTCGGGGTGAAGAGCGGACGCCATGTGCAGCTCACCCGCTCGGAGCCGAAGCCGACGCCATCGGAATATGTGGTGGGCGACACGATATCGCGCTCCGACTCGCTGTTCTTCATCCGCAACGGTGTACTTGCACCCCCTCCGGGATGGGTTGACCCCGACAGCGTGGTGGCGGAGCCGAAGAAGTCAAAGAAGAAAAGTAAGAAATAATAATGTACGAACATCAGATACAGCACTTTCTGCAGCGCCACGGCTACATATGTGTGGAGCCTAAGGCGGCGCTCATAGATATGGACGGCACGCTCTACGATTCGATGCCGGGGCATGCCGATGCGTGGGTGACCATGATGGCCGAGCAGGGGATAGCAGTTGACCGCGACGAGTTCTTCCGGTTTGAGGGGCGCACGGGTGCCAGCACTATCAATATCCTGTTCAACCGCTTCTACGGACGTGATGCCACGGCTGAAGAGGTGGAGCGCCTCTACCGGCGCAAGACTGAGTTGTTTGCCGCCATGCCTCCTGAAGGGCCTATGCCGGGAGCCATGGATATGCTTTCGTTTCTGCGTAGCGTTGGGGTAGAGTGTGTGCTTGTCACCGGCTCGGGGCAGCGCACGCTTATTGACCGCATATCGCGCGATTTCCCCGGTGTGTTTGCCCCCGGCCACATGATAACCTCGCGCGATGTCCGCCACGGCAAGCCGCATCCGGAGCCTTATTTCAAGGGTATGGACCTGATTGACCGCCGTCCTGACGAGTGTATAGTCATTGAGAACGCGCCTTTGGGGGTGGCTGCAGGCGATGCAGCCGGGGCATTCACCATTGGGGTCAGCACCGGACCTATCCCGAAGTCAGAGCTGACCGATGCCGGTGCCGCGCTGGTGTTCGACTCCATGCAGGAGTGTGCCGAGGCTATGCCTGTGGTCATCTATGGGCTGCTTACCACGCGCCGTAATCTTAACTGACATTGAACGATTCCGCCATATGCAGGACCTTCTTTTTACCAACGAGCCTTGGACGGCTCTTGACCGCCTCGTGGAGCGTATCGGCCCCTCGGGAGTGTTTGTAGTGGTTGATGACAACACCCGCCGCTGTGTGCTGCCGCTAATGCAGCAGCGTAGCCGCTGTGTGGCTGATGCCGCGGTGATAAGCATCCCTCCGGGCGAGGAGCATAAGACGGTATCGACCGTTGAGGAGGTGTGGGCCGAGCTGCAGTCAGGCGGTGCCACGCGCCACAGCCTGATAGTGAATCTTGGCGGGGGACTGGTGACTGACCTTGGCGGATTTGCCGCCGCATGCTTCAAGCGTGGCATGCGCTTCGTCAACATCCCTACCTCGCTGCTGGGTGCCGTGGATGCTGCCGTAGGGGGTAAGACCGGCGTGAATTTCGGCGGATTGAAAAATGAAATAGGGCTGTTCCGCGAGGCTGATGCCGTGGTAATATCCACATGCTTTTTCTCTACGCTCCCCACAGGCGAACTTCAGTCGGGCTATGCCGAGATGCTGAAACATGGGCTGCTGAAGAGCCGTGAGGCCACCGCCCGTCTGCTTGACCTGCAGCTTGACGCTTCTGTTGATCCTGAGGCTCTTCTTGCGTTGCTGCGCGAGAGTGTGGAGGTGAAGCGCGACATCGTGGCGCAGGACCCTACTGAGAAGGGGCTCCGCAAGGCCCTTAATCTCGGCCATACTGCCGGACATGCCTTCGAGGCTCTGGCCATGAAGCGTGCGGAGCATCTGCCGCATGGTCATGCCGTAGCTTCCGGACTTATCGTGGCTCTGGTGCTGTCGCACATGAAGGATGGAATGGATAGCTCACTGATACACAGCCTTGCGGCATTCGTGGACCGCCATTATATAAAGCCCCGTATCACGTGCGATGATTATCCCGCATTGATCGATATGATGAAGCATGATAAGAAGAATCGCTATGCCGGCGACCTGTGCTTCACGCTTCTCCGCGGTCCCGGAGAGCCGCTGATTGACCGGTTTGTGTCGGAAGATGATATCCGTGCGGCCATGGACATAATGCGCGACCTGCTTCATATCTGAATGTGTTACCCGTGTTACCCATGTTTCCCTGTTTCCCGAAGCGGTAACGCGGTAACATGGGAAACATCTGCAGCGCATCTGTGACGCACCTGTAAAGGTGCGGTTTGTGATATAGCCGTGGGCCGAGCCTGTCAGGGCGAGACCCACGGAACCGGTGGATAGGAGATGTTTTCTGAAAGAAAACTTTATATCCCATAATCCGGTTACGATTGTTTGAAAGTTATCTTTCAGATAATTCTGTATGGGCGTCCGTTACCGTGGGGCTCGCCCTGACAGGCTCGGCCCACGGCTACGACATGAATGAACCTTTCAGGTTCGCTATCCGGATGCGTCTGATACATCGCA
>JAAGKN010000416.1_pt1 | contig 51265 bp, 43 predicted proteins | sample 6206371 | NCBI WGS metagenome assembly JAAGKN01 (sample SAMN11533720, study PRJNA540317) | gut metagenome | isolation source: fecal pellets from male and female animal of same cohort | host: Peromyscus leucopus | place: USA:CA | collected 2017
CCCCGCTGGGTGGGCGCGTCGGGAAAAAGGACCACACCGTTTTCCTCCAGTGTCACCCCTTTTACCTCCAAATATATGCAGCCTTCCCTTGTCTGTATGAAAAAATCCAGCCGTGACTCGCCGATTTTATATTCCGGATGAATTTCAGCACCGGGAAAAAGGATCGGTAAAAATGCAGCGGCAGCAGCATTTGGCGCTTGGGAGTCTATATTGATTAGTCTGCCTGCTTTTTCCACCGCAATCAGATCCCATGCTGTTTTCCGGGCCGGATTCTCTGCGGCGCAAAGCACAACGGATGCACCGGGGATCAATAGTTCCCGGCACCGTCCCGTATTTTTCACATGGCACACAAGCTGTTTACCCAAGACTTCCACATGGGCAATAAACCGATTCGGACGGTCTATAAAATGACCGCGGACTGTATTTTTATATTTCATAGGAGAACCCTCCCTAAATACAAGCAATTTTCACATTCTTTATAAGGCACCCTATGATGAGATTGCTGCGCAGCAGGTCCTCGCACGGGGGTATCATTCAATTTTAAGCCTACCGTGCGAAAGGGAAACTTCTGCATAGTACCTACTTCGTAAGGCTCCCCCGGCAAAGGGGACTGTTACAGAAAGCTACGTTACAACTTAAAGGCTCCCTTGTGTTGGAGCTGTACAGCGAGTCATCACTACCCTAAAGCCTATTTGTGTAAAAGGAGATGTTACAGCAAGTCGTCACTACCCCAAAGTCCCCCTTGTGTAAAGGGGGTGGCTCGCTGTAGGCGAGGCGGGGGATTGTTTCCGTATGCTGTCGATTTGTAGGAATTATAAATGATAGGAAAGACAAGACAATCCCTCCGAGTTTTGCTACGCAAAACCCACCTCCCTTTACACAAGGGAGGCTTAAAAAGGGGCGGAGTTTGCGGTGCGCTCTCCTTTGCTGGAGTTGCACAGCTGATCCTAGGGTGGTGTCAGAGAAAGTTACACTTAACTTTGGAGGCTCCCCCCAGTAAAGGGAAGACTACCCTAAAGCCTATTTGTATAAAAGGAGCTGTACAGCGGGTCATCACTACCCCCAAAGTCCCCCTTGTGTAAAGGGGGATGGCTCGCTGTAGGCGAGGCGGGGGATTGTTTCCGTATGCTGTCGATTTGTAGGAATTATAAATGATAGGAAAGACAAGACAATCCCTCCGAGTTTTGCTACGCAAAACCCACCTCCCTTTACACAAGGGAGGCTTAAAAAAGAGGGAGTTTGTGTCATGACACATCCTCTACGATCCACTACATGCCTACGATCCACTACGTGGATCGAGCAAAAGGAATCGAATGGAGTGCAGCGGGAACTTTACCGTGCCGCCCTGAGCCTGCACAGCAGGTTCAAAACTCGAAAGGATTGTTATGGAAGCTTGCCAATTTAAAGCTTTCCAAAAATGCCAGACACAATTTATCTTCTTCCCCCACGGTGATTACGCCCGCCCGAAGCTCTGGAAGCCTTTTTATGATTGGATTGATGAGTCTGATTTTTATTTTTTTGCAGCTTTTGATGATCACCAGATTTTTTCCCGCCGGAGTCCTTGCTTCCCCGGCCGGGACGAATCAGACAGTCCGGACCGTATCCGATCAAATCCTCCCGCCCGCACCGATGCAAGGCTTCCATTACCAGCCGGCGGTTTTCCGGTTTCCAATATTGCAGCAACGCCCGCTGCATCTGCTTTTCTTTATAATCTGTGGCAGTATACACTTTTTTGCCGGTTAGCGGATCCATTCCCGTATAATACATGACCGTGGAAGCTGTGCCGGGAGTGGGATAAAAATCCTGCACCTGCTCGGGAGACAACCCGATCCGCTTGATATACAATGCCAATTCCACCGCATCGGACAAACGGCTGCCGGGATGACTGGACATAAGATAAGGAACCAGATACTGTTCCTTGCCCACCTGTTTTGTCAGCCGAAAAAACTTCTCCCGGAACCGGTCATATACGCTGATATCCGGTTTGCCCATGCATCCCAGCACGTGAGAAGTGCAATGCTCTGGTGCAACCTTCAGCTGACCGCTGACATGATCCTTAACGAGTTTTTTGAAAAAGGCGTCACTGCTATCCTGCAGCATATAGTCAAACCGAATGCCGCTGCGAATAAATACCTTTTTTACGCCGGGTACCGCCTCTACTGCCTGAAGCAATTCTATGTACTCGCTTTGATCTGCGTCCAGATGCTTACAGGGTGTGGGTACCAGACACCGCTTTCCCTGACAAACGCCTCTCTCCAGCTGCTGCTTACAGGAGGGGTGGCGGAAATTTGCCGTAGGACCGCCCACGTCATGAATATATCCTTTAAAGTCCGGCATCGCTGCAATCAGTTCTGCCTCCCGGACAACACTTGCAATACTTCTGCTGCGCACGCTGCGTCCCTGATGAAAGGCAAGCGCACAGAAATTACACCCGCCGAAGCAACCCCGGTTATGCGTGATAGAAAATTTTACTTCCGAGATAGCGGGAACACCGCCGTCTTTATCATACATAGGATGGACCGCGCGCATATAAGGCAGCGCGTACACCCGATCCAGTTCTTCCTGCTCCAAGGGAGGCATAGGCGGATTCTGCACCAGCATTCGATCACCATAATATTCGGTTATGGCTTTTCCGCTGATAGCGTCATTATTTTTATACTGTACCGCAAAGGCTCTGGCATACGCTGCTTTATCCGTTTTCAGCTGATCATAATCAAAGGCTTCCTCTACCTTCGGATAATGGATTTCCTCATCCGCTTTACATAAATATGCCGTACCGCGCACATCCCGGATTTTCTTTACCGGCACGCCTTTATCCAATAGTTGGGCGATACGCAGTATAGATTTTTCTCCCATGCCGTAGGACAAAATATCCGCCCGGCTGTCCACCAAAATACTGCGCCGCATCGCATTGCTCCAATAATCGTAATGGGCAAACCGACGCAGGGATGCTTCCAGTCCGCCGATAATAATGGGCACATCACCATATGCCTCCCGAATCCGGTTACAGTATACAATCACCGCCCGGTCCGGACGCAAACCCGCCTTCCCGCCGGGAGAATAATAATCGGAGGTACGCTTTTTCTTTGATGCTGTATAATGGCACACCATAGAATCAATATTTCCGCTGGACACCAAAAATCCCAGACGGGGTTTGCCGAAGGTTTTCATTGTCTGGCAGCTCTTATAATCAGGTTGAGGCAGCATTGCCACCACAAAGCCAGCGTCCTCCAGAACCCGGCTGATAATCGCAGCACCAAAAGAAGGATGATCCACATAGGCATCCCCGCACACATATACAAAATCGGGCACATCCCGACCGGTCTCCCGCACTTCCTCCGGTGTTACCGGCAAAAACTTCATTTCCATTTTATGACCATGCCTTTCTTTGTATTTGCTGCCCCCTTATAGCGGCATATCCGATGATTTAAGCCTCCCCTGTGCCCGAGCTGCATAGCAGATCCTGGGGTGGTGTCATAGCACAGTTATACTACCCCAAAGCCTTCTTTTGTATAAAGGGAGCTGTTACAGCGAGTCATCACTACCCCAAAGCCCCCCTTGTGTAAAGGGGGGTGGCTCGCTGTAGGCGAGTCGGGGGGATTGTTTCCGTATGCTGTCCATTTGCAGAAATTATAAATGATAGGAAAGACAAGACAATCCCTCCGAGTTTTGCTGCGCAAAACCCACCTCCCTTTACACAAGGGAGGCTTTTTGTATGGCGAGAGCTTGCGGCGGACCATCTTCCTACACAAGGGAGGCTAAAGAAGAGGGATGGAACTTGCGGTGTGACTCCCTTTGCCGAGAGAGGCTAAAGAAGAGAGTGTAACTTGCGGTGCGACTCCCTTTGCCGAAAGAGGCTAAAGAAGAGAGTGTAACTTGCGGTGCGACTCCCTTTGCCGAGAGAGGCTAAAGAAGAGAGTGTAACTTGCAGAGCGCCATCTCCCTTTGCACAAGATGGGATAAAAAAGTTTGGTAAAAACTCGCCATAACCCTCTGGAGCTGCACAGCGAATCCGCTGGGGAAAGCTGTTGTAATTTACGCTTATTGACAGTCCCCGCATTCTTTATCCCGCTGCCGGTCAAACACAAGCACCCGACTGACAACATAGTTCAAAATTGTAACAATTACAAGTACCGGCAGACGCACGATATTTTTATTCCAATGGGCAACTTCTACAAGCAGAGCAAGGCATACGGTCTGCACTCCGAAAGAAAACAGCCGTCCGGATACAAACTTAATCATTTCTACAAGCATCGCATGTCCCTTGGCGTCGCTTGCAAACACATACCGCTTGTTGGTGAAATAAGCAAACAAAACTGCAACCACCCAACTGATCGTCTGGGCCACCAGATAATGAATAGAAAATAAATTATACAGAATATAATATACAACAAGGTCAACAGCCGTTGTCAAACCGCCGAATAGAGTATACAACAGAAGATGCTGATATTTCAGTAAAAGCCGCTTCATCAGACAATTTCCGCTCCTTTTCGATTTATGCTTTTATATTTATAGGAAAACTATGCCCAGACTTCTGCGAGCTTCATCGACCTTTCCGCATAGAAGTCTCATATAACCTGCGTTTCAGTATAATTCACACGCAAAACAAAGCTTTCCCTATATTTTGCACAGCGCAGCACAGGTTTATCCTTCCGGCAGTGACGCCACCGCCGCCTCATATTCCTCCCGACTCATCAAAAGATTAACCGCCGCAAGCAACGCCGTAGGCGTCATATCCTTTGGAAGAGACAGCCGATTGCTTAGCTGATTTCTGCGCGCTGCGCTTCCTTCTTTTCCTGTAAGTCCGTGAGCAAAAAAATCTGCTTTGGTAATCGGATCCCGCGCCTTTTGCAGGGCGGCATGCCGATCTGCAAATTTTTCGAACAGCTCCCGAAGCAGCGCAGCGTCCATTCCCTCTACACCAAGAGTACCCGCTTTGGAAGGCGCTTTCTTCCGTTTTTCTTTCCCGGCAATTTGCGGTATATATAAATTGTATATTTTATCCGGTTCCACAAAGGATTGTATATGGGAACGAATCAAACCGCCTGCTCCGTCACTGTCTGTCAGAATAATAATTCCGTTTTTGGACAAGGTGCGCAGCAGCGCCCGTTTTTCCCGGTTGTTAAATACACCAAATCCTTCCGTTGTAAGGATCGTCGCATCAATAACGGAGGATAGCTTGATCTGGTCGTATTTTCCCTCTACCACTACCGGTATGGAAATCGGAATTTTATCCATGGCGCGCACCCCCTGCTTTCTTTGCCGGGATTGTGCAAATGACCCGTTCCAAAGCAATATAATCCAGCCTTGTGCTTTTGAGAAGCACATCTGCTTCTCTGCACCGCCCTGCGGCGGCAGCAAGCCGTGCAGGTTCCATTCCCCGCACAGCGGAAAGATACAATCCCGCCCGATAGGTGTGCATTTTGAGTGCAGACGCTACGCCCGCCTGATCGTATCCTGCTGCGGCAAGGCGGCTGACCGTCAGCATATCGCAAATGGCTTTTGATACGGATGCCAGTGCAGCAACAGCGCTGATCTGATTTTTCTTATAATACGATAAAACGGCAAGTGCACGTCCACGGTCTCCTGCTAAAACAGCGTTTGCAAGAGCAAAGGCGTCCTCTTCCTGAACAGCACAGGTAACAAAATTCACATGTGACTGCTCCACTTCCCTGATACCGTTCGCCTGTGCATATGCGGCAAGCTTGTCCAGCTCTCCGGACAATACATACATATCCTTCCCGCACCGTTGAAGCATTCCGTCAGCGGCCTGATCAGTCAGGGAAACACCCACGCGGTCCAGTCGGCGTGCCATCCATTTTTTCAGTTCTCCCGGAGGATATGCCGCCATATTCACCATGGTGCAAACTGTTTCCAATTTTTTATATAGGGGAGATGGCTTTCCCCGTTCCGGCTTACCCGGATCAAAACCGCCGGCAGGGGGAGTGAGCAAGCACACGGTGCTGCTTTGATCCACCTTTGCAAGAATTTCCATAAGCTGCTTTTGCCCCGGTGCACCGAGAGTGTTCAGATTTGCCATATACTGAATGAACACCCTGTCCCCCATTACAGGAAGAGCAAGCACAGCTTCATATAGAGCGTCCAAGTCGGGAGCATCCGCGCCCATGCTGTATGTGTTGAAGGCGGCAACAGTTTCGTCATCGGACAGAGTCAGTGTTTGGGCACGTCCGGCATAAAACCGTTTCAGATAATCCTCTTCTCCGTATAGTAGATACGTACCGGAAAGTCCGGCTTTCATTTCCCGTCGGAACGCTGCTTCCGTCATAGTACCGCCCTCCTTTCTTTTTTTGCATAAAGATTGCACAAGCTGCCAGACTTCCTTTACCGGAAAAATCCTTACTAAACTTGTAATTCCTTATGCTCCGGACGCACACGAATCGTCATTTTTGTCCGCTGGGTAATCATTCCCCGCAGCTCTACTGCATAATCCAGTTCCAGGGTTCCGCCGGTTTCTTCCATATTATTTTCAATTTTCCTTCCGATCACACACAGATCCACCTGTCCGAAAGGCGTATCGTATGTACTGTACTGCCGTACATTCGGTTCCACTGTGAAAACAGTGTTCATATCTCCGCTGCGGCTGACTGTAATATGACTGCTGCTTCCCTTTGGAAAAACAAGGCACACCTTTGTCGGCGCTGCGCCCTCCTCATCTTCAATCGTTTCTAGATAGGTCAGATGCATCAATCCGTCCTGAAAGGACAGAGTTCCCTCACTGACAAGCGTGCATCCGCCGTTTTCTTCCGGCTCAGCATTCTCATGGGGCAAGTTTATATTTTCATTCGAACCGTCCATTATGTCGCCGGCATCAGCGCCGTCTGCTTCACAGTCAAACAGGCTTCCGGCTCCTGTGTCTCGCTGATGACTTTCTACTTCTATAATTACAGCCAGGCCTTCCTCTATCTCTTTTTCCTTCGGCTCATATTCAAAAATCGGCAAACTGTTCTCCGCCCCTCTCTGTGTTTTACAGGATTACAAACCGCAACAGCCGGAGAAAACTCCGGCTGCCTGCGTCATTATTCTACCGCTTCTTTTTAATAGGATACCACATTTTCCGCTTTTTTGCAAGAGAATCGGTCATTTTTTTGCATATACCATATTACGGGAAATAAGGCGTTTCATTCGATGTGTATCCGTCCGGCATCACATAGGGACGGATATACTGGATAGTGAAGTCCACACCCCAGGAACCTTTGGCCTCTTTCCAGTATTCCGAGTGCGGCTCTATAGACAGCATACCGTCATATCCCTTGGTATACAGCATATCCATAACAGCGCCCCAGTTTGTCTGATCCAGTCCTGCCGGGGGATCATCATACCACTGCCGTCTATGTACAGAGAGCCTTTGATATGGAAATGGAAAATTTTATGTCCCCAGTCCCGCAGCTCCCGCAGGTAGTTGCGGTCGCCGCCGTGGGCAAAGCAGTGGGACACATCATATTTGATACCAAGCTCCGGCAGTGCGCCCAGCACGATTTCCCATGCCTTATCATCATATACAAAATTGTTCCAACCGCAGTTGTACACAGCGATCTTAACACCCTTCGGACGTGCAAAATCCAACAGCTTGCTGAAATATTCAATTGCACGCTGGCAGTTGTCATAATAGGACAGTGCTTCCACCCGGTTGCAGCCGCAGTTGAATACCGGACAGCCTATAATTGACGCTGCTTCAATGATGTCCATATCCTCCTGCAGCATTTTTTCGATGATATTGCCTTCCTCATCCAGCCGGATTGCACCCCAGCGGCCAGTTGAGCCTACGGGGATACCGTATTTTTTGCTGAGTTCTGCTATCTCCGGCGCTTTTTCCAAAAACGCCTTGCTGTCGCTGTAATAATTCACACAGAATTCAATAGCATCCAGCCCTTTTTCCTTTACGTACCGGAACCCTTCTTCGTTCCAGCCGTTGATAATACCAAGCTTCATGTTTATACTCCAATTCCGCCGCTGCTGCGGCATAAAATATATACTTTTGTACTCCCCTTACTCCCGAATCTGTCCGTTTCCGCTGATGATATATTTCTCCGTAGTCAGGGCGCTCAATCCCAGAGGGCCTCTTGCATGGAGCTTCTGGGTAGCAATGCCAACCTCTGCGCCAAGTCCGAAGCATCCTCCGTCTGTAAATCGAGTGGACACATTCACATATACGCAGGCAGACTCCACCGCGCCGGTGAAATAGGACGCAGCAGCCATATCCTTTGTAATAATAGATTCGCTGTGATTGGTACTATACCGGTTGATGTGCGCCACTGCTTCTTCGATTGTTTCCACAATCCTTACAGCCACAATCAAATCGTCATATTCCGTTGTCCAGTCTGCATCCTCCGCCGCTTTTACATCTATAATTTTCAATGTTTCCGGACAGCCGCGCAGCTCTACACCCCGCGTCTCCAGTTCCTGCTGCAAGCGAGGCAGCAATACCGCAGCAATGTCTTTGTGCACCAGAATTGTTTCAATGGCATTGCATACAGACGGACGGGAGGTTTTCGCATTCACCGCAACAGACACCGCCATGTCAAGATCACCGTCCCTATGAATATACAAATGGCAGTTTCCCGCACCTGTTTCGATCACGGGAACTTTGGCGTTTTCCACTACATTCTGAATCAGCCCCTTGCCTCCCCGGGGGATCAGCACGTCAATCAGTCCCCGCATTTCCATCAGCGCCTGTGCGCCGACACGGTCTGTAAAAGGAATCAGGGAAACACATGCCCGGGGCAGACCGCAGGATTCTAGCGCGTCTCCCGCTACCTTCAGCAATAGCGGTATTGGAGCGAATGGCTTCCTTGCCGCCCCGAAGCACCGCCGCGTTGCCGCTTTTGATGCACAGCCCGGCAATATCCGCACTCACGTTGGGGCGGGACTCAAAAATCACACCCACCACGCCAAGGGGTACGCGGATATGCTTGATTTCCATCCCGTTGGGACGAGCTCTGCACCGTTCCAAGTCCGATAGGATCATCCTGCATTACCAGTGCCTCCATGGCGCAGGCAATTTCCTCCAAACGTGCCGGTGTGAGCAGCAGCCGATCCATCATAGCGGCAGACAATCCGCTCTCCCTTGCTGCTTCCATATCCGCTGCGTTCGCAGCGAGGATTGTCTCCTGATTTTGCCGCAGCAGAGCAGCAAAGGCAGTGAGAACGCCGTTTCTGACTTCCCCGCTGGCGCCTCCCAGTGCCGGCGCAGCAGCCTTCGCATTCTCACACAAAGCTTTTACTTTTTCATAAATATCATGCATCGTCCCGTCTCCTTCCCGATGCCGCAAAATATGTTCCGATCTTTTTCCCGTCGATAATACTGTATAATACAGACGGATCCTTACCACTGAGCAGCAGCATAGGAATACCCGCAGCGCCGGCAATCTCTGCTGCCTGCACCTTTGTTTCCATACCGCCTGTTCCCAAAGCGCTGCCGGCGCCGCCTGCACTTGCACGGACCGCGTCCGTAATTTCATCTATTCTGGAAAGAAGCTTTGCGTTGGGATTCTTTCTGGGATCGCTGTCATACATACCGTCCACATCGGAAAGGTTCACCAAAAGATCCGATTCGCACACAATAGCAACATAGGCGGACAGGGTGTCATTTCCTTTAAACTGTAATCCCTCGTTGCTGACAGAGTCGTTTTCATTGACAATCGGCACGCAGCCAAAATCCAGCAGCCGGTTGAAGGTATTTTTAATAATTTGCAGTCTGTTTTCATCGTCCACTACATCCCGGGTCATGAGAATCTGCCCCACCTGATATCCATACATAGCAAACAGCCGCTCATACATGCGCATCAGTTCGGTCTGACCAACTGCTGCCAGCGCCTGTTTTTCATCCAGCGGACGGGGATGAATATCCATGCCCAGCTTGGCAGTTCCGGCAGTCACGGCACCGGAGGAAACCAGCACCACTTCTCTGCCGGAATTCTTAATATCCGAAAGGGTGCGGACCAGTGTTTCCATACGGCGAATATTGAGCCGGCCTGTTTTTGCGTGGGTCAGCGTGGAGGATCCAATTTTCACGGTGATCCTGCGGCATCTTTGTACATTGTCCATTCCTTTGTAAAAATCTCCATTTTTTAAAAAAATTTACGAAATGTATTCAATTTCATCTGATAATATATTATAATGGAATGAATACATATATTCCGGTTTTTCTCAGGGGAAAGATAAGTATACTGCAATCATTATACTATCGTTTTCATGGAAATTCAAGAAAAACCGGCAAAAAATCAAAGGACGGTCAGATTTATGGACAAGAAAAAATATGATGTTGTTATCGCAGATGTGGAAATGGCGATTATCTCTGACGAACGGGAAGATTTTGTAATGCGGCTGGTAAATGATCTGGACCAGAAAATCCGGGAAATCACACTTTCCAGCAAACGCTGCTCTAAAATGGACGCTGCGCTGCTTGTGGCGCTGGATACAAACAGCGAACGGCTGAAAGCGGAAAAGCGGATTCGGAATCTGGAAGCGCAAATCGGCTTGTATGACGCAAACCTGCGCCGTCTGCGGGAGGAAAATGCAAAATTAAAGGAAATTATGCTCAGCGGCAAAACCGCCGGGACAGAGGAGGAAGCTGTACAGGAGCCGGAAGAGGAAGCACAGCCGGATATAGAACAGCTGGATATGACGCAGGCTGAAGCAGAAGCAGAGCCTGTAGAGGAAGAAGTCAAAACAGAAGCAGCAGAAGCAACAGAAGAAGAATCAGAACCGGAAGCAGCGGAAGCACCCGAGGAAAGCAAAGACAGAGGGGACAAGCTGCGTCAGATTGAAAGTCTGCTGCGGGGCAAAAACAACGGATAAACAGACAAATGAAAAATCATTCCCCCGAGCTGCTTGCTCCTGCCGGGAACATGGATTCTTTGAAGGCCGCTATTGACGCAGGTGCAGACGCGGTATATTTTGGTGCGGACGCTTTCAACGCCAGAATGCGGGCGGAGAATTTTGGGGATGAGGAAGCAGCGCAGGCACTGTCTCTGTGCCGTGCTTTCGGCGTGCAGGCTTATATCACATTGAATACTCGTCTCACCGACCGGCAGCTACCGGATGCGGCGGCCCTTGCCCGCCGGCTGTGGAGTGCCGGAGCAAACGCGTTTATTGTTGCAGACGCAGGACTTGCCGCAATGCTTCGAAAGCAAATACCCGATATTGAACTGCACGCAAGCACCCAAATGTCTGCCCATACGGAATTTGACGCAGCTGCGTTGAAGCAGATGGGATTTTCCCGCATGGTATGCCCCAGAGAACTGTCCCGGGATTCTCTTACGCGGCTGTGCAGCCATTCTTCTCTTCCCATTGAAATGTTTATACATGGAGCACACTGCGTATCCTTTTCCGGTCAATGTCTCATGAGTGCAGTTATGGGCGGAAGAAGCGGAAATCAGGGGTTCCTGCGCCCAGCCATGCCGACTTCCCTATACATTGGGCAAGAAAAACGGGTATCCCCTCAGTCTGCGGGATCTGTGTCTGGCAGACCATATTCCGGAAATTTTGGAAACAGGAGCCGCCAGTCTGAAAATTGAAGGACGGCAAAAATCTGCGGAATATGTATATACTGTAACTTCCGTTTACCGAAAACTGCTGGACGAACGCCGGGCGGCAAATGCAGATGAACTTGCTTTGCTGGAAGCAGCGTTCAGCCGCAGCGGATTTACCGATGGATATTTCAGAAACGTATATAAAAACATGCTGGGTGTACGAACGCTGAAGGCGTTTCACGATACCCGGTCTGCCGCATACAGCGGCCTTTCCCGCCGGGTTCCTTTGGATATAACACTGAAAATAGAAACCGGCGCACCCGCAGTGCTAACAGCTGTCTCAAGTGAAAAAGCTGTCACAGTCTGTACAGACGAACCCCTCATTCAGGGCGATATGTGTCCCCCTGACGCAGCTGCTGCCCGCAAAAATGCAGGGCGGCTGGGAAACACCCCCTTCACGCTTGCAGCCTTTACCTATCAGTCAGACGGAAAAGCATTATTTACTTTATCCATGCTGAATCGGCTCCGCCGGATGGCGATAGAAGCACTGCTGGCTCCGCCGGCGCGGGAAAGCACTGATGTGATACAAAAAGCGGATAGTTCGGCAAACGTTAAAACGAATCCCGTGGCAAAGCCAAAGGCAGAGCCGATGTATACCGCGTCATTCTTATCAGCCGCACAGATAACGCCAGCGGCGCGCGCCTTTTTTGATGAAATATACCTGCCCTATACAACCCCCGCAGAAGGTACAGGAATAGAGCTTCCTCCCATCCTTCTGGGAGAAGATTTTGAAAAAGTGTGGAAAGCAGCAGAGCATGCGCCATATGTATTGGTGCACACACCGGGACAGCTTTTGGAAGCGGCGCGGCGGAATATTCCCGCACGGGCGTCTCTCCGGTTCAACGTATACAACAGTAAAACTGCCGCAGTGTTGGATGCACTCGGTGCAGACTGTGTATATCTTTCTCCGGAGCTGACACTTCCCCAGATACGGGATTTGGAAAGTCCCATACCCAAAGGAGCTGTTGTATATGGCAGACTGCCATTGATGCTTACCGTCCGATGCGCTGTGTCTGACGGCTGCCGCAGCTGCGGCAAGGGATGCGGCGGGATCTTACAGGATCGCCGCGGCGCATCGTTTCCTGTGACCGGCACAGAAAAATGTGCAAACATTATCTGGAACAGTGTACCTGTATATATGGCAGACCGTATGGATGCAGTGAAAAATGCGGGAATCACACGGATGCACTTTCTCTTCACCACAGAGGACAGCGCCGCCTGTGACCGGATTATTCAGGCATATCAGGAAGGAACCGCACCGGCGGGTGCAATATATAGAATGAAAAAATGAGGTTTTCAGGCAATGGAAGAAAAAAATGTACATCTTCGGGTAAAATATTTAAAACCGGGTATGGAACCGCTCCAATATATCGACGAAAAATCCGACTGGATTGACCTGCGCATCTCGGAAACAGTAACTATGCAGGCAGGCGAATTCCGTTTGCTTCCTCTGGGTGTTGCAATTGCACTTCCCGCAGGATATGAAGCCCATGTAGTACCCCGCTCCTCCACGTTCAAAAGCTTCGGCATTATACAAACCAATCACATGGGTGTGATCGACGAAACCTACTGTGGAGACGAGGATCAGTGGTATATGCCTGCCTATGCTTTACGGAACACAGTGATTGAAGCAGGCAGCCGTATCTGCCAGTTTCGAATCATGCGCCACCAGCCGCCGCTGATTTTTGAAACGGCAGACCTTCTTGGCGGTCCGGATCGTGGCGGAATCGGCTCTACCGGAAAGAAATAAGTACAGACGCAGAAAGTCCTCCGTCAGCATCGCTGCGCTTAGCTGACGCCACCCCAGGATCTGCTATGCAGCTCTAGCACAGGGGAGGCTTAAAATTGGATGGCGCTCCCTTTACTGGGGGGAGCCTTCGGAGTTAAGTGGAACTTTCTCTGACACCACCCTTGGATCGCTGTGCAGCTCCAGTAAAGGAATGTGTCATGGCGCAAACTTCGCATCTCCTCTAACCTCTCACCAGCAAAGGAAGGCGCATCGTAAACTCCACCCCTCTTCTTTAGCCTCCCCCCAGTAAAGGGGGCGCACCGTAAACTCCACCCCTCTTCTTTAGCCTCCCTTGTGTAAAGGGAGGTGGGTTTTGCGCAGCAAAACTCGGAGGGATTGTCTGTGTATGCTGCCGATATAAAAATCCTGCTAAATGGTAGTGTAACAATCCCTCAGTCGCTGTCGCAGCAGTTCCCTTTGCGGAGCAGGCAACAAAGTCTGCAAAAACTTTTACGAAAGTGTATTATTATGACTGAAAAACTGATTCTTGCTTCCGGATCCCCCCGGCGGCGGGAAATTCTCACTATGGCGGGATACCGGTTCACCGTGCTTTCACCGGATGCAGACGAAAGCGCGCCGGGACTTTCACCGGAAGCACTGGTACAGGAGCTATCCCGGCGCAAAGCCGCAGCTGCTGCGGCACTTGTGGGATCGGGACATGTAATTATTGCAGCAGATACGGTAGTTGCTTTGGATGAAAAAATCTTAGGCAAACCCAGAGACGCGGTGCAGGCCGCAGAAATGCTGTCCATGCTGTCCGGAAGAACCCACACCGTATACACAGGCTTCACCATCAGCGGGGAAGCCCCCGCATGCATATCTCGAATGCAGAATCTGCAAACCGACTCTCTTCCCCACGAAGCGGAAGTTTGCCCCAACCTCGCAAACACAGTAAGCGGGGAGGCCCCAAAAAAACAACAAAATACCGTCACCCGCGCTGTAGCCGCGCAGGTTACCATGCGGGATATAACAAAAGAGGAAATAAACGCCTACGTCGCTACCGGATCCCCGCTGGATAAAGCGGGTGCATACGGCATTCAGGAATCGGCAGGCATGTTTGTGCAAAGCATTAAAGGAGATTACTACAGCATTATGGGACTGCCCATTTGTCCGATATCCGTGACTTTACGGGATACTTTTGGGATCGTCCCTGTGCTTTAAAAATACAACGTGAAAAACCGGGAAAGGTGCAAATTTATTATGAGTAAAAATATCGGAATCGACCTTGGAACTGCCAACACCCTTGTATATGTGCGTGGTAAGGGTATCGTCTTGCGGGAACCGTCTGTGGTAGCAGTGGAACAGCGGAGCAAAAAAGTGGTTGCCGTGGGCAACGCGGCAAAGCTCATGCTTGGTAAAACCCCCGGTTCTATCATCGCCATGCGTCCTATGAAGGATGGTGTTATTGCAGAATTTGACTTTACAACCGCCATGCTGCGGGACTTTTTCAAACGCACCGCAGGAAGTACGGTTTTCAGCCATCCCCGGGTAATTGTTTGTATTCCCTATGGCGTGACGGAGGTAGAACGCCGCGCAGTTGAGGATGTAACCCTGGAGGCAGGCGCACAAAGCGTTGCCCTGATTGAAGAACCGATTGCTGCCGCGATCGGCAGCGGACTGCGGGTGGAAGACGCAAAAGGCAGCATGATTGTAGATATCGGCGGCGGAACCACAGAGGTGGCGGTCACAAGCCTTGGCGGAATCGTTCTTTCCACTTCCCTGCGGATTGCAGGAGACGAGCTGGACGAAGCGATTGTCAACTATATCAAAAAGCGTTACAACATCCTGATCGGTGAAATCACCGCAGAGATGCTGAAAAAGAAAATCGGCAGCGTACATCCCGGCGTGGATCGGGGAACAATGGAAATCCGCGGACGCAATCTGCTCAACGGACTGCCCGCTATTATCAGTGTTACCACTGCGGATATCCGGGAAGCTATGCACGAGCAGGTGTTCCATATTGTGGAAGCCATTCGCACCACACTGGAAAACACCCCGCCGGAGCTGTCCAGTGATATCTATGACAACGGCATCACTCTTGCCGGCGGCGGCGCTCTGCTGGGCGGATTGGACGCGCTGATTACCCATGTGACAGGTATTAAAGCTACCATTGCAAAAGCGCCGCTGGATGCGGTAGCAGTCGGCATTGGCCATGTAATCGAAAGCATGGGCGACGCGAACGATATCGTACAATTCCGGGGCAGAAGCTCCCGATAAAAACCGAAGAATACTGCGAAAGGAGAGAACGGCGTGCGCAATTTTCTAAAAACCAGATTTTTTATTGTCATCGTTTTGGTAACGCTTGTGCTCACCATTGTTCCCACCGTACTCAGCGCCATGGGACTTCATTCCGTTGTTAAAGATGCCGCAATGTCTCTTCTGACTCCCATACAGGGACTGTTCACCGCCGCCACAAATGCGGTGGAAGGGTTCACCTCATATTTTACAGAATTTGACCGGATTGTGGAAGAAAACAACGAGCTGCGCTCTCAGATTGACGCTCTCCAGGACGAGATATACAAATCCCAGGAGCTTTCCCAAATGAACGAGTGGCTATACGACTATCTGGAACTGAAACGGGAACGGACAGATTTCAAATTTGAAAGTGCAGGCGTTACAGGTCGGGAAAGCGGAAACTATATGACAGTGTATACACTGGATAAAGGAACCTCTCACGGCGTGCAGAAGGATATGCCGATTATCAGCAGCAAAGGAATTGTCGGATATGTTACCGAGGCAGGAATAAGCTGGTCCAAAGCCGTGACCATTCTGGAGTCCGGACAGGCAATCGGCGCATATGTAGAACGCAGCGGCGCAGTTGGTGTTGTGGAAGGAGATTTTTCCCTTGCATCCAAAGGACTGTGCAAGCTGTCCTATCTTGGAGCAGACGCGGATGTAGAAGTCGGGGACCGGATTCTCTCCAGCGGCTACGGAAGCGTATATCCCCGCGCTCTTGTAATCGGATATGTTAAGGAAATTGAAAAAGATCCATATAGTCAAGCTCTGAATGTGTACATCCAGCCGGCAGCATCCTTGTCCGATGAAGACCGGTTTATGATTATAACAGAATATGGCGCCTATACAGAATAACGGCAGAAAAAGAGGCGAGACGCCCCGGAGAAACGGACAAGGAATCCCCGGCGGCAGCAGGCAGCGGCAGACGCCTGCAAGACCGCCTCAAAATCGTTCAGCTATGCAAAGCAGACCGCCCCAATACAGACGAAAATCTGCACCCCGGCTCACCTTCGGACAGGCACTTTCCGCAGAGCTGAAGGATATCCTCCAAAAACTCTGGTACTATACGTTTGAAAATGCAGAAAGTATTTTGAAAGGTATTATCTGCGGATTGTATCTTGTGCTGTTACTGATGCTGCAAACCACCTTTTTCGTAGAATTTGCGCCGTTCGGCGCCGTGCCGGATCTGCTTCTTTCCCTGACCGTGGCAATTGCCGTATCGGAAGGAGAAAAATGGGGAGCAGTATTCGGATTGATCGCCGCATCTCTTTCCCATATTACAGGCGGGGCGCCCGGACCGTTTCTGCTTCCCATTTTGTATATGCCCGCCGGATATTTCTGCGGGATCTGTGCAAAGGAATATCTGAGCGACTCTATCCCTGTGAGGGGGATATATATTGCTGCCTGCGGTGCAGGCAGGGGAATCATAACGGCAATTTCAGCCGCCGCTATTCTGACAGCATCCCCTGCGGCAATTCTGCTGGATATTGTGATTCCGGAATTTTTCTCCACAGCGCTTATGGCGCCGGGTATTTACGGACTGATTTATATTTCTATGAAACCATTCCACAAATCCCGCGCAGAACGGACGGAAAATTGAAAAGGCTTTCATGATAGTATGCTTCCCTCAGTAAAGGGAGCGCCATCCGATTTTAAGCCTCCCTTGTGCAAAGGGAGGTGGCACACCGTAGGTGTGACGGAGGGATTGTCTGTGTATTCTGCCAATTTATAGATTCTGCAAAATGATCGCATAACAATCCCTCAGTCACTCCGTGACAGCGCCCTACGATCTACTTCGTAGCTCCAGCACAAGGGAGCCTTTAGAGTTAGATGTAGCTTTCTCTGGCAGCTCCCTTTACTGAGGGGAGCCTGATACAGTTATATGCCAATTCAATCAAGGAGGTTTTTATGAATAAAAGAGAACATCTGGCGAGATATGTATGCCTCGCCGCATTCTTTATTGTCGTCTGCCTAATTTTCATCGCCCGCCTGGTCAGTATACAAATCGCAGGGCAGGACTATTATACAGAAACCTCCGGACCCAAAACCTATACCCGTAAGGAAATTATCCAGGCACAGCGGGGCAATATCTATGACTGCAACGGAACCGCACTGATCTCCAACACATTCTCCTATAATCTCTATCTGGATGCAGGCAGTCTGCCCCGTGCGGCGGCAGAACGCAACAATATTCTTCTCCGCATTGTAAAAACTGCACAGGAAAACGGAAACGCCGATGCTTTCACCCTACCGGAAAATCCCTTCTCCGTAAGCGGCGAAGCCGTCTCCCTTGACAGCAGCTTTATGGAAACGGTGTACGGCAGACGGCTGACCAAGCTGATCACCGATCTGAATTTTCCCCCGGAGGATGATGGCTCCTGGACGGAGGAAAACCTTGCCGGTGCATATGAAGCGCTGCTGCTCCGATACGGTATTATTACTATTGAAGATAAAAAAACCATAGAAAATTATAACAGTGAGGACGCAGCACTGCTGTTTACGCTGCGTCTGGATATGGAATTGAACAATTTCTCCGACACAGAGCCTTACACCATTCTAACGGATATCCCTGTAGAGCTCATCAGCCGGATTATGGAAGGCTCCACCAGAGGTATACGGGTATCCAGCGAGTCCAAACGGATTTACCACTTTCCCGGCACCGCCTCCCATATTCTGGGACGCGTAGGCAGAATTACTGCCGAAACTGCGGAATATTATAAAGAACTGGGATATTCTATGGATGCAACCGTTGGGGTAGACGGTGCAGAAAAAGCCTTTGAAGAATACCTTCACGGTATAGACGGCGAGCTCACCATTGTGGAAGACGGCTACGGAAACGTGTTGGAACAGTATGTCAGCCGGGAACCAATCGCTGGGCAGCATGTTTATCTCACAATCGATATTGAACTGCAAAAGGCTGCAGAAAAAGCTTTGGCAGATAACATTGCAATGATTGCAGAAAAGGGCGCCGCATCCGGCACACCCAATTCCGGTGAGGACGCCAACGCCGGCGCATTGACCGCAGTGGACGCTAAAACCGGTGCGGTGCTGGCGCTGGCCTCCTGTCCCACCTTTGACCTTTCCACCTTTTCAGACACCTACGCAGATCTGATACAGGACGAAAACGCACCCCTGTTCAACCGAGCATTGGAAGGCACCTACGCCCCCGGTTCTACCTTTAAACCCGGCGTAGCGGCGGCGGCGCTTCAGGAAGGCATCATCACCCCGCAGACAGAAATTCAAGACCAGGGGCAGTATAAATTCTATACAGACTACCAGCCAAAATGCTGGATATATGCACCGAAATACGGTCACCGTACCCACGGTTATGTCAATGTGTCTGAAGCAATTCAAGTATCCTGCAACTACTTCTTCTATGAAATCGGCAGACAGCTTACTATTACTAAAATCGACACATACTGCGAAAAATACGGACTGGGACAGCCTACCGGCATCGAGCTGAGTGAGAAAACCGGTATCCTTGCGGGACCAAAATACAGAGAAGCAAACGGAAAAATCTGGTACGACGGTGACACACTTCAGGCGGCAATCGGTCAGTCCGACCACCTGTTTACCCCCCTGCAGATCAGTATGTATCTGTCTACCCTGCTTGGCGGCGGCAATCGGATGAACGCCCACATTTTAAAGGAAACAAAAGATTATTTTGGTAACACTCTATACACAGCAGAGCCCAAAATAATTGATTCTATCCACTTGGATGAGACTGTTGTGCAAACTGTGCGCTACGCCATGAAGGATGTTACGGAAAACGGCTCCGCAGCCCGGGTATTTGTAAATTATCCCATCTCCATTGGCGGAAAAACCGGTACCGCACAGGTTTCTGAAACCTCTTCCGATAACGCAACATTTATCGCATTTGCTCCCTTTGACGATCCCAGTATCGTAGCAACCTGCGTAATTGAGCACGGCGCAACCGGAACGGACGCAGGATTTGCTGTGCGGGATCTGTTCAACGCATACTTTTTCCCGGATGAAAACGGATCAGGAGATACTTAATTATGAAAGAATCTAAACAGGCTGCCCGGCAGCGGGCGGCAGAAATCACGGAACTGCTCCGGCAGCGGTATCCGGATGCGGCATGTTCTCTGGACGCCGGCGAGGATCCCTGGCGGCTGCTGGTTATGGCGCGCCTGTCCGCCCAGTGTACGGATGAGCGGGTAAATATCGTAAGCGAAGGTTTGTTTGCGGCGCTGCCAACACCCCAGGCAATGGCGGACGCACCGTTGGAACAAATTGAAGGACTGATAAAATCCTGCGGACTGTATCGGGGAAAAGCAAAAAGCATTCGGGAAGCGTCAAGGATTTTGTGCGATCAATATGACGGCAGAGTACCTGACACTATGGAAGAACTTTTATCCCTGCCTGGCGTAGGACGCAAAATTGCCAATCTGATTTTAGGCGACGTATACGGCAAAGGCGGCATCGTAGCAGACACGCACTGCATGCGCATTTGCGGACGGTTAGGATTTTATCCCGCAGACAAAAAAAATCCCCTGCTGACAGAAAAAGTCATGTCTGAGCTTGTAAAACCGGAAGAACAAAGCGCCTTCTGTCACCGGCTGGTCCTATTCGGCAGAGACGTGTGCACAGCCCGCGGTCCAAAATGCGGGGAATGTCCCCTGCGTGCAGCTATGCAAACACACACCTGATAAAACAGAAGAATAAAAAAGGAGCACACATTGAAAAAAGAAAAAAATTGCCGGCTGGGCAAGGTTGGCGGACAAGCCGTTCTGGAAGGCGTAATGATGAAAAGCGGAGACAATGTGGCGCTTGCAGTCCGCAAGGAAGACGGAACGATTGCACTGAAGAAAAGCACCTTCGTTTCCGCAAGAAAGAAAAATAAATTCTGGAACATCCCCTTAATTCGGGGCTGTGTAAACATGGTGGAAATGATGCGGCTGAGTTTTTCCACATTAAATGACAGCGCCCAAATGCTGGGAATCGATGACACCCAGCCGGAATCCAAATTTGAAAAATGGCTGGATAAAAAATTTGGAGACAAGCTGATGAATGTTGTCATGACAATCGGTATGGTGCTTGGAATCATCCTCAGCGTGGGTCTTTTCATGATTCTGCCAAACGTTGCCACTATGGGACTGAACAAACTGGTCACCTCCGGCGGCGGCACCCTGCCCAGCTTTGTACAGAATCTCATATCCGGCTGTGATACGCATCCTGATTTTTATTGTGTATCTGCTCCTGGTTTCTATGATGAAGGATATCCGGCGCACCTTTGAATATCATGGGGCAGAGCATAAATCTGTAGCATGCTATGAAGCGGGACTGGAGCTGACCCCGGAAAACGCAGCAAAATGCACCCGGTTTCCACCCCCGCTGCGGCACAAGCTTTATATTTGTAATATTGATTATTTCTATTTTAGTGACCAGCTTTATCAACTGGAACACCTGGCCCCAATGGGCAATTATCGGTACAAAGCTGCTGATGCTGCCGGTAATCGTAGGCATCGGCTTTGAATTTCTGATGTTTGCCGGCAAGCATCCAAATCCCGTTACACGGGTCTTGTCCGCCCCGGGACTGTGGATGCAGCGGATCACCACAAAAGAACCGGATACATCCCAGCTGGAGGTTGCAATAACTGCACTGAAAAACGCCATGCCGGAAGAATTTCCGGAAGTATCGGCTGAGGGCAGCGAAGCGGATGCAGCCGAAGAAGCCGGAGAAAATACGGAAAATGACCTTACCTGAAATGATCGCCCTGCTGTCTGCCGCAGGGGTAGACAGTCCTCGTTTTGACGCATTGGAATTGATTGTTCACTTTGAAAATATCAGTCGGGCTGCGGCACTCGCCGGCGGAGATTTTCAGAATCCGGATTTAGAGGCTGCAATCCGTCGGCGTTGCAGTCGGGAGCCTCTCGCATATATTCTGGAACAGTGGGATTTCATGGGACAGACATTCCGCCTATCACCGGAATGTCTGATTCCGCGCAGTGACACAGAACTCCTTTGTTCCCTTTTGATACGCTCTCTTCCTAAAGGGGGACGATTTGCAGATTTGTGTACCGGAAGCGGATGTATCGCCATTTCCGCCTTGCTTGCCCGCGAAGATGCAAGCGGAGTGGCAGTGGAATTATATCCGGAAACTCTTGCAGTTGCAGCGGATAATGCCCGACTGCATAATGTGCAGGATCGGCTTGCACTGATTCAGGGGGATATTTTCGAGATGGAGCCAATCGGCAGCTTTGACTGGATCGTTTCCAATCCGCCCTATGTGACAGCGCAAGAAATGAAGTCCATTTCACCGGAAGTAGCTCTGGAGCCTGCCCGTGCCCTAACAGACGGAGGAGACGGTCTGGCTTTTTACCGGTGTATTTTTGACCGGTATCCAAAATATCTGCGAACAGGTGGTGCCATTGCAGTAGAAATCGGCTGGCAGCAGGCAGATGCAGTTTGCGGAATTGTTCGGGAGACAGGAATGGAGCCTACGGTACTGCAAGATTTGGAAGGCAGGGATCGGGTTGTATGCGCAACGTAAAGCAAATAAAAAATGAAAAAGCTTCCTTTGTGAGAATCTGCTGCACAGTTTCAGCACAAGGGAGGTAGCGCATCGCAAGTTTCCCCCTCTTCTTTAGCCTCTCCCAGTAAAGGAAAGTGCTCACCGCAAACTCCACCTCCTCTTTAGCCTCCCCCAGTAAAGGAATGTGTACACCGCAAACTCCATCTCTCTTCTTTAGCCTCCCTTGTGTAAAGGGAGGTGGCACACCGTAGGTGTGACGGAGGGATTGTCTGCATATTCTGTCGATTTACAGATTTTGCAAAATAATCGTATAACAATCCCTCAGTCACTCCGTGACAGCTCCCTTTACTGGGGGGAGCCTTCGGAGTTAAGTGAAACTTTCTCTGACACCACCCCAGGATCTGCTACACAGATCCAGTAAAGGAATGTGTCATGGCGCAAACTCCACCTCTTCTTTAGCCTCCCTTGTGTAAAGGGAGGTGGCACACCGTAGGTGTGACGGAAGGATTGTCTGCATATTCTGTCGATTTACAGATTTTGCAAAATAATCGTATAACAATCCCTCAGTCACTCCGTGACAGCTCCCTTTACACAAGGGAGCCTTTAGAGTTAGGTGGAACTTTCTCTGACACTACCCCAGGATCTGCTACACAGATCCAGTAAAGGAATGTGTCATGGCGCAAACTCCACCTCCTCTTTAGCCTCCCTTGTGTAAAGGGAGGTGGCACACCGTAGGTGTGACGGAAGGATTGTCTGCATATTCTGTCGATTTACAGACTCTACAAAATAATCGTATAACAATCCCTCAGTCACTCCGTGACAGCTCCCTTTACACAAGGGAGCCTTTAGAGTTAGGTGGAACTTTCTCTGACACCACCCTTTACTGGGGGGAGCCTTCGGAGTTAGGTGGAACTTTCTCTGACACTACCCCAGGATCTGCTATGCAGCTCCAATACAGGGGAGGCTTAAAATTGGATGCGCTCCTTTTACTGGGGAACCTTCGAGTCTCGGAGACTCCCACTGTTGTGAGGGAATCTTCCTCGTGTAAAGATATATCTAAACCTTACAATGCTTTACTGAATCCATGTATTATAAGGAGAACATATGGAGAACAGAATCATTCAAATAACAGACACCTCCATGCGCGATGGAGAACAAACCCCGGGCGTTCGGCTGGGCGTGCAGCAAAAGGTGGAATTCGCCCGTCAACTGGAACGGCTGGGCGTAGATGTAATCGAAGCAGGATTTCCTGCCTCCTCTCCGGGAGATTTTCAGGCTGTTCAATCTGTGGCACAGACTGTATCAAACTGCACAGTGCAGGCGCTTTGCCGCGCAGTGCGAAGCGATATTGACACCGCCCTCCTTGCCCTGCGGGATGCAAAAAAGCCCTGTATACATATTTTTCTTGCATCCAGCCCCCTCCATCTCCAGTATAAATTAAAAATCACAGAAGAAGAAGCCCTCGCCGCCGTAGCAGACTCAGTAGCATATGCAAAAAAATCCTGTCCCTGCGTTCAGTTTTCTCCGGAGGACGCTACCCGCAGCGATTTTGATTTTCTCTGCCGTATGATTACATCTGCACTGTCTGCCGGTGCAGATGTAATCAACATTCCTGACACAGTGGGATATACCACACCGGAAGAATTTTCCGATTTAATTCGCCGGCTTCATAACCGGATTCCGGCATTATCCAAAGCAATTGTCAGCGTGCACTGTCACGATGATCTGGGACTTGCCGTTGCCAACAGCCTTGCAGCAGTAGGCGCAGGTGCGGCACGGGTGGAATGCACCGTCAATGGACTGGGTGAACGTGCCGGCAACGCAGCTTTGGAAGAAATCGTAATGGCACTTCGCGTGCGGCAGGATATTTTACATGCACGTACCAATGTAAATACCCAGGAGCTGATACGCACCAGCCGGATGGCGGCTTCTCTCACCGCCGTTGCCGTACCGCCGGGAAAATCTATTGTGGGACAAAATGCCTTTTCCCACGAATCGGGGATTCACCAGCATGGGGTTCTTGCGAATCGGGAAACCTATGAAATCATGCGCCCAGCCGATATCGGGCTGGATAAAAACACGCTGATTCTTGGAAAACTCAGCGGCAGACACGCCTTTTCACAGCGGCTGGAGCAGCTTGGCTACGCACTGGATGATAAGGGAATCGACGCTGCTTTTCACCGGTTCAAGGAAATTGCAGATAAAAAAACAGCCGTCACTGATGAAGATATCGGCGCCATTGTAAACGAGTATCTGGACGGACTGCACGGCAAGTACTGGCTGGACTCCTTCCAGATCCAGTCCGGCAATCATATAAAAGCAATGGCGCTTCTGTCCCTGCGTGACGGAGATGAAATCTTTACAGAAGCCGCTCCGGGAGACGGTCCGATCAACGCAGCATTCAACGCAATTGACCGTATTGCAGGCCGGAATGATATCGTATTGGAAAGCTATTCTATCCGGGCTGTCACCGAGGGAACCGACGCACTGGGTGAAGCACGGGTAAAAATATCCGCCGCCGGCGCATCCTTTTCCGGTCAGGGCGTTTCCACTGATATTATTAAAGCAAGTATCAAAGCATATATCAACGCTGTAAATAAATGCGTTGCTGCTCAAGCCGAGCAGGAGGAATAGAGTGCATGAAACTGGAAATATATGATTCTACCCTGCGGGAAGGAGAACAAAGCGCCACCGTCACCTTTACATGGGAGGACAGACTAAAAATTATTAAAGAACTGGATCGTTTGGGCGTATCCTGCATTGAAACCGGCATGCTCACCTGTAAGCGGGATCTGGAGTGGATTCGCCATGCGGCAGCGCTGGAGCTTTCAAACGCATCCTTGTCTGTATTTGGTTCCACCCGTCACGCAGGGGAATGTGTGCAGAACAGCGAACAGCTTACCCTGCTTGCAGACGCTCCTGTTTCTACAGCATGTATTTTCGGAAAAAGCTGGGGATATCAGGTAGAGAAAGTGCTGCGCACCACAAAGGAAGAAAATCTTTCTATGGTCCGGGATTCCATTGCCTATCTGAAGGATGCGGGAAAACGGGTGATTTTTGATGCGGAGCATTTCTTTGACGGCTATTCTGACGATGCAGATTATGCCATAGCCGTTCTGCGTACCGCATGGGAAGCAGGAGCGGATACTGTTGTACTCTGCGATACCAACGGAGGTATGCTGCCGGATGTAATCGGTATGGCTGCTGCTGCGGCAGTTACTGCCGCGGGAGAAGTATCCCGGCAGATCGGACGAACCTGCAATGTTGGCATCCACTGTCACAATGATATGGGTATGGCAGAAGCTTGCTCTGTCAGTGCAGTGCTCAGCGGAGCTGTGCACGTACAGGGTACAATCTCGGGCATTGGAGAACGGTGCGGCAATGCAAATCTGAACACCCTGATTCCGGTGCTCCAATTGAAGCTGGGATTTGACTGTATCGGAGAAGGGCTAGCGGGGCTCACCGATACGGCACGCCGGATCAATGAGCTTGCCAACCGAACCTTTGACGAGCGGGAACCGTTTGTCGGGGGATATGCGTTCACCCATAAGGCGGGAACGCATATTGACGGGGTAATCAAGGCACCCCGCTCTTTTGAGCACATCGTTCCAGAATCTGTGGGAAATCTGCGCAACGTAATTATCAGTTCCCTGTCCGGTCGTTCCGCTATGGTAGAAAAAATGGCACGGATTCTTCCCCATCTGGATCGGGAAAGTCCCGAAGTGGCTGCCGCGCTGGAAGCGGTACGCAAAAAAGAGCAGGACGGCTATTCCTATGACGACGCGGAGGCATCTCTGCTGCTGGTAATCCGGGAAGCGCTTGGCATGCGGCGGCAATATTTTAAGGTTCCCCATTTTAAAGTGATGACCGACGAAGGGGGCGAGGCAACCGACAGCCTGCGCTCTACTGCAATGATTAAGGTATCGGTAAACGGCGCCGAAGAACTGTGCGCCGCAGAAGGAAACGGTCCCGTAAACGCCATGGATACTGCCCTGCGGCAAGCGCTTGTACGATTTTATCCTGCTATTGAAAATATGCATCTGACCGATTTTAAAGTGCGCGTAATCAGCGGCGGTACCACTGCCGCCGTGGTACGGGTTGTGATCGAATCCACAGACGGCGTGGCAGTCTGGCGCACAGTAGGCGTTTCGCCGGATATTATCAGCGCAAGCTGGCAGGCCCTGCGGGATTCCGTAGAATATATGCTGGATCTCTGCTTCAGCGAAGATAAAAAAGGATAATACTCACAAGGCTTATATAAGCCTTGTGAGTATAGCCTATATAAATATAATCAAGGAGCAACATACAATGCTGCACGATACTATAGCTGCAATTTCTACCCCCTATGGAAAAGGAGGAATCGCCGTCATTCGTATCAGTGGTGACGATACTCCCTCCGTTCTCCATAACTGTTTCCACACCTGCGGACCGGATCCTGTGGAAAACCCTCGCAGGGCTTGTCTTGGATCTGTTGTCCGTGACGGTGAAACAGTAGACACCTGTCTAGTCACCTATTTTTCTCATGGTGCATCCTTTACCGGAGAAGCATCCGCAGAAATAAGCTGTCATGGCGGAACAGCTGTGACAGCTGCCGTTCTGGAAGCAGTATTTCGCGCCGGCGCGCGCCCTGCTCAGGCAGGTGAGTTCACCCGGCGTGCTTTTTTATGCGGTAAGCTTTCTCTGGATCAGGCCCAGGCAGTAGGTCTTCTAATTGATGCAGATACAGACTCCCGCCGGCGTCTTGCCGCCGGCGCTCTGCAAGGCGCTTTGCGGGAAAAAACGGAAGGCATGCGTTCACGCCTGACATCCCTGCTTGCTTCTTTATATGCCACGATTGATTATCCGGAAGAAGATCTCGCACAGCAAAGCACAGCAGAAATGTCCGCCGGATTTTCCGCCGTGACAGAGGAGCTGCATGCTCTGCTCGCCACCTACCGCACCGGAAGTGCAGTGGCAAACGGTGTGCAAACTGTAATCTGCGGTGCACCGAACTGCGGAAAAAGTTCATTATATAACCGGATTCTGGGGCAGGAGCGGGCAATTGTAACGGATATTGCCGGCACAACCCGGGATACCCTTTGGGACACCGCAGATTTCGGGGGAATCACTCTGCGTCTTGCAGATACTGCCGGACTGCGGGAGAAAGGAGAAACTACAGATCTGGTAGAACAAATCGGTGTTGAACGTTCCCGCCGCAATATTGAGGAAGCAGAATTGATTTTCATTGTCTTAGACGGATCCCGCCCCCTGGAAAAACAAGAAAAACAATTGCTTCAGGATCTGAGTCAGCGTCAGGATGCAGTAAAAATTGCCGTTATTAACAAGGCGGATTTATCCCCTGCGCCAAAATTGGATTTAAGTGCAGTGCAATCTTTGACTGATACAGCCGTTGTTCTTTCCGCAAAAACCGGAGAAGGCATGGACCTTCTTGCCAATGCTGTTTCCCTGCAATATCAGACGCAGGATCGTTCCTATGCTGCCGCACCGCTGATTTGGGATGCACGCCACAAGGCCACCTTAGAGGACGCTATTTTCTTGCTGGAAACTGCATCTCAGGCACTGAATGCAGGAGAGATGGCAGACGGCGTCTGCACTCTGGCAGAAGAAGCGTTGGCAAGCCTGTCCATGTTAGACGGAAGAGGTGTTTCAGAGGAAATTGTTTCGGAAATATTTTCCCGCTTTTGTGTGGGAAAATAAATATAATTGAAATTATCAAACACCAAAATCAAAAACCCCTATGGGAGTCCGGCACGCAGCTCACAGAGAGATATCGCAGAAAGCTACGCTTAAATTCAAGGCTTCCCCCCAGTAAAGGATGGCGCATCGTAAACCCCGCCTCTCTTTTAGTCTCCCCACAGCAAAGGAGGATGTATCGCAAATTTCGTCCCTTTTTTAGCCTCCCTTGTGTAGGAAGATGATCCGCCGCAAGCTCTCGCCATACAAAAAGCCTCCCTTGTGCAAAGGGAGGTGGGTTTTGCGCAGCAAAACTCGGAGGGATTGTCTTGTCTTTCCTATCATTTGTAATTCCTGCAAATCGACAGCATACGGACACAATCCCCCCGACTCGCTTACAGCGAGCCACCCCCCTTTGCACAAGGGGGGCTTTGAGGTAGTGATGACTCGCTGTAACAGCTTCTTTTACACAAGGTGGCTTTGAGGTAGTGATGACTTGCTGTAACAGCTTCTTTTACACAAGGTGGCTTTAGAGTAGTAATGACTTGCTGTAACAGCTTCTTTTACACAAGGTGGCTTTAGAGTAGTAATGACTTGCTGTAACAGCTTCTTTTACACAAGGTGGCTTTAGAGTAGTAATGACTCGCTGTGGCAGCTCCTTTACACACGGAGGCTTTGGGGTAGTGACAACTTGCTGTAACAGCTTCTTTTACACAACAAGGCTTTGGGATAGTGATAACTTACTGCGACTGCTCCTCTTACTGGGGGGGACTAAAAAAAGGGTGTGAAATTTATTTTTCCCTATGGATCATACATCGGACCCTCGCAAGGGGTCTTTTTTAATTTGCACCAACATTCAATTATATTTCCTTCCTTTCCATATAAAAAAGCGCAAAATCCCTTGACTGGCAGCACTTTTGGGTATATAATTGTTTTATATGTATGCTTATATTCCGGCTTCCCGCCGACTTTCATATAAACCTTAAAAGCCAGGCTTTCGGACCGTTTTCAGTATGCATATTATTTTGATTTTAATAATGATAAAATGATCATTGGAAAAGGAGGTATTGCATTGCCCGCTGTTGCAACTTACATAATAATCGCAGTTGTCGCCGCTATCGCCGGCATTGCGGTCGGTTTGCCTGTCGGCATTATCTACCGTAAAAAAATTGCTGAAGCACAGATCGGTTCTGCCGAGCTGCAGGCGAAAAAAATTATCGCTGACGGAATGAATCAAGCGAAAGCAGACGCAGCTGCAGCAAAAAAAGAAGCCCTTATTGAAGCAAAAGAAGAAATGCTTCGGGCGAAAAATGAATTTGAGTTGGAAATCAAAGAACGGCGCAGCGAACTGTCCCGTCAGGAACGCCGCGTCCAATCTAAAGAAGAAACCCTTGACCGGAAAACCGATGCTTTGGAAAAAAAGGACGAAACCCTGTCCAAAAAAATCGAAGAAAATGAACGTACCGCTGAAGATTTGCAGAATCTGAAAACGGAAGCCCGTATGACTCTCCAGCGTATTTCCGGCATGACCGCCGAACAGGCAAAAGACAAACTGATTGAAGAAATGGTGGAGGAAGTCCGCCACGAGCAAGCCAAAAAAATGGTGGAGCTGGAACAGGAATTCAAGGATGAAGCGGATGATAAAGCCCGCAACATCATTGCCCAGGCGATCCAGCGCTGTGCCGCAGACCATGTTGCAGAAATTACAGTTTCCACTGTAACCCTGCCAAATGAGGATATGAAGGGTCGGATTATCGGTCGTGAAGGTCGGAATATCCGTACCATTGAAACCCTCACCGGCGTTGATCTCATCATTGACGACACACCGGAAGCAATCACAATTTCCAGCTTTGATCCCGTCCGCCGTGAGGTAGCACGGATCGCACTGGAACGGCTGATTACTGATGGCAGAATCCATCCCACCCGTATTGAGGAAATGGTGGAAAAAGCAAAGCATGAGGTTGATGTTGCTATTAAAAAGGCAGGTGACGCTGCTACCTTTGAAACCGGCATACATGGCCTTAACGGTGAACTGGTTCGCCTGCTGGGACGTTTGAAATACCGTACCAGTTACGGTCAGAATGTGTTGAATCACTCAATTGAAGTATCCCTTCTTTCCGGCGTTATTGCGGACGAGCTTGGGGTGGACAACATGCTTGCAAAACGTGCCGGTCTGCTGCATGATATCGGTAAGGCACTGACCGCTGAGTTGGAAGGCTCACACGTACAGCTGGGTGTTGACATCGCAAGAAAGTATAAAGAAGGCAAGGATGTAATCCATGCCATTGAAGCGCACCACGGCGATGTAGAGCCTCAAACCCTTGTGGCTATGATTGTACAGGCGGCAGACGCTATTTCCGCTGCACGTCCCGGCGCACGGCGTGAAAATCTGGAAAATTACATCAAACGGCTTACCAAACTGGAAGAAATCGCAAAGAGCTTTGAAGGCGTAGAAAAATCCTTTGCAATTCAGGCAGGCCGCGAAGTTCGAATCATGGTAAAACCGGAAGTTGTTTCCGATGACCGTATGCCCCTCGTAGCGCGGGATATCGTGAAAAAAATTGAGGACGAATTGGAATATCCGGGACAGATCAAGGTGCATATTGTTCGGGAAAGCCGCGCAATTGATTACGCAAAATAAGAACCCAACCCATTATCGCAATTTGAAATTGCGGACGGGTACCTCGGAATCTTGTTGTTTCACAATAACAAAAACACCCTTCTCAACAGAGAAGGGTGTTTTTGTTTTGTAGAATCTTAAAATTTTAGTAAGCCTCCCCCAGTAAAGGAAGGGCGTATCGCAAATTCCACCCCTTTTTTAGCCTCCCTTGTGTAGGAAGATGGTCCGCCGCAAGCTCTCGCCATATAAAAAGCCTCCCTTGTGTAAAGGGAGGTGGGTTTTGCGCAGCAAAACTCGGAGGGATTGTCTTGTCTTTCCTATCATTTATAATTTCTGCAAATCGACAGCATATATGTAAACAATCCCCCCGACTCGCCTACAGCGAGCCACCCCCCTTTACACAAGGGGGGTTTTGGGGTGATGATGACTCGCTGCGACAGCTCACTTTACACAATAAGGCTTTAGGTTGGTGATAATTTGCTGTAACCGCTCCCTTTACATAAAGGGAACTTCAGGTAGTAATGACTTGCTGTAACAGCTCCTTTTTACACAAGAGAGGCTTTAGGTTGATAATAATTTTTTATAACAGTCCCTTTTGCCGGGAGAAGCTTAAGTCCGGTGGTCCTCCCTTTACTAAAGGAAGCGCCTTATGAATTTATTACTACTCCACAGAGTTTTCCAAAGGAATTGTGGAAAACTGGTGGATTCGTTTGTTCCGTTGACAAACTGCACATTGTAATGTAAAATAAACCTATCATCTAAGGAGAATCAGCCGTGGATATTTCAAAGAATTACAGCGTATGCTTTACCGGACATCGTCAAATTTTAGGCAAGCACACTCATACATTACCTGCCAGACTGGAACGCACCATAATGAATCTGATCCGATTGGGTTACAGAAATTTTATTGCCGGCGGTGCAGTCGGGTTTGATATGATTGCGGCAGAAGCCGTTCTTTTTACGCGGGAATATAACCCGGACGTTACACTGTTCTTAGCACTGCCATGCCGCAATCAGACTGCACGATGGAAAAATCCCTCTGATATAGAACGATACAATCGTTTGCTTACAGAAGCAAACGGCATTCACTATATTCAGGAAGCATATTCCAGTACATGTATGCACAAGCGTAACCGCTGGATGGTAGATCATAGCGCAGTTTGTGTGGCATATTTGAATGACGTGGCGCGGGGCGGCACTGCTTATACAGTTAATTATGCAAATGAGCAGGATTTGCCAGTAGTGAATCTGGCAAACAGTAATTATTTAGAAGCATTTACAGAGGAGTAGGTCTATCAAAAAACTCCCGCCAGATAAAAAGAGCTGCCATAGCAGATCCTAGGGTGGTGTTACAGCAAGTCATCGCTACCCCTAAAGCCCCCCTTGTGTAAAAGGAACTGCCACAGCAAGTCGTCACTACTCTAAAGCCCCCCTTGTGTAAAGGGGGGTGGCTCGCTGTAGGCGAGTCGGGGGGATTGTTTACATATATGCTGCCGATTTGCAGGAATTACAAATGATAGGAAAGACAAGACAATCCCTCCGAGTTTTGCTGCGCAAAACCCACCTCCCTTTGCACAAGGGAGGCTAAAGAGGAGGGGCGGTGTTTACGATGCGCCACCTTTACTGGGAGAATGATAAGAACGAGAAGTGGAACTTGCGGCGCACCACTCCCTCTAAGAAAGAGAGAGGTAGAAGTTGCAGCGTTTCCACTTTTTACACAAGAAGACTATAGGTTTTTACAGAATGACACCTTCTCTACGATCTACTGCATGGCTACGATCCACTGCATGGCTACGATCCACTGCGTGGCTCGGGCACAAGAGGACTAAAAAGAGAAAGTCACCCCTTTGGGGTGACTTTCTCTTTTTCCTCGTTAATATGTCGGACTGTCCAACCGCCATGCGCCGGATTCGTAAATCATTTGTACTTCTACTGATACATCAGCTTTTCCGTCCACATAGGACTGCACTTCCACCACTGCTTTATTTCTGCTTTTGCTTATTACCTTCATATCATCACCGAATGTCCGTGTATCTATAACGGTAAAATCCTTGCGCACTGCAAGAGTTCCACCCTCCGTTTCCATATAACGGGCATAGGATGCCGGTGTTCCATCCGAAGAAATACCGGTAAAAGCCATTTCATAAAGATATGCACAGTATGCTTTGGAATATACCTTTTCCGTTGCTTCTTTTATCCTGTCAACAGAATCGTAACCGGTACTCTTATCCACAGGAAGATATTGCAAAAGAGTTACACTGGTCTTTATTTCCCTTGCAAATGCGGCTGCGGCTTCACTGTCTGCCTCCACTGCTGCAAGTCCTTTTCCAAAATATATTTCGTTCACCGATATACTTTCCGCAATCAGATCCGCCGCAGCTTCACTGATTTCTTCATCTGTAAAGGAAGATCCGCCGCAACCCGCAAGAAGGAATATAACAGTAGCTGCCGCTGCACACAAAGATATAAACTTTTTTTTCATATTAAAGCCATAACCTTTCACGCATCTGCAAGCTTATGCTTCATCTTCTTCGGCAGGGATTTCCGCTTCCGTTTTTTCCGGAACTTCAGATGCAGCTTCCGCGGATTCCTCTGTTTCCTCATCCTCTTCTATTTTCTCTGCCACAGCAAAGCTTACAATAGAAGCATCATCTGCAAGCCGCATTACCCGCACACCGGTTGCACTGCTGCCCTTCAGCAGAGATACCTCCGATGCAGCAATCCGAATCAATGTACCGGTATCGGTAATAAGCATCAAATCTTCATCTTCTGTTGCTACCGCTACGCCGCACAGCTTACCGGTTTTTTCGGAAATATTCTGACAGCTGCACACCCATATTGGGTCGATTTTTCCGGCGGAAGTTAGAGAAAGGCACCCGCTTGCCGATTCCCTTTTCCGTAATGGTGACCATATAATGGGTTTCCTGCCATTCCGGATCATTTTCCACAATAACAGCGCCCACGACCCGGTCGCCTTCCCGCAGCCGGATACCGGTAACACCCCGGGAGGTTCTGCCCACGACCCGGACATCACTTTCCGCAAAACGTGAGCCTTGTCCGTCGGCGGTGGCAATCAGGATATCCGCATCGCCCATGGTTCTGTCCACAAAGATGAGATTATCTCCCTCATCCAGATTGATTGCAATTTTTCCGCCCTTGCGCTGATATTCGAATTCGCTGAGGGCTGTCCGTTTGATAACGCCCGCCTGTGTTACCATTACAAGATATTCATCACTTGCAAAACCGGCAATAGAGATCACAGCGGTAACGCTTTCGCCATCCTCCAGCTCCAGCAGGTTTACGATATTTGTTCCTTTAGCTGTACGGGATGCTTCCGGAATCTGATATGCCTTTTTCGCAAACACCTTACCACGGCTGGTAAACAACAGCAGATAGGAGTGGCTGTCTGCCACAATAACCTTTTCTGTGTAATCCTCTTCCTTCATGGTAAGTCCGGCTTTACCCATGCCGCCGCGCCGCTGTGCTGCGTACACATCTGCCGGCTGCCGCTTTACATATCCGGTTTTTGTCATGGTTATAATACACTTGTGCTTTTCAATGAGATCCTCCAGCTGAATTTCATCATGAGATTCAACCAGCTCTGTCTTTCTTCCGTCTGCAAATTTCCGGCGGATTTCAGACAGCTCATCTTTGATAATTCCCTTCACTTTTTCAGGATCTGCCAGAATTCCACGCAGCTCTGCTACAGCCGCCGACAATTCTGCCAGTTTTTCTTCAATTTTCTGCCGTTCCAAGCCCGAAAGCCGACCCAGAGGCATAGATACTATAGCCTGTGCTTGCTCGTCAGAAAGACCCGCATTTTCGCTTCCTGCGAACTCCAAAAGTCCTTCCCTGGTAGAGATGTCCGCATTCAGACTTCCGTCTCCTACAAACCGAGTCTTCAAATTCTCTTTTGCGGTAGGCGTATCCGGACTGCTGCGGATAATAGAAATCACCTCGTCGATATTGTCAATGGCGATTTTATATCCTTCATACAAATGTGCTTCCCGCAAAGCCTTATTCAATTCAAACTGGGTACGGCGGGTAATGACGCTTTTCTGGTGATCAATATATGCTTCCAGAATCTGCTTCAGATTAAGAACCTTCGGCTCGCCGTTCAACAAAGCCAGCATATTGATTGCACAGGTATCCTGTAACTGGGTATACTTATACAGCTGATTCAGAATAATCTGACAGTTTGCATCCCGCCGGCATTCGATGACAATCCGCATACCGTGGCGTCCGGATTCATCCCGGATTCCGGTGATACCTTCCACCCGTTTATCCCGCACCAGATTTGCAATGGATTCCACCAGCATGGATTTATTCACCTGATAGGGAATTTCCGTTACGATAATCCGGTGCTTTTCTTCTTCAATATTTGCACGGGCACGCACCATAACACGTCCCCGTCCGGTTGTATATGCTTCGTAAATTCCCGCGCTGCCGTAGATTGTAGCAGCTGTCGGAAAGTCCGGACCCTTTATGTACTGCATCAAAGCAGGAATTTCCGCATCGGGATTTTCTAAGAGGAACAGGGTTCCGTCAATAACCTCTCCCATATTATGAGGCGGAATATTGGTTGCCATACCTACTGCGATACCAACGGAACCATTAACCAGAAGGTTCGGGAACCGTGCCGGAAGTACGGTAGGCTCCTTACGCCGGTTATCAAAGTTGGGCATAAAATCCACAACATCTTTTTCAATATCCTGCATCAGTTCACTGGCAAGCTTAGACATACGAGCTTCTGTATAACGGTATGCAGCTGCGCCGTCTCCGTCAACGGAACCGAAGTTTCCGTGTCCCTGAATCAGCGGATACCGAAGCGAAAAGTCCTGTGCCATACGGACCATTGTGCCGTATACGGCGCTGTCACCGTGCGGGTGATACCGACCCAGCACGTTACCGACTGTCGTTGCAGATTTGCGGAACGGCTTGTCATGTGTCAGATTGTCCTCGTACATAGCGTACATAATACGCCGCTGCCCGGGTTTCATTCCGTCCCGCACGTCCGGCAGGGCACGGCTGATGATTACGGACATAGAATATTCCAGAAAAGATTGACGCACCCGCTTTTCCATGGCAATGGGTTTGATTTTCTGCTCCGGAAATTCAATATTATTATTTTCTTCGCGCACGTTTCTACCCCTTTATTGTAAGCAAATACATATTTGCTTAGATATCAATATTTTCCGCATATTTTGCGTTTTTCTCTATAAATTCCCGCCGGGGTTCGACTTTATCCCCCATAAGCAGTGAAAATGCTTCATCGCACGCCATGGCGTCATGGATATCCACCCGCAGAATCGTTCTCGTTTCCGGATCCATGGTCGTTTCCCAAAGCTGATGTGCGTCCATTTCTCCAAGACCCTTATACCGCTCTGCTTCTGCATTTCCGCCAAATTCTGCTATAATCTGATCCCGTTCCTCATCAGAGAATGCATACCGCTCCTGTCCGCGTGCCCTTATATACTTTATAAAGGGGCGGCTGTGCAAGGTACACATGTCCGTTTTCGATAAGGGGACGCATGTGGCGGAAGAAGAAAGTCAGCAGCAACACCTGGATATGGGATCCGTCTACGTCCGCATCCGCCATAATGATAATTTTACCGTACCGCAGCTTGCTGATATCGAAATCCTCTCCGATGCCGCAGCCCAGCGCCTGAATAATCGGAATCAGGGACGGATTGGAATACACCTTATCCAGCCGGGATTTTTCCACGTTCAAAACCTTACCGCGCAGGGGCAGAATTGCCTGGAACCGGCTGTCCCGTCCGCTTTTTGCGCTTCCTCCTGCGGAGTCTCCCTCTACCAGATACACTTCTGTAAATTCCACCCGGCGATCCTGACAGTCTGCCAATTTACCGGGAAGGGTTGATCCTTCCAGCACATTTTTCCGTCGGGTCAGTTCCCGTGCTTTACGTGCTGCTTCCCTTGCACGGTTAGCAGCCATACATTTTTCAACAATCAGTTTACCCGCCGTAGGATTTTCTTCAAAGTATTCGCTAAGCTTCTGGGTAACAATGCTGTCAACGATGCCGCGCAATTCTGAATTTCCCAGCTTGGATTTTGTCTGGCTTTCAAACTGTGCGTCCGGCAATTTTACAGATACAACTGCGCACAGTCCCTCACGCACGTCGTCGCCGGCAAGCTTCTTATCGCTGTCCTTCAAGGCGCCGCATTTCTTTGCGTATTCGTTAATCACCTTTGTAAGACCGGATTTAAACCCGGCTTCATGGGTTCCTCCGTCTACGGTAGCCATGTTGTTTGCAAAGGTTATAATAGTATCGTTAAAGCTGTCATTATATTGCAGCGCCACTTCCGCGGTTACATCATCTTTTTTCGCTTTCATGTAAACCACGTCTTTATGTAACAGTGCTGCATGCTTATTCGCATTCAGATATTCCACAAAGGAGCAGATACCACCCTCATACTGGAGCACCGCGCATTTGGGATTGCCTTCCTCATCCTCCTGACCGGGACGAACATCCTTCAAGGTAATCTTAATGCCGGCGTTTAAAAACGCCTGCTCCCGCATTCTGTTAAGAAGGATATCATAATCGAAGGTGGTATCTTCAAATATGGTTCCGTCCGGTTTAAACCGGACGTACAGTCCGTGTTTTTCTCCACAGTCGCCCTCACACTGGATGGCACGCACGGTTTTTCCCTTTTCAAACCGCATGGTATACCGTTTGCCCTCATAGCAGTTATCCACTTCCATCCATTCGGACAGTGCGTTTACAACAGACGCACCCACACCATGCAGACCGCCGGAAATCTTATACCCGTCTCCGCCGAACTTACCGCCTGCATGGAGAACGGTGAATACTACTTCCAATGTAGAAATTCCCATTTTATGATGAATCTGACTGGGCACACCGCGCCCGTCATCCTGCACGGCGATAGATCCATCCTCCATAATGGTGACTTCAATATGGGTACAATACCCTGCCATTGCCTCGTCTATGGAGTTGTCAGAAATTTCATACACCAGATGATGCAGTCCCTGGAGAGACGTGGTTCCGATATACATACCGGGCCGTTTTCGGACGGCTTCCAATCCCTCCAGCACCTGTATCTGATCTGCATCATACGCCACATTCGTCTTATTTTCCGGCATATTCTTATATCCCTCTTTCATTCATTACAGCATGCGGTGCGCAATGCTTTTATTTTTCTTTTTCATATTCTTCCTGCTGCTCAGCGCGCTTACATAAGCTGCGGGCGGAGAGCTTGCATAAAATAACTTGATCTTCTCCGCTGCTGCGGGAACGCCCGGTGCGCGGTTTTCCTGTAAGGAGGAAGGATTTCGGTAAATCTTCCCCTGCAAGAATCAGTTTTTTTTCTCTTTCTGCGGTACGCAGAAATTCCTTGGTTGTTTTTTGTGTATTTACATTATCAATATCAAAGATACCAATAATATCAGACTTTTTTACAGACACAGCTGCGCCCAGATATAAAAACATAAGTAATCCTTTCAGCAAACGAAAAATTACATTCTCCAGCTTTACCCCAAGTAAAGGGAGCGCCATCTTTTTTAGCCTTCCCTGTGCCCGAGCTGCATAGCAGATCGTAGCTACGTAGTAGAACTATGTTGCTGTCAGAGAAAGTTAAACCTAACTCTGACAGCTCCCTTGTGTAAGGAGTGCTTTCAGAGAAAGCTACGTCTAACTCTGAAGGCTCCCTTGTGTAAAGGGAGCTGTCACGGAGTGACTGAGGGATTGTTATGCGATCTTTTTGTAGAAGCTATAAATCGCCAGTATACACAGACAATCCCTCCGAGTTTTGCTGCGCAAAACCCACCTCCCTTTACACAAGGGAGGCTAAAGAAGAGGTGCGAAGTTTGCAGTGCGCACTTTTCTTCTTTATTGGGGAGGCTTAAAAAAGGGGTAGAGCTTACGATGCGCCTCCCTTTGCTGGTGGGAGGCTGAAAAGAAAGGTGGAGTTTGCAATATACACCTCTCTTACTGGAAGGAGGTTAGAAGAGGGCGGAGTGTGATGCATCCCTCCCTTTACTGGGGGAGCTAAAAGAGAGACGGAGCTTATGTCACGACACATCCTCTACAATCCACTTCGTAGCTATGATCTGCTGCGCAGCTTCAGCACAAGGAGGCAAATGAAGTCCACGCAGCGATTCTCATACAGAGTCTTTATTTTCCATTCATTCGCAGCGGCATAATAAACAGTGTATAGTTTACCAGCTGTCTTTCTTCCATTTCTCCCTCGCCAGGCTCTATACACATACCCATAAGCGGTCCGTTCATCCGCAGACATACAACTTCTGTTTCTCCGGCAGCTTTCAGTGCGTCCAAAAGATACCGGCAGTTAAATGCAATTACCAGAGTTTCTCCTGTAAAGTGAATGGGCATTTCTTCATAGATACTTCCGCCGGCAGATGAGGATGATATTTTCAGCATTCCTTCCTCAAATTCCAGCTTAATATACGTTTTAGAATTGCTTCCTCCCAGTTTATCTTCTGTTACAATAGACGCGCGCTCTACTGCATAAATCAGCTCTGCTGCGTTAATAAATGCAATCCGGTCATAATTCTCCGGCAAGATTCTGTTATAATTGAGATACTCCCCATCAATCAATCTGGAAAAATAGGTATATCCGTCAATCTGGAAAATAACATGCTTTCTTGCGAGGGAAACGGTGATTTCTTCTTCCGTATCTTTTATCATGCGCATGATTTCCATCAGAATTCTTCCGGGAATGATGAAGGACGCATCCGGCGCTCCCTCTTCCAAATTTGCCTGTGCAAGTCCCAATCGGTTTCCGTCGCATCCCACGCAACGCAGCGTTTCATCTTCTACTGTAAAATAAACACCCGTAAAAATCGGCTTCTGCGCGTTCTGCGCAATGGCAAAAATCGTTTTGGATATCATTTTCCGCAGAAGATACTGGGGCATTTTATAATTTCTATCTCCTGATAACAGCGGCAGCGCAGGAAAGTTTTCTCCCGGCAGTGCATTGATTTCAAATGTGCTGTTTCCGCTTTTAATATGCACACGGTTTTTATCGTCCACTTCTATGAGAATATCTCCGGCAGGCAGACTGCGGACTATCTGCAAAATATTTTGGCTGTTTATAATATAACTGCCCTCCTGCAAAATAGTTGCCTCCACAGAAGTACGCAATCCCTTTTCCATATCGTATGCTGTAATCTGGCAGGTTCCCTCTGCGGGTCCGGGACACTCGAACAATATTCCTTCAATTGCTGCTACTGTATTTCTTGCAGGGGCAACGGAAGCAGCTGGCGCCAGTGCTGCAAGGAGTGTATCTCTATCAAATTGCACTTTCATAATGATATTCAACCTTTCTTCATATCCTCATAAGCAAACGCGAAGCTGTTCAGCCATGTGAATCAGGATGCTTGCTTTTTCAATAATAAATAAAATAAATATAATAATAAATAAAACAGAAGAAACAGTAGGTACTGTGGAAATTGTGGAAAACCGGGAAAAGCCTGTCACCACTGTAAAAATTTAGTGGATGTTTCAATTTTGCTTTTTGGAAAACCCTTGGAAATCTGTGGAAAAATCCGGTGGTTTTCCTCGATTTTTCTGTATTTTTGTTTTTATCTGAAAAGCTTTGTTTTCAAAAGGCGCTTTTTCTTGGAGTCAGCCTGTGGAAAAGTCGCTTTCCGGATGCAGGAATGAAACAGAAAAAAAGTTTTCCACAGGGGGAGATTTTTCTATTCCAAAGGGATACAGCTTTTTACAAAAAGGCTTTTTGGTTTCTTTTCCCGAATTTTTCCAAAGGGTTTTCCACAGAGTGTTCTCCCTTTGGAAAACCCTTTGGATTAGCTTTTGACTTCTGTAATGATTTCCACAATTTCATTATTCAGTCGGTGATTGTTTTGTATCTCTGTTTCAATCGCCTGAATATTGCTGTGGACGGTGGAATGATCCCTGTCCAGCATTTTTCCGATTTGCGGAAGGGACAGATCCAGTACCTTACGGATCACATACATGGACACATTTCTGGCTGTGCGGATATTTTTGGTGCGTCCTTTTCCCAAAATCTGTTCCACAGTAACGTCATATTTTCGTGCGGTAACTTCCAGTATATTGTCCACCGTTTCGCTGACTGGTTTGTTTTCCCGGAAATATTCCGGAATGGAGGATTTCACCATTTCCAGCGTAATTGGTCGTCCGCTCAGAAAGGAAACTGCGCCGATTTTTTTGAGCGCGCCTTCAATCTGACGGATATTGGAATCCAGCCGTTCTGCTAAAAAGGCAAGCACGGTGTTGGGTACATTCAGATTGTTTTTTTCCGCCTTTTTTTGTAAGATGGCAAGACGCAGCTCATATTCCGGAGGCTGCACGTCTGCAATCATACCCTGCACAAACCGGGTTTTAATTCGTTCCTCCAGAGTAAACATTTCTCTGGGTGGACGGTCACTGGTGACAACGATTTGCTTGCGGTTTTCATATAGTGCGTTAAATGTGTGGAAAAATTCCTCCTGAGTGGAGGTTTTGCCGGAAACAAACTGAATATCGTCAATGAGCAGCATATCTGCCTTCCGGTATTTATCCCGAAATTTTCCTGTTGTTTTTTTGAGATATGGATTCAATCAGTTCGTTCATGAAATCTTCGCTTTTAGTGCAGATAATTGACATGTTCGGTCGCATTTTCTGCACCCGGTTTGCAATAGCGTACATAAGATGGGTTTTTCCAAGCCCGCTTGGACCGTAAATGAACAGGGGGTTATAGTTATGGTGCCCGCCGGGATCGTTGGATACAGCCACGCTGCAGGCGTGTGCAAACTGATTGGAGGAGCCGACGATAAAGTTTTCAAATGTGTATTCCGGGCAAAGACCCGAAGAGTGAAGAATTTCTTCCGTTTCTTTTGATTTGGAAGAATCCAATTCGTCATGCGCGTTATCCGTTTCGCTGCCTTCCTGATCCATTACAATTCGGTCAGTCGGGATACAGAAATTGCGTTCCCGGACTACATCGCAGATAATTTCAATTACAGGTTCGTAACCAAGTGCGTCTACTACACTTTTATTGATAAGATCACTGCACTTGGTTACAAGAAATTTACGTTTCAGTTCATCGCTTGTAGCGAAAACAAGCTTTTCCGTGTCGATTTGCAGCAGATGCAGATCAGAAAACCAAAGATCAAACGCTGTTTCGGACATAGTGGCATTTTTGCGGATCTGATCAATGATAGAGTTCATAAACAGAGAAAGCTCTTCCTGTGACGTTTCCATGCTGCCTGCTCCTTTCCGGAACGAAAAAATTCTTTTTCCGTTCGTATTTTATCTTCATTATTATTAAATGCTATATAAAAATATTATAGCACAAATAGAAGTTTTTTTCAAGGGAAAAGGAAAAGACTTTGTGATATTCTTGCAACAAAAAAACGCCAAAGAAGGAGCCTCTGCGCGGCTTCAGAGGCGGGTCCAATGGGGGATTCTGCTGCTGTGCTTTTAGAAAGCGACGCTTCGGATCATATCGTGCTGATTGACATAAATAAAAAGCCTCCCACTTGCCGGGAGGCTAATTGGATTTATAAAAAAATTCAAATTGATTTTTCTGTATTTTAGAAACGCCTGATTGCGTGTTATAATACAAATAACCGGATTGGTTTGACTGCACTGCCTTTTTCCGGATATTCCCGAACCTCTCCCAGCGCGAAAAAGGTATCATTTTGATAAATCCGTATATGCGTTCCAAGAGGAAAATCTGTTTTTAATTTCCACTGATATAATTCTGTGCCTCCGCGAATCAGTTTTGCCTGAAAATCATTTACATAGATTGCCGGGCAATCTGCAAACAACGTTTCGCAGGGGCGAACCATAGAAACCCGCTCTTCTATAGTTGCGGATTCAAGTTCTTCGATTGTGTGTGCATGGGTTAAATCATACAGACCGGATCGCGTGCGCCGAAGCGCCGCCATAACACCGCCGCAGCCAAGTTTATCTCCAATATCTGCGCATAGTGTACGTATATAAGTTCCTTTGGAACATGCAACCTGTAATTTATATTTTTTTTCGGATAGTTTTTCTACATGGATCGCTTCGATATGTATGGGACGGCTTTGCCGTTCAATGGTTTCTCCCTGTCGTGCAGCGTCTACAAGCTTTACGCCTCCGACCTTGATTGCACTGTACATGGGAGGCATTTGCATGCTGTCTCCGACGAAAGCGGAGATAACAGCACGCACTGTATTTTCATCGGGGATATTTTTACTTTCTGACAGTACCTCTCCGGTAATATCCTGTGTGTCTGTAGTTATGCCAAGCTGTAGGACTGCCTCATATTCTTTATCATTGGATAGAAGAAATTCGCTGGCTTTTACTGCTCTTCCGATTAAAACCGGCAATACGCCGGTGGCAAGGGGATCCAATGTTCCGGTATGTCCTACTCTGGGGGTGTCATATAATTTTCGCAGAATTTGTACGATCCGGTGGCTTGTGACCCCTTCATGCTTATCAATGATAATTACACCGGACGACAAATCCGGTTTGTCTCTTCGTTTCATATAGTATTTTCTTTCAAGTATAAATTTATAGGATCAGCAAAGGCTGCTACCACCTTTTCTATTGCTTCCTCACATGTGGATGCTGTAACGGCTGCGCCTGCTGCCCTTTTATGCCCGCCACCGCCAAATTGGGATAAAACTGCTGCAACGTCAATATCACAGTTTGATCTGGCAGAAACTTTGAAAGTATTTGCGTCCATTTTGCTTTCCTTCAGGGACAGGCCTACCAATACTCCGGAAACAGATCGCGGAATATCCACCATACCGCCGAAATCAAAGTCAGACAAGCCATTTTCTTCCGGCAATGATGCAGGGATGCATACATAGGCCAACGTATCATTGTATGCAAGCCGAAGGCGCTCTATAACCAGCTTTTGTGCCTGCAATTCTTGTATGGTGCGGCATCCGTGCAGACGGTGAGCGATGCTTGCAGGATCGCCTCCGTTATCATTTGCATGATTGATGGTTTCTACAAGGGCAGCGCCGATGCGGAAGGTTTCCGGTGTGGTGTTGCTGTATTGAAAGGAGCCGGTATCTGCGGATATAGCAGCATATATAGACCGGCAGACTGTGGCATTATCAGTGATTTTTCCTCTTTGTATCAATTCATGATAAATTGCAAAAATCAGTTCACCTGTTGCGCTTGCGTCCGGCTTTAAGCAATAGGATGAAAAGAGCGTGCAGTTTCCGTGGTGATCAATGGAAAGAGATATTTGATCTGCAAGGCAGGATAAGCGTCCAAGCTGTGTGGGTGACGCTACGTCAATTGACCAGATTGCATCATAGTTTTTTTCTAAATCTTCTGTATATTCTATAGAAGCTTGACCGTCTAATAAAAACCGAAGATATTCAGGAATATCGGAGGTGCAGGCGCAATAAGCAGTTCCGCCCATTAACGTATATATTTTGCGCAGTGCAAATGCGGAGCCTACCGTGTCCCCGTCCGGATTTACATGACAAAGCAGCAGTAATTTTTTATCAGCTTTTATATTTGCTTCGATTAGATTACATACTTCTGCTATATTAACCTGTAAATACTTTTGATTATTTTGTATCATGCTTCGTCCTCGGATTCCGGCTCCTCCGGATCGATGAAGGTTAAATTATTGATTTTGGCGGCTATATCTACGCCTCTCCGCAAAGAATCGTCTAAAATAAAAGACAATTCCGGCGTAATGCGCAGATTCAATCGTTGTGCCAATTGACTGCGGATAAATCCGGCAGCGCTGCGCAAACCCTGTGCCAGATCTTTCATTTCTTCCGGCGTTGCATTATCGGACAATGTGGAATAAAAAACTTTGGCATATTTAAAATCGGGCGTCACTTCCACGGAGGTGACAGTAATGAATGCACCGGATACTCTGGGATCCTTTACATCCCGAAGTATATCGCATATTTCTTGGCGGGCTGCGTCGCCCACTCTATGTTGTCTGTATTTTCCCATATAAAATAAACTCCATTTCGGTTTGGGTATATTTTAAATCTATTATTAGAATGTCCGTATTTAGTATAACATAAACTGGGCAAAAATGGAAGGGGTGAAATGTTTCACGTGAAACATTTCACAAATATTTGATTGATCTATATATTTTATAATTACAGCAAAAAAACCGCCAAAGGCGGTTTTTTTGTTCGCTACTTCTTAAATTTGAATGTCGTACCCTGTGCAGTGTCTTCCAATATTATTCCCTGCTCCAAAAGCTGGGAACGGATTGCATCTGCCTTGGCATAATCCTTATCCTTTTTTGCAGCAGTACGCAACGCAATTTGTTCTTCGATTTGCGCGATCCATGCCGGATCCGCATTCTCCAATGCGTTTGCTTCGCGGATTTTTGCAGCGCCTTCAATTAAATTTAAGCACAGCACCTGATCAAAGTCCTGAATCAATGCAAGCTTTGTACCGTCGCTGATATCTGCTTTCAGAACATCATAAAGCGCAGTAATTGCAAGTGATGTATTCAAATCGTTATCCATTGCAGCTGTAAAGGATGCTTTATATGCAGCGGCATCATCATCTGAGGGACTGCCGGCAAGCTTTGCAATGCTGTTCAAAAGCTTATCATAAGCAGTTGCGGCATTGTCCAGATTTTCCCAAGTAAAAATTAAAGACTTACGGTAATGAGACTGAAGACAGAAAAACCGATATGCCATCGGATCATAACCTTTTTCCTCCAAAAGGGATACGGTCAAAAATTCTCCGCTGGATTTGCTCATTTTGCCACTGTTTGTATTCAGATGCAGCACATGGAACCAATACTTGCACCATTCGTGACCTACATATGCTTCACTCTGTGCAATCTCATTTGTGTGGTGAGGAAAAATATTGTCTACGCCGCCGCAGTGAATATCCAGATATTCCCCAAGATGCTTCATGGAGATGCAGGAGCATTCAATATGCCAGCCAGGATATCCCAGTCCCCAGGGACTGTTCCATTTCAGTTCCTGATCGTCAAACTTGGATTTGGTAAACCAAAGCACAAAATCCGCTTTATTTTTTTTATTATCGTCTTTTTCAACGCCTTCCCGCACGCCTTCCTGCAAATCATCCTCCTGGAAGTTATGGAAGACATTATACTGAGAAACAGTAGAGGTGTCGAAATAAACGTTTCCGCCTGCAATATAAGCGTGTCCGTCGGCCAGCAGCTTTTTTATTACTTTGATAAATTCACCGATGCATTTAGTGGCAGGTTCTACAACATCGGGACGGCGTATATTCAGCTTTTTACAGTCATTAAAAAATGCGTCGGTATAATATTGAGCAATTTCCAGTACAGTTTTTTTCTCCCGTTTTGCACCCTTGAGCATTTTATCTTCACCGGTATCAGCATCACTGGTAAGATGTCCTACATCGGTGATATTCATAACCCGCTTTACATCAAGCCGGTATAGCGAAGATATTTTTCCAGCACATCTTCCATAATATAAGTGCGCAGATTTCCGATATGGGCATAGTGATAAACAGTGGGACCACAGGTATACATAGAAACCTTGCCGGGCTGACGGGGGACAAAATCTTCTTTTTCACGGGTTAGCGTATTATAAAGCTTCATGAAGGGATTCCTTTCCGAATGGGGATTTGCATTGATTTCTGCTTCATCGGATTCTTTTCTGAATATAAAATACATTCCAAACAGGAAAATTGCAATACTAATAAAAAACAGAGAATAAGCCAGCATATCCGACTGAATAAGCATAGCAACATAGCTAAAGCAATTAAATGCAATATGAAATAGCATAGAAGGCAAAATTGACTGATATTTTTCAAATAAAAGAGCCATTAAAAATCCAATCAAAGAGGCATATACAAATTGCATCCAGTTCATATGGGCAGCGCCAAAGATTAAGGCTGACAAAATTTGTGCCGCGATGACAGGCATAGCCCGGCGCAGTCGTGTATAAATCAGTCCGCGGAAAACGATTTCCTCTAAAATCGGCGTAATGATTCCTATGCATATCACTTCCATAATGAAGCTGCCGCCGCCGAAAACAAGGGTATAATATTCGCTGTTAGCAGCATTTGCTTCTTGAATAGCCGGGAATAAAATTGCAAGAAGAGAAATTGCAACTACAACAATAATCTGTGTACAGGCGCCTAAGGCGAAGGAAATACCTCCGGCAGAGGGAGAGATTTTCGCAAGAGAAATTTCTTTTGTAAAATGCTTTCCCCGCAATTTATAGAATAGCAGATACACTAAAATGAGGAGCAAAGCGGAGAAAATAGAAATTAGTGCGAAATACTTGGAAAAGACACCCCAATACGTATCGAAATATGTTTCAGACAGATATGTGGAATATGGAAGAAAACATTGTACGCAAATAGTATACAGGATAACTATGCCGTTTTGCACAGCAAACATGGTTCCCCAAATAAAAAGCGCATACAGTATGGCAAGCAGAAAGCTGCTTGCGGGGGATCGTTTCTGCTGCAATGCACCGCAATTAGAACAGTAACGGTCTTTTGCCAACACATTGGGATTGCCGCAGTAATGACATTTATAACGCATAAGTGTCCTTCTTCCAAAATAAAATTTAATTTACAAAAATTACCAAAATTCCTTTAATCTATTTTAGGATTTTTTTCTTCCAGTTCTGCAAGACGCTGTTCCAATGTTTGCAGACTGTGCCGTACAGCGCAAAGCTCTTGGGCAACAGGGTCGGGAATATGAACCTGATCCAAATCAATTGGATCAACTTTGTTTCCGTCTCTGCGTACTATATGGGCAGGAATACCTACTGCGGTGGAGTTTTCAGGGACAGGACCCAGCACTACTGCGCCGGCAGCAATTTTTGCGCCGTCACCGACAGTGAAATTTCCAAGAACCTTTGCGCCCGCACCTACCATTACATTATTACCAAGAGTAGGATGGCGTTTGCCGGTGTCTTTTCCGGTACCGCCCAGAGTCACACCCTGATATAAGGTGCAATTGTCTCCGATAATTGTAGTTTCGCCGATTACAACGCCGCTGCCGTGGTCGATAAACAAACCGTGACCGATTGTTGCGCCGGGATGAATTTCAATTCCGGTAAGAAAACGTGCAGTTTGGGATATAAAACGTGCGCTGGTATATTTCTTTTTTCGGTATAGCCGATTGGACATGCGATATGCAAGCAGGGCGTGGAATCCGGAATAAAGCAACGCAGCTTCCGCGCGGCTTTTTACAGCCGGGTCACGGTCGCAGATTGCATCCACATCCCGCCGGGTTTCATTTACAAAATTCTGTACGCCCCGGCTGATAGATCCGAAAGACTGATCCCATGCTTTTTTATTTATAGTAGATTTTGATTTTACCCATGCAAATTACCATACTTTCTTAGGCTTGCAGCGTGAAGACAGGTTTTCTAAGACATACCATTATCCGCTTTCACGCATTGTTTGTGCAGCCGCTTTGCGGCTGTATAGAGAGTAATATGAGAAAACAGTTTTATTCCTGAGGCGCAGCTGTATTTCCGCCGGCAGTGTCTGCCTGCACGATTAAACCGTCCTCAAAATAGCCAGTGTAGGTTCTGCCGTCCGGCCAGGTATAGGTTCCCTGCCCCCACAGGGTGTTATTCTGAAATTCCCCTGTATATACCTCTCCATTGGGCCAGGTGTAGGTTCCCTGTCCCCAGCGCTGATCTGCAAGAAAATCTCCTTCATATATACCGCCGTCAGCATATTTATATATGCCTTTTCCTTCTTTTGCACCCTTAACATAGGAGCCTTCATAGGACGCGCCATCCGCCATGGTATGAACACCCTCGCCGTCCTTCAAATCATCCTTGAAGGATCCGGTATATACACTTCCGTCTGCCCAGGTATAGGTTCCCTGACCGGATTTGTTTCCATTTTCATACTCACCGTCATAAATGTCGCCGTTTGCAAAGGTAGACACACCTTTGCCATGCTGACGATCCTCATAAAACTCGCCTTCGTAAACATCTCCGTTGTCCCGGGTAAGCTTACCTGTACCGTGCTTGACCAGGTGTTTTACTTCGCCTTCGTAAATATCTCCGTTTGAATATTCCAGAATTTTATTTTCTGCATCATATGTGGCGGTAAGTCCTTTCACTGAACTGTCTCCGCTGTAGGAAATATGTCCGGTGGCAGGCATGCCGTCACTATTTAAAACGCCGACAAAGGATACGGAAAATCCGGTGTCAAAGCGGTATTTAACATATCGAATCCCAAAAAGATACAAAACCCCCACGATCAGCAGCACACTCACCAATATGGAAACGCCGATAATAATGAAGTTGGTGCGGGTTTGAAAGCCGGTTTTCATTTTGCGTTTATTTTGTTTGGGCTGGGACATTACAAATAACCTGCCTTTCTTGGTTTTGCATCGAAAATCACAGATCTTTAAACATAGTGATTGCGTTGTCAATCATTTGCAGAAGCTCCGGAATGAAAAAAGTAGCAAGAACGGCGATAACAAGAAGAATTATCCCGCCAATGAGGAGCCAGATTGGCGCGCTTCCTTTTTTCTCATAGCGAACCTCGGCATGATACTTTTTTTCTTCCGGAACATAAAGCCGTGCCTAAGGTTAAATCCAATTTTGGATGCGGAGAAGCTGATCCGGTGAAAAAGCGGCGCAGGGAGATGATCCATTTTTTTTCTGCCTTGGGAGGAATAGTGCATTCCTGCAAATTGGCAACAGAAATACATTTACGCAAAACCTTACCTTCCTGAAGGGCGCGCTTTAATCCCCATGTGTGGAGACCAAGCTCGGATATGGTTTTCCCCTTCTCCGGAGATAGGCATTCTGCCGCAAGGAGTGCGCGCACAGCGTTGCCTAAATACCATTTATTATATATAGATGCAATGCCGCCGATCAGTATGCCTGCGTAAAGACCCCATATAATCAGGGTGAGAGATATGGTGGAATTCTCAAATGAAAAATTTGTATAAATGTCCAGTAACATAGGAGACCTCCTTATGAATCTGGATTTTTGTACGATATTTGAAAGGATTTCTGGTTGGAGAGGCACAGCACAGGCTTTGTAAGTCTCCCCCAGTAAAGAAATGGAGTTATTACAGCAAGTATTACCAGTCTAAAGCCTTCATGTGCAAAGGAGCTGTTCGCAATTATCACTATCCGCTTAAAGCCTCCCATGCGAAAGGGAAGCTTCTGCACAGTACCTACTTCATAAGCTTCCCCCGATAAAGAGAAGACCAACCTAAAGTCTATTTGTATAAAAGGAGCTGCCACAGCAAGTCATCATTATCCTAAAGCTTTCGTGGGTAAAGGAGTTGTTATAACAAGTCATCACTACCCCAAAGCCCCCCTTGTGTAAAGGGGGGTGGCTCGCTGCGGGCGAGCCGGGGGGATTGTGTTCGTATGCTGTCGATTTGCAGAAATTATAAATGATAGTAAAGACAATCCCTCCGAGTTTTGCTTTGCAAAACCCACCTCCCTTTACACAAGGGAGGCTAAAAAAGAGGGACGAAATTTGCAGTATGCACCACCCCTTTATTGGAGGGAGCTAAAAAAGGGTGGAATTTGCGATGGACCTCCCCTTTGCTAGGGGGAGCTGAAAAAGAGTGGAGTTTGTAATATCTTTACAGAGGGATCCTTTAGATTGGTGATAACTTAGCGTGCTGCCTTATTATAGAGCCACACATGGAATTCTTTTGTTTGAATATCAGTTCTTCTTCAGAATGTCTGTACCCAGATATTTCTGTAAAACCTCCGGTACGGATACACTGCCGTCTGCGTTCTGATTCTGTTCCACAATGGCAGGCAGAATCCGGCTGGTTGCCAGACCGGAGCCGTTCAGTGTATGCACAAACTCTGTTGCACCGCCGCCATCCCGCTTGAAGCGGATGCTTCCCCGGCGCGCCTGATAATCCCGCGCATTGGAAACAGAAGAAACTTCTTTATATCCGTCCATGGAAGGAATGTGGATTTCAATGTCATATGTCCGCGCCATAGATGCGGAGCAGTCTGCTGCGGCAAGCTTCACGGTGCGGAAATGGAATCCCAGACCCTTTACCAGCGCTTCTGCTTTTCCGACCAATTCTTCAAAAGCTGCGTCGGAATCCTCCGGACGGGTGTACTGTACCATTTCAACCTTGTTAAACTGATGTCCCCGTACCATGCCCCGTTCATCTGTCCGGTAAGAGCCGGCTTCCCTGCGGAAACAGGGTGTGTAGGAGATATATTTCCGGGGCAGATCTGCCTCGGTGAGAATTTCATCCCGATGAAGGGATACAAGGGCTGTTTCTGCGGTGGGCAGCATAAAGCGGCGGCGTTCATCTTCTGCAGTTTCCAGCCAGTATACTTCATCCTTAAATTTCGGGAACTGACCTGCGGTAAGTCCGCATTCGTAGCCCAGCATATGGGGTACCAGCACCAGCTCATATCCGTCAGAAAGATGGGTGTCAATAAAGTAGTTCAGCAGTGCCCACTCCAGACGCGCACCCATGCCGCGGTAAATCCAGAATCCGTTTCCGGACAGCTTTGTTCCCCGCTTGTAGTCGATCAGACCCAGATCAGTGCACAGATCCACGTGATTTTTCGGTTCAAAATCAAAATGGTGGGGATCACCGAAATAGCGGATCGGCTCGTTATTTTCTTTTCCGCCGGGTGCAAGATCCGGATCCGGCAGGTTGGGCAGTCCCAGCAGCAGATTATTATATTCTGTTTCAACCTGCGCCAGTTTTTCATCGTTTGCTTTGATCTGAGCAGATAATTCTTTCATAGCTGCAAAAACAGCAGAAGGATCCTTTCCCTCTTTTTTCATTTGAGGGATTTGCTTGGTGGCGCGGTTCTGTTCCGCTTTTTTTGCTTCATTCTCGCTTATCATTTCCCGACGGCGTGCGTCCAGTTCTACAATACGCGCAATGTCGTCCTTTGCGTCTGTTCCTTTTGCCGCCAGACGGCGGACAATTTCTTCCGGATTTTCCCGAATCAGTTTAA